>Ga0210384_10002428_pt1 | contig 22785 bp, 17 predicted proteins | sample IncBWH2MmetaG_FD_160574 | JGI IMG/M metagenome (GOLD analysis project Ga0210384, IMG submission 160574) | Forest soil microbial communities from Barre Woods Harvard Forest LTER site, Petersham, Massachusetts, United States - Inc-BW-H-2-M | ecosystem: Environmental > Terrestrial > Soil >...
AGTAGAGCTCGCCATCGCTCTTGTTCTGCGTCCCGGCTGCACGCAAGTCGGGCGGTTTCGGATAGAGGCCCTTGCCGTATACCGTGTGGCCCCCTCCGTCATCTGAATGGCACGTGGCGCAATGAAACGAGAAATGCTCCATGCCTCCCCGAATGTTCTCCGTTGAAGGCACGATGGGATTGCGAAGTTGGCGATACGCGGATGGCACGGCCAATTTGCGTGCCGTTGTGGCTGCGAACTCCTCAATCGCGGATGGCGTCGCAAGTGCGCTGAAGCCGCGTCGCACGAGAGTCAGCCCGTATCCCGCGACTGCAACCGCAAGAGCAAACAGAATCAGCGAAACCGCTTTCCAGGGTTTCATGTCTACCTCTCCTGAGCCTGCACGACTTACCAGTACTTGGAATTCTGCTCAACGGCAAGCGCCTCGCTCCAACTCAAGAATCCTAGTGGGAAGGTGGCGGACGTCGAACGTCGGTGCCGAGTTCAGAAATCCAGGGCGACGATCAGTCGCGCTGCTTACCCGTGTCATCGTCGTCCGCCCGCCCGAACGTAGGCAGGTACCGGCCGAAGTTCAATTCGAAGTCGCTCGGAACGCCGTAACCAATATTGCGGATCTTGGCGCGGCGCGCCTGGGCACTGGGCAAGGCCAGCAATGGGAAGAACAAGTCGATGCTGGACTGAAGCTCGGCAGCTGTCGGCGTCCCGAACCGATTGACCTGGGCCTTCGCCGCGGCCAGCGTTTCTCGGTCGAACGAGGCCAGACGCCGGACGAGCGCATCGACAAACGAGTCGAGGTCGCCATCGTCCAGCGTGCGGTTCACCCAGCCATAACGCTCGGCGATATCCGCATCGAAATCGTCGCCGCTGAGGACGATCTCAAGGGCGCGCGAGCGGCCGACCAAGCGCGGGAGCCATTCCAGCGCTCCGCCGCCCGGGACCAGTCCGACGCCGACCTCAGGGTTGCCGAATAGGGCGGTTTGCCGGCTGGCGAAGCGCATGTCGCAGGCCAGCACGAACTCGTTACCGATGCCGCGCGTGCGGCCGCGAATCTTGGCGATGCTCACGACTGGCGCGGACGAGAGGCGCAGCACAAAGTCGCGCCAAAGGCCCAGCGTCTCTGGCCGTTCAGCTGCCTTGGCTACGTCGAGATGGGCGACGAAAAAATCGGGATTCGCCGACCGGAACACTACGACCTTCACGGACGGGTCCGTCTCGATGTCGGTCATTAGCGCTCCCAATTCCACGATCGTTGTGGGAAGAAACATGTTGATCGGCGGGTTGCTGAAGGTGACCGTCCACCGGCCCGGATGGGTGCGGTCGGTGTTAAACTGCGCACCTGCCTGCTCGCTGCTTCGCTGTGTAGCGCTGGATTGGGTCATCATCTTCTCCTCTCTTGTGAAGAACCCTACCGCAGCGATCGGAAGCCCGCGCGAACCTCTTCTGAAAAGAGTTTCGGCTGTTCCCAGGCCGCAAAGTGCCCGCCTTTGTCGAGCTTGTTGTAGTGGATCAGTTTGGGATACGCCCGCTCGGCCCAGCTTCGCGGGGCCGGAAAGAGTTCGTCTGGAAAGACGCTCACGGCGGTCGGGACAACGACGCCTCTCACGCCGAAGAACGAATAACCCTTGTTCTCCCAATAGAGACGAGCCCCCGAGAGCGCCGTATTCGTCAACCAGGTCAGCGTGATGTTGTCGAGGACGTCGTCTCTCGTGAGGCCTTCGCTGCCTCCGGCAAAGACCCGCGCGATCATCTCGTAGCTGCGCGCGTCGTGGTCGAGGAAATAGGCCGCCAATCCAACCGGGGAATCCGCGATTCCATAAAGCGTCTGCGGTCTCAACCCCATCTGGAAGCCGTAAGCGATTCCCTTTTGATATACGAACTGCAAACGCTCGTAAGCGAGCTTCTCGTCGGCGGAGAGATCCGCCGGCGCCGGTGCGCCGGAAAATGCCAGCTTGTCGATGTCGAGGGGAACCGCGTTAGCCATGTTGGTGTGAATGCCCAGCAACTCCGGTGCCGCCTGCACGCCCATCAGCTCGACGATGACTGCACCCCAATCGCCGCCTTGCGCCACGAATTTGTCGTAGCCAAGGCGCTTCATCAACACGGTCCAGGCACGTGCAATGTGCGCGGGGTCCCACCCAGTCGTGGCCGGCTTCCCTGAAAAACCGTAGCCGGGCATCGACGGGATCACCAAGTGGAACGCGTCGGATGCATTTCCGCCATGCGCCGTGGGATCGGTCAGCGGATCGATAATCTTCAACTGTTCGGTAATCGAGCCAGGCCAACCATGCGTGACGATGAGCGGCAACGCATTTTCGTGCTTCGAACGAACGTGAATGAAATGAATGTCCAGTCCGTCGATTTCGGTGAGGAAGTTCGGCAGGGACTGCAGTTTTGCCTCGCACTTGCGCCAGTCGTACTCGGTCCCCCAATAGCGCGCGAGGTTCTGCATAGTCGCGAGCTGCACCCCTTGTGTGGCATCCGCGACCGTTTCCCGCTCGGGCCACTTTGTTGCGTTGATGCGCATGCGCAGTTCGGTCAGGTCCGATTCTGCAACGTTCACATGAAACGGACGAATTGCATCTGCCTGCTCGCTGCTTCGCTGTGTTGCACTGGATTGGGACATGGAGTCCTCCTTTTTGAGTAATTTTGGATTTCTTTGTCGTGCATTTCCGATCGGAATCGGATGCGACTACTGACCACTCTGGCGACTACCGACGGTCCTTCCATTGCTGGCCTGGCGATGATTTCATCCCGCTCGAAAAGCGGGCTCCGTTCGAAGTGGCGGGAAGGCTAGCACAAGCTGACCAACCGGTGCAATAAATTCTGATAGATCGGCCAACATGAAAAACCCCCGTCTTTCCGGCACTTCCCACGGGATAGCACCCCATTGTCATTCGAGTAGGGAAAGCATTTCAGAATCCGCACCCTTATACCTGGCGGGACTGGAACATCCAGCGCGCATCGGGATGATTCGGAACAGGTGCTCCGGACGCTCGCACGTCTATTCAGGCGCACGTTCCTTCGCTAGCGGATGAAGTTGCAGGAAGGCGGCTGCGGCGTCACGGGCACCTCGAGCAATTTCGCGGGAATTCGGGCGCTCGGCGACGCCGAGCAGCAGGCTGACCAGCAAATCGCGCCACAGCAGCCCAGCGAACTGCCCGGCAAGTTCGGCAGGACGTCCAGATACCCCAGGCTTGTTGGGCGCGGGTTATTTCATCTTGGCTGCCTACGTGCCTCTTCTTCTCATAACTCATGGCTTGGCATTCCGCATACTGTTAAGAACCAAGGCTGTCGCGCTATCACCGAGCAAAGTACGTATCGCTTGACTCATAACGATTTGGGTTAGGCAAAAAGAGAGGGGTGAGCAGAGGGATCATCCTCTAGTCCTCGGAGTTGGCCAAGTAGTGGATTCGCGCGCACAGTTCGAGGATCTCGATGTGGTCGGGACAGTCGGGCCAGTTGTGGCGCCAGCATACAATGACGTCGCACCCGCTTGCCGGATGGCCGTGATCGCGGAAATTCCGGCTCTCGAATTCAAATTCGATATGGACGCGTTGCCAGCGGTCGGGGGCGACCTGACGCATGGCTTCGCAGTCGGGAAATCCCTTCTGCACCGCTTCGATCATGTAGCCCAGGTCTCTCGCTAGCATTCCAAACAGCAGCACAACGCCCTGCTCATTTACCGGTTCATAGCGCAGCCCACGGAAATTCGTGGGGTTGCCGTAGGTCACGCGGCGCTTCAGCGGCGGGTGTTCCAATTGCTTCGGCGGAAGGGAGGAAACGGAGCTTTCGTTGGTCTGACGGCGTTGTAGGGGCACGGGACACCCGTGCCCGCCTCGGCCGGTCTGCGAGCGCCCGGACAGGGATGAGAGGGGGCGCGCTACGGGAGCAGGAAGAAGCGCCACGACATCGGCCCACTCCCGCTTACCCTCGGCGAATCTGCGAAACGCCTGCGGCACCGACGTCCAGCCCCCGAATCGCCCTTCAAACGTCCGCGGGTCGTGTTTTCCTTGGCGCCGATAGGCATACCGCGTAGGTATCGAACGCCTCTTTCGGACCGTTTGCCCCCAATCTTTCAGCAATTCACCGTCTTCTGGCCGCACTTTCAGCCTGACAGGTTCGAGTCCAGCAGCCCTGACGGCATCATTCCATCTTGGGTAGATCCGCGAGACCGAATACCTCGAGATCCCTGCGAGGGCCACGAATTCTAATAACCAAGGCGTGCGGCCAAGCTGTCTTGCAACGGCGGCAATAGAATCTAAGATGTTCTTCTTGTCTGACATGGTCTTGAGACCTGTTGAAAAAACACACCACGGCCGGTGCGGCGCGCCCGCCTGCCGCAGGCAGGCACAGCCACTATCGCGCGCTAAGCTGAGTTGAATTGTGTAGGGGCGTGCTTCAGTTCATCCTGACAAAGAAACGCCGCGTCCCGCTAGCGAGGTCGTGCAGGGGCGAGCTTTAGCGCGTCCCGCTAGCTAAGCTGTGTAGGGGCGAGCTTTAGCGCGTCCCGCTAGCACTTTCCTTAGCAGGCGAGAGCTTCTGAGCCTCGAAGGGCTCCCGCGTAGGCGGCGGTTGGGTGCCTCGGCCTTCAGAGTCCGTGTGGCAACTTTGGTTTTCGGCAGTGCACGACTTCACGTCGCACCGTAGACGTTGCTCTGTAGGGGCCGGGCTCGCCCGGCCCGGCGCCAACCCCGCCACGCCGTTTGGCGCGGAGCTGAAGCCTACGGGGGTCGGAGCTTTAGCTCCGACATAAAGTCCTTGCTTTCGGTCGGCTTTAGCCCCCTGAGGAAACACCCCTAGCATTTTTCCGCAGCCTGTTCAGGCCCTGAAGCAGTCCCAGGCCCTTTGCTTTTCGATCAGACGTCTGCGCCTCCGCGCGTGTTTAGCGCGGAGAACCCGTGAAACTTTCTTAGCTCAGGAAATTTTGCGTGACGCGCGGAAGCCAGCGAGGGGTGCCCTAAAACAAAAAAAGCGGGAGTAATCTCCCGCCGCCTAGGCGCACTTTTGTACAACGACAGTATACCACAAGCAAATTTAGAATGCTACCAATAAAGACAGGGCAAGCCCCCTTGTGCGTTAGAGTAAACAAGAGTGCCTGTGCTACAGGGATGCGCCCTCCCTTCGTCAGGATGAACTAAAGCACGCCCCTCCAGAACCCGGTGTACCCGCCGTAAAGATGAACAATGCGGCTGGCGTATTTCGATGTATCCATGTCGCAAATTGCCCGTCCTGCTTCGCTAGGATTGCCTCCGCCAGTAGTCTTGAAGACGGACACGGCACTGGCCGGAGGAAAAATGTTGAATCGCTGGGCCAGGATTGTTGGCGTGGGAATTCTCGTCGGAACTTTGCTTCCGACGCTGCTCATTTCGCAAACAACACATAGCGCGCAGACCCCAGGTCCGTACGCACTTATTGGGGTTATGCGCGCTATCGACGAGCGTCATGGCGTTGACTTGGAGGCCGGGTATGTCCGCCACCTCGAGTGGCACCGCCAGGTCCAGGATCCCTTCGGCTGGTACAGCTATTCCATCTCAGTGTCCACGGAACGACAGCGCTCGATCATTTACGCGACCTTCGGGCACACCGCTGCTGAACTGAGCAATCCGGTATCACCGGCCGAAGACTGGCGCGACGCGTCGATCAACCTACTGCCGCATATCCAATTCACGGGCGGTGGAATATACGAGTTCCTGGCGGGCCTTTCGCGCGGAAATGGTGTGCCCACTCCGACTCCGCTGGCGGAGTACACCACAGTGGAACTCAACTACGGTGCGGGGAAGGCCTTCGAGGCTGCGCTTGCTGGTGAGCAATCCAAGCTGCAAGGCGAGACGCTCTGGTACCGCCTTGTCGAGGGAGGAAACGCCCCGCGGTACGTCCGCCTGCGCCCCCGCGCCAGCTTGGCAAGCATTCTAGACGAGCACGCGGATCAGGCGCTTCCTGACAAGGCGAACGGCTTAGTCTCGAAAATGACCGTCGAGACCTTGAACCTACGGCCGGACATGTTGGTCAACGTCACCCCGCAGCCGGCGCGCTAGGCCGAGGACCTTTTTCCGCGTCGGCCGGTTAGCTCTTGATGGTGCCGGAGGCGGCATCCCACGTCGTGGGTGCCTTCCGGAAGTAGGATTCGTTGGCCATGTGGCAGGCTAGGGCCGCGTTGTGGCCGAAGACTACGTCTTCGGTGACCGAGCCGTTGCTGCGGACGGCTTGGAAGAACGTCCACAGGTGGGGTTTCAGTTCGTCCCACGATATGCCGGTGTAGTTGAAGCCTTCTAGGGCGGGTTCCTTGCCTGCCGGGGGATCGTGTTCGTCGTGCCACTGCTTAAAGTATTGTTCGCGAAGATCCTTGGGGAAGCCCGAGGCGTAGTAGCTGGGGCTCTGGTCCTCGCCTGTTTGCGGGGAATAGGCTATGCCGTGTTCGGTGACTTCGAGGATGCCCTTCGAGCCGTAGAAGCGATAGATCTCAGGCGATTCGCCGCCGAGATTCAGTCTTAGATAAACGGGCGCGGCAATGGCGCCGTACTCGAACAGCGTGGCCTGCACGTCGGGCATGTTCCGGCCGTCCTTGAAGCGCAGGATGCCGCCGCTGCACATGGCGCGCTTGGGAGGCTCGTTGAAGCCGAGCATATACATCATCCCGCTGACCAAGTGAACCAAGAGGTCGCCGGCCACGCCGGTGCCGTACTCCTTCCAGCAGCGCCAGCGGGCGAAATACTTGGGAGAGGTGTTGGGGTCCCAGGTGCGCTTGGGGGCGGTGCCTTGCCAGGTGTCCCAGTCGAAATTTTGCAGCGAGAGGTCGGGTGGCGGCGGATACTCCCAGGCTCCGGTGGGGTCGTTGCGGCCTAGCGAGCCTTCCACCAACGTCAGGTCGCCAATGATGCCTTTGGCCAGGAGTTCCTTGGCTTTGCTGCAGATTACCGAACTGACGCGCTGGGAGCCGATTTGGATGATGCGTCCGGTGGCTTTGCCGGCTTTGACCATTTCCACGCCGTCGGCGGCGGAGTGCGACATGGGCTTTTCGCAGTAGATGGGCTTTCCGGCGTGGACCGAGTCGACTACCACTTGCTTGTGCCAGTGATCGGGAACGGCAGCTAGGATGCAGTCGATGTCCTTGTTATCGAGGAGCTCCTGGTAGCGGCGCGTGGCCGGGAGATTGGGCTTGCCGGTGATTTCCCTGGCCAGGGTGTGCCGGCCGTCGTAGAGATCGCAGGCGGCGACGCACTCGACTCCCGGCAACTGGACGGCGTTGCTGAGCACGCCGGAGCCCTCCATGCCGATGCCGATGATGCCGAAGCGCAGACGGTCGCTGGGCGGGACGTGGGGATAGGGGGCGGCTTCGAGGCGGGGGTCGCGCAGGAAGATCGTGTTGGTGGTTGCGAGGGCGCCAGCGGCGGCTGCGGTGCGGTTGAGAAATTCACGGCGGGTCAGATCTTTTTTCATGGGCGACTCCTTTGGCAATGCTTGAGACTATTTGGCAGGCCGCTGCGCCGCAGCCCTTCTTCGTAGTTGTAGCGGCCGACTTCCGAGGCGGGCGCTTTTTGTACGTCGCGGATCATCGCAGCGGCTGGACGGCGACTTCTTTGAAGAAGACGATGTCGTTGTCGCTATGATTTTGCAGGCCGATGTAGCCTTCGTTGGGACGGGTCCCGCGCTGCGGCTCAAAGTCGAATTTTCTCTCGGGGACCGGTTGGCCCTCGGTGTAGTCGGTCACTTTGATGTCGTTGAGGACCACCGTGGTGCGGGGACCGTCCAGGGTGATGAGCATGGTGTTCCACTCGGGGCCGGGTTTGCCGGGGCGGGCCAGCGGTTTGGTGAGCGAATACAGCGCGGCGGTGACGTGGTATTCGTCTTCGTTGGAATCTTCGGGCTGATTGTCGATTTGCACTTCGTAGCCGTAGTGCACGGGCATCCAAGGCTCGCGCGGCTCGATGGGGATGCGAATGAAGACGCCGGAATTGTCGTTGTGGTCGCGCATTTTGTACACCACGCGGATGCGGCAGTCGCCAAGCTTTCCCGCGGTCCAGTACAGCAGGCCCATGCCGCCGTGGGTGCGAATCAAGCCATCCTCAACGGTCATGCTGCCTGGGCCGACGTGTTTCCAGCCGACAAGGTCTTTGCCGTCGAAGAGTTGCCGCCACGCGGGTGCGGCGTCGTTGGAGCGCGTGTGGGTGGCGACCAGAAGCAGCGCAGTGGTGGCGCAAAGCAGTAAGAGTTTGTTGCGCATACGCCTCCCTTTTTTTGCCGGGGGACATCCTACTAGATGAGGCGGGTGGAGGCCACGGGAAAGCGAGGTTTTCGTTGGTCGGTGCCCGAGGCTAAGTGAACGGTGTCTGAAAGCCGGAAAGCGGGGACTAGTCCCCGCACCCCACATCATTTTCGATATAACTTATTATGTATATAATGGTAATGTTAAATAGGGTTTGGAGTGCGGCGCCTTGTCGCCGCTTTCTACGGTGTGGACATGACGGATCACGTGAGCGAGGTGCTACTGCCGCACGGTTTGCGTGACTGGCCGCATAGTCCGGTGCATCGCTTCGATAGGCCCGGGACTTACATCGTTACCGCCGCGACGTATCAGAAGCAGCTGTACTTTGCGTCGACGGCTCGGCTTACCTACCTCACGGAATTCGCTTCTTGCCTTGTCAGAAAAATATGGATGTTCCTTGCGGGCCTGGGCGGTGTTCGCGAATCACTATCATTTTGTGGGGGCTTCTTCCGAGCGCGAAGCCTTGAGGAGGTTGACTCGGCACCTGCATGCGGATACGGCTCGATACATCAATCACGCGGATGGTGTGATTGGCAGAAAAATCTGGTTTCAGTATTGGGATACCCAACTGACTTATCACCGGTCTTTTCTGGCGCGGCTTGGGTACGTTCATGGGAATGCTGTGCGGCATGGGTTGGCGCGGGAGGCGGAGGAATACCCCTGGTGCTCTGCTGGGTGGTTTCGGAGGCGGGCGCCTCGGGCGTTTTATCGGACGGTGATGGAGTTTCCGATGGATCGGGTGAATGTGCCGGATGATTTTGGGGCTTTGGGGGGAGTTGAGGATTAGGAGCGCGGGCGGGCGACCTGCGCTCCTCGGTTTACGGCTGGGCTTGCTTGCACCGTAGAAAGCGGCGCCTAAGCGCCGCACTCCAAACTAGTGCGTGCTGCTTTCGCGGATGCGCATGCCGTAGAAGGAACGGTAGACGAAGAAGAAGGAGACGGCGAAGAACACGGCCGCCAAAATGTGCGTCAGGCCGTCGCCTTGAGAAGCGGTGAGCTGGACCGCTAGTTCCACCGCCAGGAGGCCGAAGAGAGTGGTGAACTTGATGACCGGGTTCAGCGCGACGGAGGAAGTGTCCTTGAACGGATCGCCGACCGTGTCGCCGATGACCGTGGCGTCGTGCAGCGGGGTGCCTTTTTGCTTCATCTCCACTTCGACGATTTTCTTGGCGTTGTCCCATGCGCCGCCGGCGTTGGCCATGAAGATGGCTTGATACAGGCCGAAGATGGCGATGGAGAACAGGTAGCCAATGAAAAAGAACGGCTCGACGAAGGCGAAGGCCAGTGTGGCGAAGAACACCGCGATGAAGATGTTCAGCATGCCTTTTTGGGCGTACTTGGTGCAGATTTCGACGACCTTCTTGCTGTCCTCGACGCTGGCTGCGGCAGCGCCGTCCAGCTTGATGTGGGTTTTGATGAATTCGACCGCGCGGTAGGCGCCGGTGGTTACGGCTTGGGTGGAGGCGCCGGTGAACCAGTAGATCATGGCGCCGCCGGTGATCAGGCCCAGGACGAAGGGAGCATGGAGGAGAGAGAGCTTGTTGACGTTTTCGGTGAGACCGTGGGTTAGGGCCATGATGATCGAAAAGATCATGGTGGTGGCGCCGACGACCGCGGTGCCGATGAGCACCGGCTTGGCGGTGGCTTTGAAGGTGTTGCCCGCGCCGTCGTTGGCTTCGAGCATTTCCTTAGCGCGCTCGAAGTTGACGTCATTGATGCTGAAATCCTTCTTTAGCTCGGCCTTGATGTTGGGGACCTGCTCGATGAGGGAGAGCTCGTAGACCGACTGGGCGTTGTCGGTGACCGGGCCGTAGGAATCGACGGCAATGGTCACCGGGCCCATGCCCAGGAAGCCGAAGGCCACCAAGCCAAAGGCGAAAACCGGCGCGGCGATCATCAGACTGCCAAGCCCCAGATTGCTGATCAGGTAGCCCATGGACATGAGCAGGACCATGGCTAGACCAATGTAGTAAGCAGAGAAGTTTCCGGCCACGAAGCCGGACAAGATGCCGAGGGAAGCGCCGCCTTCTTCGGCGGAGCTGACGACTTCTTTTACGTGGCGCGATTCGGTGGAGGTGAACACCTTCACGAGTTCCGGAATGATAGCGCCAGCGAGGGTGCCGCAGGAGATGATGGTGGCCAGCTTCCACCATTGGGTGGTGTCCCCCGCATTGCCCAGGCTCGGAATGATCACAGCAGATACGGCATAGGTAAAGGCGATCGAGACGATCGAAGTGATCCACACGAGCGAAGTGAGCGGGGCTTCGTAATTCATGTGATCGGCGTTGCCATATTTGGCTTTGGCGATGATGCCGTTAATGAAGTAAGCCGCCGCGCTAGCGACGAGCATCACGATGCGCATGACGAAGATCCAGACCAGCAATTGGACCTGGACCGTGGGGTCTTTTACGCCGAGAAGGATGAAAGTGATGAGGGCGACGCCGGTTACGCCGTAAGTCTCAAAGCCGTCGGCGCTGGGGCCCACGGAATCGCCGGCGTTGTCGCCGGTGCAGTCGGCGATGACGCCGGGGTTGCGGGCGTCGTCTTCCTTGATTTTAAAGACGATCTTCATCAGGTCGGAGCCGATATCGGCGATTTTGGTGAAAATGCCGCCAGCGATACGCAAGGCGGCGGCGCCGAGGGATTCGCCAATGGCGAACCCGATGAAGCACGGTCCAGCGTAGTCGCCGGGAATAAAGAGAAGAATTAAAAGCATCATGAGAAGCTCTACGCTGATGAGCATCATGCCTATGCTCATTCCCGCTTCGAGGGGGGTGTGGTAGATCGGGTAGGGTTTGCCGCGGAGGCTGGCGAAGGCGGTGCGGGAGTTGGCGAAGGTGTTTACGCGAATGCCGAACCAGGCCACGCCGTAGCTGCCGGCGATGCCTACCAAGCTGAAGAGCAGGATGATCGGGAGGGTGACGGCGACCGATTTGCCGGGTACAGGGGCCAGCACGCCGAAATAGAGGATGATTACGACGGCGATGAACAGCCAGAGCAGGAGAAGGAACTTGCCCTGCGTGAATAGGTAGGTTTTGCAGGTCTCGTAGATAAGCTCCGAGATGTCTTTCATGGAGCGATGGACCGGCAGGTTCTTTAGACGGCTGTAGATGGTCAGGCCGAAGATCAGGCCGAAGATGCAAAAGAGAATGCCGAAGAGCAGCAGTTTGTGGCCGTCGATGCGGCCCAGGAATTGGACCTGGGACAGGTCCGGCAGCTTTAGGGCCGCTTCGCCGCCAGCCTCTTCGGTGGTTTGAGCGAGGGCTGCGGCGGCGCTGAGCAGGGTTAGCGTTGCGGCCGCTGCGCCAAATTTGGTGATTCGACAGGCCAAGGACCAGGCACTCGTGAGCCAGGTGCGCATTCACACTCCTCCATGAAAAATCGGTTTCGGGACTAACTTCTCAAATCACTGGGCAATCGTTTCCGGCACACTACTTCATCCAGCGCTTTTTCACCAGCGCCGGGGGCACCCCAACCGGATTTCAGGAAGGCCCCCACCTAAGGACAAAATAGGAACTCGGGGACGGCCAAACGCCACACCCTATCCGCACCGCTGAGAATCGGGGCAGACCCCTGGCGCCGGGCCGCCTTGCAAAGCGTTGATTTATAACATTTAGCTTATGGCGGGTCAAACCATCGAAGGTACCAGGAAGGTATCCCGTAACCGGGCAGTGACGTTGGCCCGACTCTAACGGAAAAGTGTCGCCCGGAATATTGCTGGTGCGGCGGACTTGCCAAGCGATGGTAACATGCCTCATCTCCTACGACGGTTGACCTAGGGGACGGGGGACCATGGGGACTAATTCCGTGCGGGTAACCGAGCCGCAGAGAGCCGGCTCTTTGGAGTTGCGCCACGATTGGCAGCGGGCCGAGGTGGAGGAGATCTATCGGACGCCGCTGACGGATCTGGTGTTTCGGGCGCAAAGCGTGCACCGACAGGGGCATGCGGCGGACCGGGTGCAGACCTGCCAGCTGATTTCCATCAAGACCGGGGGGTGCCCGGAGGACTGCGCTTACTGCCCGCAAAGCGCGCATTACGATACCGACGTCGAGCGGCAAGGGCTTTTGGATCCGGGGCACGTTGTAGAGGTGGCTCGAGAGGCAGCCGGGCGCGGCGTCACGCGGTTCTGCATGGGAGCGGCTTGGCGGCAGGCGCCCGAGGGCGCGGAGTTCGAGAAGGTGCTGGAGATGGTGCGCGGGGTTTCGGCACTGGGGCTGGAGGTTTGTTGCACGCTGGGGATGCTGACGGAAGGGCAGGCGGAGCGATTGAAGGATGCCGGGTTGTCGGCATATAATCACAATTTGGATACCTCACCGGAATTTTACGGGTCGATAATCACAACGCGAGTTTATGACGAACGGCTGAGAACGCTGGCGGCGGTGCGCAAGGCCGGGATCACCGTGTGCTGCGGGGGGATTCTGGGGATGGGCGAGCGCGAGGCCGACCGGATTGGGTTGCTGCACCAATTGGCAACGTTGCAGCCGCATCCGGAGAGTGTGCCGATTAATATGCTGGTGCGGGTTGAGGGGACACCCCTGGCTTCGATGCCGGCGCTTGATCCCTTGGAGATGGTGCGGGCTATTGCCACGGCGCGGATTCTGATGCCGGCTTCGCGGGTGCGGCTGGCCGCGGGGCGCAAGCAGTTGTCGCCGGAAGCGGTGACGCTGTGCTTTTTGGCGGGGGCCAATTCGATTTTTGTCGGAGAGAAGCTGCTGACCACGCCGAATCCAGGGCCGGACGAGGACGAGCAATTGCTGCTGACTTTGGGATTGAAGCCACTCGAGTCGCATGCCATCTAAATTCCACGAGACTTTTCAGCGAGAACTCGAAAAGGGACTGCGCGAGTTGGAGACGCGGAGCCGGCGCAGGAGTGTCGAAGAAATTCATGGTGTAAATCTTTGTTCGAATGATTATTTGGGTTTGGCTGGGTGTGTGGAGTTGCGGGCGGCGGTGCTGGAGGCAGTTCGCTCTGCGGAGCGGGTGGGAGGGACCGGGTCGCGATTGTTGTCCGGGCATGCCGGCGTTTGGGATGAGGTGGAACAGGAATTTGCGCGATTCGTTGGGAGCGAGGCGGCGCTTTATTTTGGCAGCGGGTATGCGGCTAACGTTGGATTGCTGACTTCTGTGCTGACGAAGAACGACCTGGTTTTTTCCGACGAGTTGAATCATGCGAGTTTGATTGACGGGATCCGGCTGTCCGGGGCGCGCAAGGTCATCTACCCCCATCTCGATTTGAACGCGCTGGAATCCGGGCTGCGCGCGCATGCGGATGAGGGCGGCCGGAAGTTTGTGGTGAGCGAGACGGTTTTCAGCATGGATGGCGATGCGGCGGCGCTGGGGGAACTGGCGGGTTTGGCGGAGCGTTATGGCGCGGCGGTGATTTTGGATGAAGCGCATGCTACCGCGGTGCATGGACCTGCGGGGCGGGGAATTGCCGCGGGAGCCGGTTTACCGCCGAGCGTTGTGGCCATGACTCATACGTGCAGCAAGGCGCTGGCGAGCGCGGGAGCGTTCGTTTGCGGGAGCGCGGTGCTGCGAGAGCATTTGGTGAATCACGCGCGCAATTTTATTTTTAGCACGGCGATGCCGCCTTATATGGCGGGGCAGATTCGAGCGGCGCTGCGGCTGGCCGCTGGAATGGATGCGCAGCGTGCGGAGTTGCTTTCGCGGTCGCGGCGGCTGGCTGTTGGGTTGCGGGCGCAGGGTTGGGATACGGCCGGCAGCAGCACGCAGATCGTGCCGGTGGTCGTCGGCGGAAATGAAGAGGCGCTGGCGGCGGCAGAATTTCTGCAGCAGCGAGGATTTGCCGTGCGCGCGATTCGTCCGCCGACGGTGAAAGAGGGTTCGGCGCGGTTGAGATTTTCGGTTACTTGCACGGTTGCGGCGCAGGAACTGGAGCGGCTTGAGGGTGCGCTGGGATTGTGGCGCGAGCAGCGGTGCGGGCAGGCGATGGCGGGGCGCGCTTGAGGAATCATTTTTTTATTACCGGGACGGATACTGGCGTCGGCAAGACTACGCTGTCGGCGCTTTTGTGCGCGGCGTTGGACGCGGTGTATTGGAAACCGATTCAGACCGGGACGCTGGAGGGGTCGGATCGGGTGTCGGTGATGCGGCTGGCGGGGATTGGGACCGATCGAACTTTGGATGAGGTCTACAAATTTGTGCCGCCGGTTTCACCGGATTTGGCGGCGCGCTGGGCTGGCACCGAGATCGATCTTGGGCGGATCAATTTGCCGACGAGTTTGCACAACGACTGGCTGGTGGTGGAAGGGGCCGGCGGGGTGCTGGTGCCGATCAATCAGAAGCAGTTCATGCTGGATTTGATGGTGAAATTCATGCTGCCGGTGATTTTGGCGGCGCGCAGCGGGACCGGGACGATCAATCACACATTGCTTACGCTTGCTGCGCTGCATGCGGCGGAACTGCCCGTGCACGGCGTGGTGTTGATTGGGGACCAGAATCGTGAGAATCGCGAGACCATCGAGCGGTTTGGGCACGTGCGCGTAATTGGGGAGATTCCGCGGTTGCCGAATCTGCATCGCACGGCGTTGATGCAGGTGTTTATGAATAATTTCGATCGGGCTGCGTTCGCGCAGTAGCGGGTATGTCGCATTTTGGTGAGGCTGGGACCTCGGCCATCACCAAGACGGGCACGGCGATGCCGTGCCCCTACAACCTTCCGCGACCATGCGCAATTCTGACTTACGATTGAGTTTTGAACGATCATGACCGCACCTTCTTGGCTTAACCTCGATCATGTGTGGCTGCCGTATACGCAAATGAAGACCGTGGAGCTGCCGGTGCCCGTTGTTGCGGCGCGCGGGGTGCGATTGCAATTGGCGGATGGACGGGAATTGATTGATGGAGTTGCGAGTTGGTGGACGGCTTGCCACGGATATGGGCATCCACATATTTTGCAGAGCGTTGCCAAGCAGTTGGAGACGATGCCGCATGTGATGTTTGGAGGGTTGGCGCATGAGCCTGGGTATCGCTTGGCGGGGCGGCTTGCCGGGCTTTTGCCTGGCGATTTGAACCGCGTGTTTTTTACGGAGTCGGGTTCGGTTGCCGTCGAAGTTGGGCTGAAGATGGCGGTGCAGTTTTGGCTGAACCAGGGGAAGCGGCGGACCAAGTTCGTCAGCTTCCGCCACGGATATCATGGCGATACGTTTGCGACCATGGCCATTTGCGATCCGGAAGAAGGGATGCACAAACTTTTTCGGGGAATCGTGCCGGAGCAGTTTGTCGTGGAAGTGCCCGATTCCGCGGAAAGGCGCGGGGAGTTGGATCGTTTTCTTAGCGCGCACCGGGAGGACATCGCGGCGGTGGTGATCGAGCCGCTGATTCAGGGTGCTGGCGGGATGAGATTCCACGATGTCGGAGTGCTTGGCGATCTCAAGACCCTTTGTGAGCGGCACGGACTGTTGCTGATTTTCGACGAGATTTTTACGGGTTTTGGGCGGACTGGCACGCTATTTGCTTGTCAGCAGGCGGGGGTGACGCCGGACATTATTTGTCTTTCGAAGGCGCTGACTGGCGGCACGATGCCGTTGGCGGCGACGGTGGCTACAGAGCGGATCTACGGCGCGTTTCTTTCCGACGATCCTGACGCGGCCCTGATGCATGGGCCTACGTACATGGCGTATCCCTTGGGTTGTGCCGCGGCCAACGCTTCGCTCGATCTTTTTGAGTCCGAGCCGCGTCTTTCGCAGGCGGCTGCGATCGAGTTGCAATTGCGGGAGGAATTGGAGCCTTGCCGGAGGGCGCTCGGCGTGCGGGACGTTCGGGTGAAGGGGGCCGTGGGCGTTGTTCAGATGGATCGGCCGGTGGATGCGGTGCGGTTGCGGGCGCGGTTTGTGGAGGAGGGGTGCTGGATCAAGCCGTTTGGTGACGTCATCTACCTCACGCCTCCCTTGATTATTGGTGAAGACGATTTGTCGTCGTTGACTGGCGCGATTCAGGAAGTCTTGAAGAGCTGCTAGAAGCAATCTTATAAATCGGACCTGTCGAAAGTAAAGACACCTCAGAGGCTAAAGAGTCTCTGTGAGAACTCCCAAAACCGGACCTCAGTGGCTAAACGGGCTGCGGAAAAATGCTAAGAGTGTTTCCTCAGGGGCTAAAGCCCATTGAAAGCAAGCACTTTATGTCGGAGCTAAAGCTCCGACCCCCCAAAAAGCACGAGAGAAACAGAGGAGAAATATGCCCTCTGGTAGACTTACGGAACCTTTGCAACGGAGGATGGCGGATTGGCCTCGAACCCAGGCGGGTGGAAGCAGAAGATTGTGGCGTTTGCCGGGGGGCTCGGCGCTCCCGGGTTGTTTCTTATTTCTTTTCTCGATTCGTCGGTGCTGACGTTTCCGGTTATTAACGATTTGCTGTTGATTGAGCTTTCGATGCAGCGGCCTGGGCGCATGCCGTTGTACGCGAGCATGGCGGCGCTGGGATCGGTGTTGGGGTGCGTGCTGCTGTTTTTTCTGGCATATAAGGGCGGGGAAGCGCTTTTTCGAAGCAAGGTTGGAAAGCGAGCGGAGACCATACGCCGGTGGGTCGAAAAGAACGGTTTTGGCGGAATGCTAGTGGCTGCTCTTTTGCCGCCGCCGACGCCTTTCAAGTTTTTCGTGCTTGCTGCTGGGGTGTTCGAGATGCCGCTGGTGAGTTTTACATCGGCGATCGCCGTCGCACGATTTTTCCGCTACTTTGGAATTGGGTATCTGGCGGTGCGCTATGGGGCGGATGCAATGCCGTATTTGGCGGCACATAAGGTGCAGGTCACGGTGGCGGTAATTGCGCTGGTTACGATCAGTTATGTGCTCTCGCGGCTGCTTCTGCGTGGCGGCGAGGTGGAGGTTGGAGGTCAGAAATAAACCTCAATTCCGAAGTTGAACGGATACCGAGCACCGTAATAAGGGGATTTTGAGGTCGATTCTCATCTTTTCCGAGAGAGAAGCCGCCAGATCCTGAGTCAGTGCGGGCGGAGCAACCGTAGAAGGCGGCGCCGGGCCGCCGCACTCCAAAGGGTGCCGCTACTGCGGGGGTCGGCTACGGAAAGAGTCACGCGGCAATTTAAGATTTCTGGATCAAATGAGAATCAACGGCGGCGGAGGTCGCGCGCCCAGGCCAATGCCTCGTCCACGAGTTTGCCGTTGGCATCCATTTTGACGAGCGCTACAACTTCGTGTTGGGTTTCTCCCGCCGCTGCGTAACGCAGGTCTCGCAGTTGCACTTCGTAACCGTCGTCGGATGTTTTCTCCACCGTGGCTTTCGGGAAGAGCGCGACGGCGATGAATCGCTTCGCTGCGTCTGAGTTGCGGGCTTGGTCGAGGATCGCGGAGGGCTCGGGCTTGAAGAGCGCGACGCCGGATTCGGGGTCGAACGCCGAACCGGGGCCGGCGTTCACGATGAGTTCGTGGAGGGCGCTGTCGGTCTCGACGATGCCGTGCCAGGTGAAGAGAGACGCGGACTCCGGGAACGCGGCTACGGCCCGCGGCGATTGGCCCTGGTAGGTGCGCGATTCCATCGCAGCTACCACGTTGGAGTGAAGCGTGGCGCGCACGCCGATGTACAGAAGAACCAGAACAAAACCGACGATTGCGCCGAGCCGGCCGCGTGGCCGTTTGTCTTTGGCGCCAATTTCATCGCTTACGAGGCGCAGAAGTTCGGGCAGCAGGATCGCGGCGATCAGCAGAGTGATGATCCAGGGATCGATGCTTGCTAGCCAGTCGGCGGCGACGCGATGGCCGCTGAACGGCCAGAATAGGGCGATGCCTTCCGATTGGCACGCGTCCAGGGCTAAATGCAGGAGTTGAGCGAGGAGAACGATTGCGAACAGCGCGGGTGGCGAAATTGCGACGGACGAGGGCTTTGCGTTGAGCAGCAGGTAGACGCCGGTGAGCAAAGCGCTCACTGCGATGGACACCAGGAGGGAATGGGAGTCGGTGCGATGCCACTTCAGATAGGCGGATGGCCCGACGAGCGCGCTCAGCGCGTCCAGGTCGGCGATGGTGCCGGCGAGGAGGACGGCCGCCCAGGCGGCCCGCGGCGCACGAGGCAGGGCAGCGCGCACCAGGGCGAAAGACGCCAGAGCGTGAGTGCCAACATCCATGGGGGGAACTACGCGCCCGCGCGAGGTTTCGGCGCGGTGCCGTTCCTCGGAACGAGCAACTTTAGGGCGCGCGGAATGATCTTGAATTCGACTGGCAAACGGGCGAGGGGTTCGCCGTCGATCTGCGCGTAGACGGGATTGGCGGCGAGAGGCTCGCAGACTACCGTGTCGGACTTCCAGAAATGGACGCCGTCGGTGCCGCGGAGTTTGTCGAACCACAAGCTGGGGAGATAGCTTAGATAGCGGAAACCACTTTGCGTGGTGAGAGCCATTAACTCAAACTGGTCTTCGTAGAGATCGGCGCCGGTGGTAATTTTGAAAGGTCCGCCGTAGTTCTTGGTTCTCCCCACGACGAGCAGAGAGGCGTCCAGTTTTTGGCCGGCGCTGACCACGCGAAAATGCGGAAACTTGTAGCGGAAGACTTCGTAGGCGCCTTGCCACCAGTACGCCATGATGCCGACGCGGGCTTTCAGGTCGAGATCGATGGCGTAGACGATCATGCCGTCCGGGCCGGAGCCTGCTACGCTGAGAAAATAGCGCTTTTTGTGCGGCTCTTCGAGCGGGGTCGCGAGGCCGAGCGCGATTTCCTTGATATCTCCGTGGACGAGTTTCTCCGCGGCGCTGGGGATATCCCAGGGCAGGTCCAATTCCTTTGCCAGAACGTTGGCGGTGCCGCCCGGGAGCAACGCGAGCGGGACGCGGTGGCCGTTCTGCTGGGTGGCGAGACCGTTGACGACCTCGTTCAGGGTGCCGTCGCCGCCGCAGGCGATCACCAGTTGGCGGCCTTCGGCGCTGGCGCGGTGGGCCATTTCGGTGGCGTCGCCTGGTCCGCGCGTTTCCGTAAGTTCTGCTTCAATTCCGGCGAAAGAGAAAATTCTGCGGGCTTCGTCGAGCATGCGGCGTCGCCCGCTGCCGCCGTTGCCGGCGTTGGGGTTGTGGATCAGAAGCGCGTTTCGTAGATTGCCTGGAAGCATCGACCGTCCTGACTTGCCGCTATGCGTGCCGCTATGCGTGCCGCCAATCCTCCATTCTATATAATATGATGCGGATTGCAGTGAACGTTCTTGCGAGGATTCCCATGGCCAAGGCGGCTGCCGCTAAAAACGAGATCGAAGAGCTGCGCGACAAGCTTCGCCATAACGACTACCGGTATCACGTGCTGGACGATCCGGAGATTTCGGACGCGGCTTATGACCGGCTGATGAATCGGCTCAAGGAACTGGAGGCCGCCAATCCGAAGTTGATTACGGCGGATTCGCCTACGGCGCGGGTTGGCGGGCCGCCGCGGGAGGGCTTTCAGACGGTGCAGCACGCGCGGCCGATGCGCAGCCTGGACAATGCTTTTTCTTACGATGCGCTGCGCGATTTCGACCGGCGGGTGCGTCAGGGTAGCGGGCGAGAGGAGATTGAATACGTTGCGGAGCATAAATTTGATGGACTTAGTATTTCTTTGCAGTATGAGAAAGGCGGGTTGGCTCGCGGCGTGACTCGCGGTGACGGGTCGACGGGGGAGGATGTGACTCCAAACATCAAGACGATTCGGTCGATTCCTTTGCGGATCGATGCTGCGGCGCTGAAGAAGGCCAAGCTGCCGGGTACTTTTGAAGTGCGCGGCGAAGTTTTGATGACGCGCAAGGCGTTTGAGGCGATGAATCGGCAGCAGGAACAGAGCGGGGGGAAGATTTTCGTCAATCCGCGGAACGCTGCGGCGGGGTCGGTGCGCGTTCTCGACCCTTCGATTACCGCGCAACGGCGGCTGGAGTTTTTTGCGTATTACCTGCTGGTGGAGGGCGAGGTGGCGTTTGCCAAGCATTCCGAATCTCTGCAGGCTCTTAAGCAATTGCGGTTCCGGGCTTCGGACGATTGGAAACTTTGCGCGGGAATTGACGCGGTTGTGGCTTATTGCGACGTTTGGGAGCCGAAGCGGGCGGACTTGCCGTACGAGATCGACGGAGTGGTCGTGAAGGTCAATTCCACGCCGATTCAGCAGGAATTGGGGTATACGGCGAAGGCGCCGCGGTGGGCTATTGCGTACAAATATCCGGCGCGGCAAGAGACTACCGTGGTGAACGACATTCGAGTGCAAGTGGGGCGGACGGGGACGCTGACGCCGGTCGCGGTGCTCGAACCGGTGCAGGTGGGGGGCGTCACTGTCAGCCGTTCCACACTCCACAATATGGACGAGATCGAGCGGTTGGGCTTGCAGATCGGCGATACGGTGTTGATCGAGCGGGCGGGGGAAGTGATTCCGCATGTCTTGAAGGTGGTGAAGGAAGGAGCGCATCGTAAGCCTTTTCGCATGCCGAAGAATTGCCCGGAATGCGGGAGCGCGATTCACCGGGCCGAGGGGGAAGTGGCGTATCGGTGCGTGAACGCGGCTTGCCCGGCGAAGCGCAAGGAATCGCTGTTGCACTTTGCCAGCCGGCACGCGATGGACATTGACGGGTTGGGCGACAAGATCGTCGATCAGCTGGTGGACAAGGGGTGGGTCAAGGATGTCGCGGATTTGTATTCACTCAAGCATGACGACGTGGCTGAGCTGGAACGCATGGCGGAAAAGTCGGCGCAAAACTTGTTGGAGGAGATTGCGGCGAGCAAGAAAAATACGCTGGCGCGGCTGATCTATGCGCTGGGTATTCGGATGGTGGGCGAGCGGACGGGGCAGCTTCTGGCTGCGCATTTTTCTTCGCTGGATGAACTGGCAGGGGCCAAGGAGGAGCAGCTTCTCGAAGTTGGCGAAGTCGGGCCCAAAGTGGCGGCCGCGATCGCCGAGTTTTTCTCCGAGCCTGCCAATCGGCAGATCATCAAGAAACTGGAGAAAGCGGGGGTGCGGCCGACGGCGGAGAAACGCGTTCAGAAAAGCCAGAAATTTGCGGGCAAGTCATTTGTCTTCACCGGAGGTTTGGCTAACCGTTCGCGCGAGGAAGCCGGGGAACTGGTACAGCAACACGGCGGCAAAGTCTCTGGCTCGGTCAGCAAGAAGACGGATTACGTCGTCGTCGGTACCGATCCGGGCTCAAAGTACGACAAAGCCAAGGAACTCGGCGTCCCCATCCTCAGCGAACCCGAGTTCGATAAACTTCTGGGGCAGAAATAATCTTACCCATCCGCACATATAACGTATTGACCGCTCGCCTCATCGAAACTACGCCAGCACTTACAGCGGGAGAGCGAGGACCGACGTTATCCGCCGCACTTGCGAATCGCGAGTACAACCTCAAATCGGGCGAGCCTAAAGATCGATCCAGAGGACAAACGTTATGGACAAGTTGAAGGGAAAGATTGCGGTTATCACCGGTGCCACATCGGGGATGGCCCTGGCGACCGCCAAGCTGTTTGTCGAGGAAGGCGCTTACGTTTTCATCACTGGGCGCCGCCAGGCGCAAATCGACGCCGCCGTGAAAGAGATCGGGAAAAACGTCACCGGCGTGCAGGGTGATGCCGGGAGCCTCGGCGATCTCGACCGGCTGTATGAAACGGTGAAGGCGCAGAAGGGCAGTGTCGACATTGTTTTCGCTAGCGCGGGCGTCGGCGATTTCAACGTTCCCCTCGATTCTGTCACCGAGGCGAATTTCGACAAAACGTTCGACGTCAACGTTCGGGGAACGCTGTTTACGGTGCAAAAAGCCCTGCCGCTCATGAAAGACGGAGGGTCCGTCATTCTGAACGGTTCCATCGCCAGCATGAAGGGCTTTCCGGGAATGGGCGTTTATAACGCGAGCAAGGCGGCGGTCCGCTCTTTCGCGCGCACTTGGACCGTCGATTTAAAGGCTCGCAAGATTCGCGTGAACGTTATTAGCCCGGGCACAATTGATACCGGTATTTTCGTCGGGGTCCCGCAGGAAGTGAAGAACCAGTTCATATCTTTGATTCCGATGGGCCGTATTGGCGAGCCACGGGAGATTGCCACCGCGGCGCTATTCCTGGCGTCGAACGATTCGAGTTTTATTACGGGGATCGAACTCTTCGTCGATGGCGGCACCGCGCAAATCTAGACGTCCTGCGATCTGATTGAATCCGAGTTTTGGATAAATTCGGCCACAACCGGAACGTAGCGAAATCGGGCTATAATAGAAACTGGCGGGCGGGCCGGGTAATCGCTGGTCTGGCCATCGCGAGATGGCCGGACGGGAGGAAAGTCCGGACACCGTCCTGAGTCGATCAGGAAGAACACCCCTCAGCGGCTTAGCGCCGCTTCGGGGTAAAGGGCAACGCGCCTGGTAACGCCAGGGGGCGAGCCACGCAGGGTCTGCCGCGAGGCAGAGTTACACGCTTCGGCGTGTGGCGCCGGGTTCAACCCGGCGCGGTGCGGCGCGTCACGGACAGTGCCACAGAGAATATACCGCCGGCGGAGCGCAGCACGGTGGCATCGCGCAGGAAAACCTGCGAGACGTCTTCGAACAGCTCGCTTTGTTTGGCAAG
>Ga0210384_10002432_pt1 | contig 22753 bp, 18 predicted proteins | sample IncBWH2MmetaG_FD_160574 | JGI IMG/M metagenome (GOLD analysis project Ga0210384, IMG submission 160574) | Forest soil microbial communities from Barre Woods Harvard Forest LTER site, Petersham, Massachusetts, United States - Inc-BW-H-2-M | ecosystem: Environmental > Terrestrial > Soil >...
TTCGCGTCGGTGACGTCGTTGACGGCTACAAATTGAATGTCTTTGTCATCGAGCGCGGTGCGCATGATGTTGCGTCCGATGCGGCCAAAGCCGTTGATGCCAACCTTGATGGGCATTACTTCCTCCGATGGGATGTCAAAAATCGCGGCGGCACAGGAGCGAACGACGGCCGCGGGTGAACAAGAAATGCTATGGGCTGCGTGGGGAAAAGTCAACGCGCGGACAATCGGGGTTGCACGCGAGTTTCCGGTTTGCGCGATTGTCAGGCATGTGGATTACTTCCGGTTACACAGGGATGCGGGAGCCATTCCGGGAGGTTCGAAAGTTTTTCGCTGGGACTGTCAATTTTGCCAGTTTTGGGTGCGGTGCGGTGGGAATAGAGTCTGGCCGTCGGCGCGAACACGTCAGGAAACTATTCGAAGTCTGGTGGATGCCGAAAGAATTGTGCATCCACACCTGAGCAGGGATGTCAGCGCAAGGGATTTTTGACCTGCAAGACAGAATCCAAGTCTTTGCCAGAACCAATCACCTGGCCAAAAACGCACTCGAAGGAGGAAACCATATGGGAGGCGTAGCGCGAGCAAAGCAAAGTCTCTCCCTTGGGCTAAGCATGCTTTTGGTCACCATCGGCCCCGGGGCGGTAACAGGCATGGCAGATCAGGCTGCGGGATCCGCACCAAGCGGCACGGCCTCCAGTTATCCCGGTCAGGGGGTGCCAGCAACGGCGGAGGAGCTGCAGAGCCTAGTTGCGCCGATCGCTCTCTACCCGGATGCGCTGGTAGCGCAGATCCTCACGGCGGCGACGTTTCCAGATCAAGTAGCCATCGCCAGCTATTGGGTAGAGCAGAACAAGACGCTTACCGGTAGCGCACTGGTGACGGCGGTCGACAAACAAACCTGGGATCCAAGCGTAAAAGCGCTCACCCAGTTTCCGTCCGTACTCAACAACATGGCTCAGAACCTCTCGTGGACGTCGCAACTAGGCGAGGACTACCACAACCAGCAGGCTGACGTCATGGCCGCCGTCCAGACGTTGCGCGCGAAGGCGAAGGCCGCCGGAAATCTGCAGTCTGGCGCGCAGATCACCGTTGTGCAGAAGTCGCCGGAGGTTATCGTCATCCAGCCGACCAATCCGCAGATTGTCTATGTGCCGCAGTACAACCCAACTGTTATTTATGGAACCCCCTATGTCGTTCCGGGGTATACAACCGCAGATGTCGTGGCCGCGAGCGTGCTTTCCTTTGGTATGGGGATGGCCGTTGGAGCCATGATGAGCAGCAGCTGGGGATATAGTAGCTGGAACTGCAACTGGTACGGTGGCGCTGCGATCTACCATGGCGGAGCCTACTACGGAAACAGCGCTTGGCATGGTGGCTACTACGGTACCAGCGCATCCGCCTATGGAGCCTACGGCAGCGCCCACGCCTCCACTGGCTATAACCCCTCGACAGGCACTTACGCGCGCGGCGCTTCAACCTCGACGGCGTATGGCACGCAAAAAGTAGGGCAGGCCTACAATCCATATACGGGAGCCTATGGCGCAACCCACCAGGGCTCCAACGCTTATTCGAACTGGGGAAGCTCGACGGTCTCGAAAAATGGCCAGACTGTCGACACGCAACATTACTCGGACGCGAATGGAACGGTTGGAACCGCCGAGAGCTCCAACGGCAACAAGTATGCGACCGCGAACGGCAACGCCTACAAGAACACTGGGAGTGGCTGGCAGAGCGCGGGTTCTTCTGATGCTGCACACGGGTGGGGAGGCAGCAGCAGTGGTGGATGGGATTCGCACAGTGGTGGCTCCTCATCCGCGTTTAGCGGCTGGGGCAGCCACTCTGGCGGTGACTCCGGCTGGGGGTCCAGGTCTTCGAGCGCCCAGGGCTGGGGCAGCCGTGGCGGCGGTGGTGGCTGGGGCGGCGGAGGGGGATTCCGTGGCGGTGGTGGGTGGGGCGGTCGTCGTTAGGCCAAGGGATCGAGTCAGGCAGAGTGAAATCCAGAGCCATCGGAGGATTAGTATGTTCGATTTAGTTGGCAATCGCGCGAGTTCAAGGTTGCGTTACCTGCTGATGGCGGTGGGTGCCGCGACGCTGCTTTCGATTTGGGGATGTAGCAAGAATGAGCAGGCTTCTACGGCCCAAGCATCCGCAAAGACCTTCGCCTCGCCCGATGACGCCGGCAAAGGCCTTTTCGAAGCAGCCAAATCGGGCAATCCAGAGACGGTCTTGGCGATCTTTGGTCCTGGCGCTAAGGAGCTTGTTTACACCGGGGATGCCGCTGAGGACAAAGCTTCCCTTGACGGATTTGTGCGGGCCTACCAGGTGATGAACCGGTGGCGGAAACTGGGGGACGGCAACGAAGTGCTGCTTGTCGGCTCGGACAACCAAGCATTCCCAATCCCTCTGAAGAACGCTGGCGGTCAGTGGTATTTCGATGCCGCGGCCGGGAAAGAGGAAATCGTGGCGCGCCGCATTGGCCGGAACGAGATCGTGGCCATCGACGTATGCCAAGCATTGGCGGACGCCCAGGAGCAGTACTTCGCTCAAAAGCATGGCGGCGTGAAGCAGTATGCGCAGAAATTCCTTAGCGATGCCGGGCAGCAAAACGGTTTGTACTGGGAATCCCCGCAGGGAGCTCCTCGCAGCCCTCTGGGGCCGCTGGTGGCATTTGCCACCGATGAGGGATTTACCGTCAAGCCTGATGCCGCCCAGCCGTTCTATGGCTACTACTTCCACAGGCTGGATAAGCAAGGCGCAAGTGCCAAAGGCGGCGCGAAACCGTATGTTGTCGATGGAAAAATGACCGGTGGATTCGCCTATGTAGCGTACCCGGCAAAATACGATGACACCGGTGTGAAGACGTTTATCGTCAATCAGGGTAGGATGGTCTATGAGAAAAATCTTGGCAAAGAGACAGCCACTATCGCAAAGGCGTTGACCGAATTCGATCCGGACAACACCTGGACCGCACTGCAATAAATTACAATAAAAAGTTAAGAATAAAGGGCTGCTGTTGTTGCTTGTTGTTGCGCTGCGGCCAAGACCTGGCCGAGGATCGGTTGCAGGTCCTGTCTGGGTCTGGATACTCGTGGCTTGGCTGCGCGCATCCTTACGATTAGCGGTTCACTTTTCGTAAGAACTGGATTTCCCGAATCAGGAGTTATTTTGAAATGTTCGACTCAGTTGGGGCTGGCAGCGCTTGTCACCCTACGGGTTCCAAACTCCCCATGAATCAGGGAAATGGAAACTGACGTACTGCGAAACTTAGGCCGCTATAATGAGCGTTCATCATGGAATGGACGCCTGCATCCGTCATGCGGTGGCTGTTTGATTCGGAGCGCGGCGCCTCGGGGCGATTGCTTCCGCGGTGGCTGTTTCTGCGCGCGCTGGGGCTGATCTATTACTCCGCATTCTTCTCGCTGATCTTCCAGATCCGCGGACTGATCGGGCCGCACGGGATTCTTCCCGCTAACGAATACCTGCAAGCACTTGCAGAAAACTACGGGCGCACGGGCTATTGGTACGCGCCGACGCTGCTGTGGTTTTCAAGTGGATCGCACATGCTCTCGGGAATTTGCTGGGTGGGGATGATTGCGTCGCTGCTCCTGGTTTTGAATTTCTGGCCGCGAGGGATGCTGGCCGTGTGTTTTGTGTGCTTCCTATCGTTCGTCGGCGCGGCACAAGAGTTCTCCGGGTATCAGTCCGATGGGATGTTGCTCGAAGCAGGCTTCATCGCGCTGTTCCTTGCCCCTGGCGGATTTCGCCCGGGATGGGGCGAGGACAGTCCGCCGTCGCGCGCGAGCGTTTTCCTTCTGCTCTGGGAATGCTTTCGAATCTATTTCGAATCGGGCGTGGCGAAGATCAGGAGCGGCGACACGCAATGGCGGAATTTCACCGCGCTGGACGAGTATTACCAGAACGGGCCGCTGCCGACGTGGATCGGGTGGTACATGGAGCATCTGCCGCACTGGTTCCACGCGGCAACGTCGTTTTTCACTTTGGCGCTTGAGCTCGTGCTGGTGTGGGCGATGTTTCTGCCGCGTCGCTTTCGAATCGCCTGCTTTTTCGTGGTGACGGCCTGGCAGATCGGCATCATCCTTTCCGCGAACTATACGTTCCTGAATTATCTCGTCCTCGTGCTGGGAATTCTGCTGCTGGATGACCAGTTCGTGTTGCCTTACTTGCCGTCCTTTTTGAAGAAGAGCTATCTCGCCACCAAAGAGGCGAAGCCGCTCGCGCAACAAGAAGAACGAGCTTGGCGAACGAAAGTCGGCGCGCAGGTCTCCGCGCTGAAACTCGCCGTCACCGCCGTGATGCTCATTTGGATTTTCTACGCGACGCTGGCCGAACTGGTGTGGATGTTCAAACCGCTGCCGCTGCCCACGACCCCCGTCTCCGCGCTTGAACCGTTCCGCGTCGCTAATCGCTACGGTCTGTTCGCAGTGATGACTCGCGGCCGCTACGAGATTGAATTTCAAGGCTCTGACGATGGACAGACCTGGCTGGTTTACCCCTTCCTTTTCAAGCCGCAAGATCCCAGCAAGGTGCCGGGGATTTACGCGCCGTACCAGCCGCGCTTCGATTGGAACCTTTGGTTTGCTTCGCTGGGTTCGTGGCGCCAGGAACCGATCGTCGTGCGCACGGAGCAGAATCTGCTTCGTGGCGACGCGGACGTCTTATCGCTCTTCGCCGCAAATCCATTCCCGCACGTACCGCCAAAGCAGGTGCGCGTGGTGATCTGGCAATATTGGTTTACGACGCCGGAGGAAAAACGCACGCAGGGCACTTGGTGGCGAAGGCAGCAGCTCGGCCTCTATGCTCCCACCCTGGAGCGCCAACCTGATGGAAAGATTGTCGTATTGGAGTGGCCCTCCCCCGAGGGGCGGAGAGAGTAGCTAACTCCTTGGGGCCTTACCAATCAAGCCGCTGAATTCCGGGCACCACATCGAAGTGCCGGTCCTGGCTCAAGAGTGGAAGACCATGTTGCCGACAGAGCGCGGCGATCCAGAGGTCGTTGGTTGGAATGGGCTTTCCGGCTTGTCTCAACTCAACGCAGATGGCTGCGTAATGGTGCGCAGACTGCGCGGTGACATCCAACACAGTGCAATCGGCGATCAAACTGTCCAACCAGCGCCGATACCTAGCGCGATGGCGGGACTGGGCAATGCCATAGCGATATTCCCCGATGACCACCACCGGAAGTGCCAACTGCTGAGCTCCGGCCAGAATCCCTAGAACACTGGGGTGTCCCTCCGCGGCGACCGAAAGAGCGTTGGTGTCCAGGATCAATCCCGTGTCCCCGACCCGGGAGCACCCGAAGGCCACATCTCCGAATCAACCTCTTCGAATGCCTCTTCGATGACTTTGGTAATCCGGACAGTTTCCTTGCGCAGGTCCTTCAGCTTACCCAAGTGTTTCATCCAGGGCTTTTGGCTGGCGACGGGAGATGTCTTCAACCTGACCGCGACAGCCTCGGTAACAAACTGCCGCAAAGGTATGCCTTGCTCGGCCGCTTTCGATTTCGCGCGGCGAAAAATCGTGTCGGGAATCTCAAGAGTAGTCTTCATGGAACCATATTCCCATATTTACGGGAGGGTGGTCAAAGGATGTTCCAAGTATGGACGAGATCAAACGCCGGGGACGAGGAAGTTTAAGGCGGACGGATTCGCGAGACGAACGAATACCGGGGTGAATCTTACTGCGGGAATTGTTTGATGCCGCTGACGCGTTCACCGGTGAAGCGCACGAAGACCGTCTTCGACGGAGGTTGGCCGTAGATCCAATCCTCGATGTCGTTGCCGTCGGTGTCGCGCTCGCGGACTTTGTGGTCGGGCTTGCCGATGGCCGCAACGACTTCTTCGCGGTCCATGCCTACTACCGGCTTGCGTTCCTGAATGGCCTTCTTCATTTCCGGGGGAAGGGTATCGAACCACTGCACCGCGGCGGAGCGCTCTTTCGCAAAGTTGAGGACCGGTGCCAGTAGCTGCTTCAAATCTTCGGGCGAGAGATCCGGCAAAGGTTTATTGAACTCCAGGAAAATCGTGCTGCCCATGCCGGGTTGCAATCCCGGCGGCCCGGAGTCCTGTGAAGAACTTTGCATGGTGGGCATGGTGGCGCCGCCGAGGCTGACCTGGAGATGGTCCTTCCAGCTATGCTTGCCCCGCCCTCCGCCGTTGACGTCCACCACGATTTGATGCGCACGGAACTCGAGCCTGGTGATTTGCACGTTATCGCCGGTATTGACGGCCGCACCGTGGGTGGCAACCGCGCGGTCGAGTTGCTCCATATTCAAGGGCTTGCCTACATTAATAAGGACGCCTTCTTTTCCCGCAGGCATGGGTTTGACGGCTTTTGCAAATTCACCCGAAACGTAGCGAACCAGTTCGAGTCTGGAAGTGTCCTGGAGCGTGGCACTTTTCGGGCCGCTCGTGGATTTCGCCGGGGACTGCGCCCCAGCCTGTCCGTCGTTCGGTGATGCCGCATCGGGGAAGAGAGGGATCTCATCATTTGAGGGAAGGTTGGCGGGCGGGTTCGCAGGCGGACGAAGGCTATTGACGCGCGGAACATCAGCGTCTGAGAGCAGGAACATCGCCAGAGTGAGAGCCAGCCAGTTCGGCATAAACAATCCGGGCCCCGGCCAAGCCGGGAACCAAGATACCTATTCTATGATGCAAAAAGGTACTTGAACAGGTGTCCCGGCCAAAACGAGACGCTTCTCGCTTACCTGTACCTCGCGGGGTGGAACTGCCTTAGGGACAGAGGCGAAGAGCCATCTCTTTAGCGAGAAACGACTTGCACGCCCTGGCGGTCAATGGTCATGGGCAACACTTCCCCACCGGCCTCGACGATCGCCTTTTCCACACGCTCCCGCGAGTCCGGCTCGATGAGCAGAACGACGCATCCGCCGCCGCCGGCGCCGCAAACTTTGCCTGCCAGCGCGCCATTGCGACGCGCGCTCTCGATAACGCGGTCAATGGTTTTCGTGGAAATCGTCGGCAGGTTTCTCTTTCGGAAGGACCACTCTTCTCGCATCAGGCGCCCCGCTTCGGTCCAGTCGGGTTTTTCGAAAGCCACGCGCATTTCCTGGGCAACTTCGGAGATGCGTTCCAGGCTTTTTTGCACGTCGCGCTTCCCGCCGATTTGGGCTTTGAAAACTTCCCAGTTGTTGATGCCGTGCTGGCGGGGCTTGCCGGTGTAGCAGACCATGACGCGGCGCTCGAGCTCGTCGAGGTTGAGGCGCAGCTCGACGCGATGTTCTCCGCCGGCCGGGAGTTCAATGGCTGCGGCCCCGCCGAACGCCGGCGGGTAATGATCCTGCGTCCCGGTAGGAACGTTGATGACGATGGCTTCCGCGTCTCGGCTGATGTGGATCCAATCTTCCTTGCTCTTCCCTGCTCCTGTGAAGCGGTCGAGCGCCGCGCAAATGGCCACGGCCATGGCGCTGGAGCCGCCGATACCTGCGCCGGAGGGAGCTTCGGAATCTGTTGTGAGCGTGAAGCCGCCCGGGGGATGGAAAAACTTCACGATTTCGGCGAGAAGCGGTAGGCGGTAGCGTTTGGCCTTCACCAGTGCGGCGAAGGAAGCAAAACTTTCATCCCTCTTGATGTCACGCGAAACGAGCTTGATGCGATTGTCGCCGCCCGGATGCGTTTCCAGTGTGCACGAAGCGTAGAGTGAGATCGCCGCGTTCAACGTGACCGACCCCGGATGAAACAGGTACAGCGGCCAGATGTCCAGCGTGCTCCCGGCGAAGTCGACGCGCGTCGGTGCTTTGGATTCGATGATCATGAGTGTCTGCTAACTCGATTCTGTGTAGATTCAGCCGAGCCAGTTTGACGGAACAGCACGCCAAGCTCAAGCAAGGACCACGAGGAGTGTCGACGGAAAGGCAATGAGAACTGCGTCTGATGGCGAACCAAGACTCACTCTTCAAGTTGCCGGGAGTTGTTAGCTGCCGGCGGTGGCGGCGCGGTTGCGGGCGATGAGCTGTGGGCCCTCCTTTTTTTCTTGGGCGAGGGCGGGATTGGGCTCGAAGCAGCGGCGGCAGCGGGCTTCGTACGCGCCCATGGCGCCAACGACGATGAGCTCATCGCTTTCAACAAGACGCTGCGTGTGAACGGCAGGATTTCCGCAGCGCACGCAGATAGCCAGAAGCTTGGTGATTTCCTCGGCGATGGCCAGCAGTCGGGGCATAGGTTCGAACGGGCGGCCGCGGTAGTCGGTGTCCAGGCCGGCGACGATGACGCGCTTGCCAAGGTTCGCGAGCTTGGTGCAAACGTCAACCACTTCGTCGCCGAGGAACTGCGCTTCGTCGATGCCGATCACCTCGGTGCGAGGCGAGAGCTTTTCCATGATTTCGGCGGCTTTGAACACATTGTCCGACGGAATGCCGAGCCCCGAGTGCGAAACGATTTCGTTTGCGGCGTAGCGTTCGTCAATGGCCGGCTTGAAGATCTGCACGCGCTGGCGCGCGATCTCCGCGCGGCGCAGCCGGCGGATCAATTCCTCGCTCTTGCCGGAAAACATCGGGCCTACTACGACTTCGATCCAGCCCATATTGCCTTTGACGATGTCCACGGTGTCTCCCTTGATATAGAGATCAGCTATCAGTGATCAGGATTCAGTGCAAGCTTCCAACGTGAATGATCCGAGCTCCGATGTAAGACGTCTCTACGAAAATCAGTTCGAAGCGCCAGCAGTGGCAGCACGGTACATCTTGCCATTATAGAACGGGGCGAAGGCCGCGATGACGGCAATGCGAAACGCTTCCTGGCGCGTGATGAAATTACCGGAAAGCACGCCCCAGGCGCCCTGCGCGTCGCGGATGCCGACGGCGCCGGCAAACTTGTCGATAGCCACCGAAAGTTCGACGCCATTCTCGAGAACTTCGCGGGCCAGCGCTTCGGGCAGCTCGATGCCGCCGGACCGCCCGTAGTGGCCGCGCAGGCCATCGGTCACATAGGCCCAGCTCTCCAGAAAAACGCGGCGGCGGCCATATTGCTTCAAACTCGCACGCCACTGCATATCTTCCGCGGATGCGCCTTCCTGGACAACATCAAGCCCGCCCTCCAGCCCAACGAAGAACTTCCAGGTTTCTCCATTCCCGCGCGCCAGTTGGATCAACGCTTCAGCGCGCTGGCGTGCGCCGCGCATCAACTCCTCGCGCGATACGGGCGTGTGGCTGACGCCGCTCTCCACTTCCACGCCGAGGACTTCAAATTGCGAATCGGGAGCGAGAACGTTAGAGAAAGCCTCAAGGGCTTCGGTGACGGCGCTGAGTTTGGGGCCGCGCTTGGTGCCAACAGCCAGGATGATTTTTTCCATGCGAATAGGGCCGACGCGCCGATTCTAACGGTATTTGTAGAGGAATTTCACGGGGAATTCGCAGGGCTGAGGAAATCTCCGTGGAGCTGTCCTCGAATTGCTCTTGGATCCAGCCGAAGGAACGCAGCTAGCGGTGAACGACGACGGACTGTTCGGGGATGCCTGATTTAAGGAGCTGGGGAGAGGATGCGGCAGCTCCATAGGGTACTTCTGGAAGGGTTTCCAGTATTCGTCAGAGAATTGTTGGAGTCAAAGAGATTGTCGGTACAAGGTGCGAACTGGCCACTCTGCCTCAGGCTGGAACGAAAGCGAAGGTTGGTTCCAGGTTTGCCTGCGCTCGAGTAGAGATGGAATTCGGAATCTCAAAAAAAGAAGACTCGACCCGCGGACGAGCAACGCTCGTCAGCGCACGAACGGCACTTGCGAATGCTGTACCTGAGTAGACGAAATCGTACCCCGAGCGCCTGCGAAAATGTGGTTCAGGAAAGATGAATCGGGAGATGGCCAAGGAACTGAGCTTGGAGTTGCGGGACGCTTTGCAACTGCACTTGGGGGAAATCGAATCGTTGAACATGCACCGAGCGAAAATCGCTCAACCACAGAGTGCAGACGGAAGGATGGCGACAGAGGCGGCTCGGCTCAAATGTAAAGCCTCAAGAGGAAGGAGAAAGAAGAGCCGACTAGACACTTACCGGCCTTCTTATGGAAGGAGTTGGCCGCACGATTTTCTCCAAGTGTCGACTGCCGTAGAGTGTGCAATAGGGAACAGCATTTCGACTGTCTCTATGCGCTAATGGAAAGGCAGACGAGCCCCGCCGCGGCAATTTGATTCGTGATAAATCCGCGACAAGAGTTGAATCGGCAAAGGCTAACGACTGTGACTTCCTAACGTGTCCGCCTATTTCCTTCCGCACAGCAGCGCGACCCCCATGGGCCTGACTGATCCTCGCACTGTGGCCTCCTCTCTACCTCGAAAGCACGCTTTGAGAAAGACCACGTGCCCATGTCTCCGTGCTGTTCTCGCTTGCGCATCACTTCTGCTGTGTCTGGTCCCTCCTAGTGCATCCGCTGAGCAACAAACTGCAGGGCTGGGAGTTAGCCGCAGCTCCCTCCCAGATGCACCTCTAGTTAAGACGACCGCCCCGGAGGAGTCAGCCAGCGTCGGAGGCACCGTGCTGGACCTAAGCGGAGCTAGCGTTCCCGACGCAGACGTCAGCTTGATGCATAAGGATGGAACACAATTGCACTCGATGGCGTCTGACGCGAACGGCGAATTTAGTTTTATAAAGATTCTTCCTGGTTCCTACCTCGTGATCATCAACGCTAAAGGTTTTGCGCGTTTTACCTCTGCTGAGTTCGTCGTCATGGAGAAGCAGGCCTATGAGGTTCCTGACATATCATTATCAGTTGCGACGGCAAACATAGAAGTGACAGTCCGTCCTGCCGACCTGATTGCCGCTGAACAGATAAGAGCTGAAGAAAAGCAGCGTCTGATCGGCGTCATCCCAAACTTTTATACTAGCTACGTTTATGATGCCGCCCCACTCACTTCGAAACAAAAATTCGCGCTCGCTGCACGGGGCACATTCGATCCGGTTGCCATTCTTGGCGTCGGCTTCGCTGCCGGCATCGAGCAGGCGAATAACTCCTATGCCGGGTACGGGCAAGGCGCCGCGGGATACAGCAAACGTTTTGCTGCAAAGTTCGCCAACGGACGCAGCAGCGACTTCCTGACTCATGCGGTGTTCCCATCGCTTCTTCACCAGGACCCGCGCTACTTCTACCAGGGCTCTGGTTCCGTTAAGTCCCGCCTCCTGCATGCGGTCGGCTCCGCATTTTTCACGCGCAGCGACAGCGGGCGTACTGTGCCGAACTATTCTTATTTGCTTGGCGACATGAGTGCAGGAGCACTGTCCAATCTGTACTATCCCGCGGCGAATCGGGGAGCGCACCTGGTCTTTACCAATGCCGCCGTCGGTCTCGCAGGACGAGTGGGTGGGAATTTACTCCGCGAATTCCTCTCGAAGCGTTTGACGACGAACGTGCCAGGGAATGGAAGACAATGAACATCGTGAGGGCATGCGCACTCTAGGCGAGCGCAGACGAATTCCCCGCGGAGGGCTGGGCACCGGTAATTGAGCTGAAGAGGCAGCATTCCGCTTTCTTGACCTAGACGTCGATTCACCAGTGCGTCACAAAACGCGGAAACATGTCCCATGTCGCGCAAGCTTTCAGTCTACAAAATCTATGATCGTGCCCTCGTGCCGATAAAGGAAGCCAGCAAAATGCCCGAAGTTGGGTGACGTTACGTTGTTGTAGACCGCATTGAAATTTCCGTGATTGGTGACGTTGAGCGAGTAGATTCCGAGCCGGATGTGGTGCGCCTTGCCATTTTTGCCCTTAAGAAAGGGCATGCGAAATTCACGATATAGTTTAAGGTCGAGCGAGAAATATTCCGCGAAGCGCTGGCCGTTCGGAGTGCCTACGTATTCCTGCTGAACATCAATAGGGGAATATGGATAACCCGAGTGAATATCTACAAGCGGACTGAAGGTGAGCTTCCACGGTAAAGCGAAAATCCCCCAAGCAATAACCCGATTCGGAACATCCGAAGGGAGAATGCCATAGACATCTGGGCGAATCACCGGCGCGGCAAACGGAATGTACACATTCGAAAGACTATTCAGGTCTCCGCGCGAACGGCTCCAGATATAGGAGGCGTTCACCTGATCGCGTTCGCGGAAGCTGTAACGCATGGTGGCTTCCATTTCGCGGTAGTGAGACGCGCCTGTGTTTGTGAGCCCTATGAATGATTCGCTGCCCGCTGCCGCGGTAAACGGATCCACGGCGAAGAGATATGTGGTATGACTGTCGATGTAGCCGACATGTAGCCGCAAATCTTTGCGCAACTCACGATCGACGCCGGCGTTCCAGGTAAAATTTCGCGGCGTCGTGCCCGGCTGGCTGGGCAGGACAGGCGTGAAGAGGGGATTCAGCCCCCCCACATATGCGTTCGTGTAGCTGACCGAAGGACCGATGGGCATGCCTGCAGGATCAAACTCGGTGATGGTGCGAGTGGGATTCGCGGCGAAATTCGCGGCGAGCAGCGGCAGTACTCCGTAAAACAGCCCGGCTCCCGCGCGGATGATCGTCCTGCCTTCTTCTCCTGGTGAGTACGCCAAGCCGGCCCGCGGAGCAAAAGCGGCGGACCAGCCCGACGTTTCTGTGGACAATCGCGCACCCAGGTCAAGGCTCAAGTGAGAATCCAGCACCCAGTGATCCTGAACGAAGCCCGCAAAGAAACTATCCGAGGGAGTCTGAGAGGGAGCGGCCGCAAAACTAATGCCTTCCGCCAAAGAGTTGTCCTGGCGGAGGATTTGAATGGGGTGCGATCCCGTGATTCCAAAAAAAGAGCGCCAGTCGATGTCCGCGCCAACGCGAATTTCGTGTTCCCCATGCCAATGTCGCTTGGAGAATTGATAGGAAGGAACGGCCTGAAACTCCTTGCCCCTCCGCGACCATTGATTGAAGTAGTTGCCGCCCCACCCTTCGGGCGTGATCAGCATATCCGCGCTTCCCTGTCCATGCGCATTGCTGTCAAAGCGCGTGTACTGCGCCACAAGGGATAAAATGGATCCCGAATCGAATTGATACCTGTCAGAAAGGCCGACGGCCACACCATTCTGGTTCAAATCGTTGGAAGCCGGCTGAGGAACTAGGGCGCTAATGTCTAGATGCTGCTGGCGGAGGGGAAACGCATTAACCGTCAGTATGAGCAGGTGGTTCGGCGCAAGGATTGCCTCGAGAGAAGTGAATGAATTGAAGCCCTGCCGCTTGCTGATGTCATGCGGCCATGGAAGCCCTTCGACCGTGGTCTTTTTCATGTCGTATTGAAAAACTTCCGATAGGAGAAGCTTGTGACGGACGACGGGAACGTTTAAAGAAACACTAGGGACGGCTGCGGCAAGGCCTACCATCTGGCCATTTTTCCCAAGAATAGAAATGCCCACATTGGTGAGCCGGAATCCCCAGCGATCCTCCGGCAGTTTCGTTTGAATGGTCGTTAATCCGCCGGAAAAACTCCCCAATCCGGCGTCGTACGGCGTTTTATAAACCGCGAAGGATTCGACCGCGTCGGTGGGCACAGGAATCCCAAAACTTCCCGTGACCGGATCCGTGGTGCGCGCGGAATTGACGAGCAGAAGGCTCTCATTCTCATCGGAGCCCTTGAAAACCAGTTTTCGATCAAGCGTTTGAATCACTCCGGGCGTGACGGGTAGAATTTCTTTCACTTTTTCCTGCGCCGTGGGTAAGGTGATCAATTCGGTTTTTGTAACGATATTTGAAGGTGCGGAAGCGCTTTCTGTAGTAATCGCCGGGGCAGAATCCTTTACTTCGATTTTTTCGGAAATCGTCTCGAGCTCCAGCGTGAAATCCTGAACGAATTGCTGCCTGGGATTCAGGACGATTGACTTGGTGATTGTTTTGAATCCCGTGGCTTCGACGGAAATGGAGTACGCGCCCGGCTGCAAGCTGCGGAATTCATACCGGCCATTTTCGTCCGTCTGCGCACTTCGCGCGCCAAAATCCTGTTTATCGCCGGAAAGTTTTACGGTAGCCCCCGCGAGGTTGGCCGCGGAGTTGCGAACAGTAGTCACGACCGTGCCGCGGACCAAGGCCGTTTGCTCGCCGCTGTTTTTGGGCGATACCCTCTGTGCCAACGCACGAGCTGTCACAAACAACGAAGCGGCAAGAGCGACTAGAAGTAAAAGCCTGAGTCGTGCAGCACCGCAGTTCAGAACGCTGGCGAATGAACCATCTTCGGAGCAGGAAGGTCGGATCGGGGTTGAGTTCATGTCACAGCTCAGACGAAGACCTGGGAACGCAAGCCAATGTTCCGAGAAATCTTGGCTACAATAGGGACGACTGAGAAGTGCCTATTCGTCCCGAAAAGCCGTGTTTTCGGTCCCCCATGCCCGTTTCCGCGGTAGACAATAAGCTTTCGATACCTCGCCGCCAGTCCCATGCACATTTGTCCGCCAAGATTCCGAACGTCCTACCGAAGGCACCATGTCGCCTCTAATGAAGTAGATGCAAGATAGACCACACCCGGACCTGAATATGTTGGCTGCGGGGAGGGGCTTCAAAAGCCGACCGGACCGCGGAGTCAAAGGCAAGCGCCTTCGAAGGCTAAAAAAAACCCTGGACATAGCGATTGGGATGCAGGTATACGGGCGATGGTTACTATTCTCCTGGACCGTTCGGGCGGGCTAATTTATGCGTCCGAAAAGAGGAGAGAAACTGTCCTTCCGGCTGAGCACGGATATTCGACTGGGAAGCGTCTACCGGACGGCCTCTATTGTTCGGCGGCTGGTCGCCGGAATCGAACGAGTGGGGCGGCAGGACGTGAATCCCATCGGACGAGCCTCGTGCAGTTGGGGTGTCAGCAGGAATTATCCGGAACAGCGGGAGATTTGAAAAAAGTATGAATCCATCAAGGCCTCTCAAGAATCTATATGGACAATAGCAGGGGCCACGCGTCCCTGGACCTGCTCACGGAGGAAGCAGGGGAATGATCACCCGATTCAATATACCGGCGGCGATGCTGTCACATCTTGCGACAAGTGCGTCAGCAAACCTAAAAAGGAGGCTTCATGTTGAAGTCTGCGGAACAGTCTTACCCCACTATTTCCGAACGCCCGTTCCGTCTGGACATTCCCTTGCATCAACTGCTTCAAACTCCCCAGGCAAATGTGTTGAGACCGCCGGATCGCGAAATCCGATCGCTGCCGGAGCCTGTTTTCCCGCAACATCCACACCTTTTGCACGATTTGACAGCGGAGGAAATCCTCGAACATCAACAGGTCGTTGAAAACGGACAGAGGCACTGGCCGGCTTCGCGGGTTCTTGACACCATGCGAGGTTGGATGTTTCCGTATTTCAAATCCCGCATTTTGCCCGGCGACTTCCAGCCCATCATCGCCTATCTTTTTACGGATTGGAAATGCAATCTCGACTGCCACTATTGCTGGTCGTACGACAACAGCGTGAAGGGCATGACGGAAGATACCGCGCGCCGGGCGATTGACTGGCTCTACTCAACCCCCTGCCGCGTGCTCGCACCTACGGGAGGTGAACCGCTGCTGCGGCCGGATTTCGTGCACAAGGTAATCTATTACGCGGCCAAGAAAGACTTCTGGGTTTATCTGGCGACCAACGCGCGCCTGCTGCGGCCTCCGGTGATCGACCGGTTGGCGGACGCGGGAATCGCCACCATCAACTTTGCCGTGGACGCCATCAACGTCAAGCCCGGTTTGCCGAAAGCGTTCGAAGAGGTGCGCACCCAGTTCGATTACCTGGTCAAGCGCCAGTACCGCTACGGCTACACCGTCTTCTTCAATACCAACATCTGCCGGACAAATATCGAAGATGTGAAACAGATTGTCGAAATTGCCCACGATAACGGGATCTCCATCACCTTTCACGTGAACGAAGCTCCCATGATGGAACAGACGCATTTCCAGCATCTGCATGAGAACGATACCTACATACGGCCCGAGGATTTTCCCATCGTGGATGATCTCCTCGACTGGCTCATCGACAAGCAGCGCCAAGGCTACAAAATGGTTGATTCCATCCCCCGGCTGCAAAAGATGAAGGAATTCATGCGCGGAGCCGGCGAACATTGGGGCTGCCGCGGCGGCCAAAACTGGCTGATTGTCCGCACCGATGGGACATTGGCTCCATGCTTTCCCATGTACAACGCCAAATATGATTGGGGCACGGTTGAAAATCAGAAATTCGACCTGCAGCAACTCAACGAAATGAAGCAGGGTTGCGAACCGCACTGTTTTTCCACTCTGGGGTACAACGTGGCCTACTGCTATAGCGTAGCGCGCGTGATGAAGTGGCTCTGGAAACAGGCCAGGCACGGCTTCCAAGGGGTTACCGGTAGTTTTGAGTGAGTTGAAGCCGAACTTATTGTGGCCCGCAACTGGCGCTCAGCCGTACTTAACAGTGCGGCACCCCAATCTCTGGCCGGTTTAACGCTCTCTCTTGCTGACGTGAACCCCAGTGGGCCCCGGAGTCCCCATTGACGTTGACCCAATTCATTACCGGGCTGAAGTCAACGCTTCCGGCGCTCGGGCCGGTGGGCCTGTTCTTGTCGGCGTTTCTGGACTCGTCTTTCGTTCCGATGCCGCTGGTTACGGACCTGATTGTCATTGAATTCTCCAGCCGCCATCCCTTGCTCATGCCTGCGTATGCTGGCTTAGCAGCACTCGGATCATTAATAGGATCCATCTGGATATATCTTCTGGCACGAAGGGGAGGCCAGGCTTACTACGAAAAGAAACGCGGCCGAACGAAAGGGAAAATCCATGCATGGGTGGAACGATACCCTTTGACGTCTGTCCTTCTTCCCGCGATAGCCCCCTTCCCTGTCCCATTCAAGCCTTTTGTCGTGGCCCAAGGCGTTTTTCAAGTGCCTTTTCTGGCGTTTGTAGTGGGCACGTTTGTGGGACGCGGTTGTCTGTTCTTTTTCGAAGGATACCTGGGGGCCCGGTACGGCATGGCCGCGAAGCAGTTTCTATTGCAGCAAAAATGGGCCTCGGCCGCCATCATCCTGGGTTTGGTCATCATCTTCGTTCTGATGGCCCAGCTTTCGAACCACCGCAGAAAGAACCAGCCTCGAACGGATTAAATTCCGGCTACACGACGCTCAAGCTCGCGTGCGATGTCATTCGGGTCCGCATCAGGAGAGAACCGGACGGGCGCCCCAATGCTCACGGTTACCTGACCAGGCCGCGCCAGAATGCGGTTGGTCCGCTTGATTTCGAAAAGGCCATCTATACGCATAGGCACAATGGGAACATTTAAGCGGTTTGCGAGGAGGCCGATACCGGAGCGAAAAGGAGCCATGCGGCCATCTTCCGTGGTTTGCCCTTCGGGAAAGATCAAAATGTTCCAGCCGCGGTCGGCAAGGTCGCCGGCAAAGGCGAAAGCTTTGAGGAAACCGGACTGTTTCGGCAGGGGAAAAACATTAAAGAGCGCAAGAGCCAGGAAATAATCAAGGCGCTCACGAACGCGTTTGAAAATGCCCAGGGTTCGGGGAGGGTGGTGCATTTCCGCGAGCCGCTCGCCTCGCATGGCCGTAGCGAGCCGGTTCCTGAGTCGCCATGGCAACGCTGGCAGTACCCATGCAATATCCAAATAGGTCACATGATTGGAAACTACCAGGATGGGACCTTGAAGACCGCGCAGATGTTTACGCCCACGAATGCGTGGCGCCGCCAAAAGATACGTTGCAGGCCACGCAAGGGAATAATAAACCGCAAGCCGAATCCACCTGGTCAACCAATGTTGTGGCCAGGAAGGGTAAACGTGCTGTGGACCTGTGCCCGCCGGCGTCCTGAGAAGTTGTCCGAGTTGCCCAACCGTCGCGGCCTCAGAAAACTGCACTTGACTGAGATCGACTTGATAGCGTTCTTCAAGGACACCCATAAGCTCGACACGATCCAGGGAGGTCAATTGAAGATCAGCTTCCAACGAGGCATCCGCAGCGCCGGGAGCAACAGCGAGTCCGCTGATCTGAGAGATTATTTCGGCCAGTGGAGATTCCTTCTGCGCCCCCGATGGCTCAGCCATCCTGGCGCTGGCCATTTCGCGAATGCGCGAGAGGAGCGGCTTCTGCGTGGGAGTACGCGGGAAATCAGGTTCTGGCCATTCGAACCAATGACGAATTTGTTGATACTCGGCAAGCGAGCGGTTGGCATTCGAAACGGCGGACTGCCCAGCAGCCACTCCACCGTCGAGCAAGAATACTGCGCAGGGCTCTGCGTTGCCGTCTCTGTCCAGGCCGACCACGACGCAATCTCGCACGCCGGGCTGGCCACGTAATTCCTTCTCCAAATCCTCCGGGTAGACGTTCATGCCCGCGGGAGTCACGATTACGCTCTTCCGACGCCCTTTGAAATAGAGGCGCCCGTCCTGGCCCACCTCCGCCAGGTCACCTGTTCGAAACCATCCGTCCTTCTCGGCGATCGGCTGCAGTTGGCCCCCGAGACGATAGCTTCCCGCAAGGTTTTCACCGCGAACGAGAATCTCGCCCGTGTCATCGACACGCACTTCCATTCCGGGGAACACCCTTCCCAGGGAGCCTTTGCCCGAGCGGAATGGGTGGTTGAGGCTGATCAGCGACGTGGTTTCCGTCATGCCGTATCCCTGGATTACGGCGAATCCCAACCGATTCCAGAATGTTTCGACCTCATCCGCTAAGGCCGCTCCACCCGACACAATGGCCCAAAATTTCCAGCCAAGCCGACTATGGATTCGCCGGAATCGCCACCAACGATGGAGGAAATGGCGCTTTTCTTCTCCTTCAAAGTCCCTTCGAAAGCCGTCAATGCGACCTTCATGTTCCTCCTGACGGAGTATTTCTCTCCGAAGAGCGTCAATCAGCCGAGGAACTGCGACCAGCACGGAGACACGCTCCCGGCGAATGGTATCCCTCAGCTCGGAAGGTTTCAGCGTGTCCGTCAGAACGACCGACCCTTTCAGAAGCGGCGGAATGAAAAGAGCCAGCATCTGGCCAAAGATGTGGCTCAAAGGGAGCAGATTCAGGAAGCGTAAAGGATGGACGAGTCGTTCGTAGCGCAGGTACTTCTGGATTTCCTGCTCAATAGGTTCGATATTTGCCAGGACATTTCCGTGCGAGATCACCACTCCGCGCGGCTCTGCAGTTGTCCCCGAGGTGAAGATAATTTGCAGCGCATCCTGGCGGGTCAGTGACGGGGCAGGATACGGCGCATCGTCGCGTTGAATCGTCGAATCGAACAATGTATCCAAAAGAATTGAGGGAATCGATGCCGTGGTTTTCGCAAGAGCTTTGGAGCGAAACATCAATTTCGCATTGGACTCGCGAACGATTCTTGCTACAAATTCCGTGCTCACCCCATAGTCTACGGGCACAACGACGGCGCCCCGCAGCAGGCAGCCGAAAAACGCCACGACCCATTCCGGCGAATTCTCTCCCCAAAGTAGTACCGCATCTCCCTTCCCGATGCCCCGGGCCTCCAACTCCCTGGCCACTCGGTTTGCTCGTCCGGAGATCTGCTCGTACGTCCAGCCCTGGGTGCGGTATCCGCGACGATACCGAACGGCGATTTCCTGCCCGAGCGCCGCATATTCCGAAACGAATTCGATCAGCGATTGCCGCCTCATTCTCGAAATAAACCCCCTCAAGGCGTGCGCATTTGCGCCTGCGGGACAAATGACCGGAAATGATTATTTCCTTCGATTTGATAAACTTCAAACTTCATGGAGCACCCGAAAAAGACCATCATTATCGGAGCCGGTATCTCCGGCTTAACCTGTGCTTACTGCCTGCGACAGTGGAATCTGCCTGTGCTGGTGCTGGAAGCATCCAACCGTCCCGGCGGGCTCATTTCTACTACTCGCAGGGATGGCTTTCTCTTCGAATCGGGTCCGCAGAGTCCTCGGTTCAACGAACTTCTGTGGAAGCTGATCGGAGAACTGAATCTCGAACGGGAATTTATTCGAGGGGATCCAAAGGCGAAGCGCTACATCGTAAAGAACGGTCACCTCTGCAAGGCTCCTTTCTCACCCAGCGACCTGATCACGACGTGCCTGTTCGGCCTCAGGTCCAAGCTGCGGATTCTAGGCGAGCCGCTGGGATTGTCGCATCCTCCCGCCAAAGAAGAAACTGTCGCCGATTTCGTGCTTCGAAAATTTGGGCAGGAGACATTGGATTATCTTGTGGACCCCATTGTCGCGACCGTGTTCTTCGGGGATGCACAGAAGATGGGGATGGAGAGCGCTTTTCCCGCGCTGGTTCGTTGGGAGCGGGAGAGTGGGAGCCTGGCACGCGGAGCGATTGCGGCGCGGAGGCGATCTTCCAGGGAGCGCCTGATGAGGGGCACGAATTCACGCAGCCTGGGGCAGAGAGTGACGGATTCCTTGCCGGCGCTCGGTTCGTTCCGCCAGGGGATGGGGGTTCTGACCGATGCATTGGGGGAGAAGCTTGGGGAGAACATTCGCCTCGCCGCAGAGGTCGTATCCATCATGCAAGTTGCCGGGAATGGTGAGCGGCCAGGGAGCTGGAGAGTCCGGCTCCGGGGAGGTGAGGAATTCGCTGCCGAAAATTTGGTGATGGCAGTTCCCTCCTATACAGCAGCGCGTTTACTGGATAGCGCCGCGCCCCATATCAGCTCTTTGCTGGGTGAGATTCCGCACACACCGATGGCCGTCGTGTCCGCCGCTTACGATCGTAGTACGATGCTCTATCAGCTAGACGGGTTTGGTTTCATGGTTCCTCGACGGGAGGGCTTGATTACCTTCTGCACGATCTGGAATTCATCCTTATTTAAGGGCCGCGCCCCCGAGGGAAAGGTCTTAATGACCAGCTTTGTGCAAGCCTCAGGGGAGAGCGATCCGTCAGTATTTCCTGACGATGTGCTTGCACGAATGGTTGGGGCTGAGACAGAAAAGATTCTCGGAGCCACTGGCAGACTCGTTGATCGACAGGTCTGGAAATACCCTCGGGCGCTTCCTCAATACAATCTGGGACACGCTGAAAAAATAGCGGCGATTCGAAATGCGCTGAACGGCTTCCCCAATTTATACCTCGCGGGAAACTATCTCGACGGACGCTCCATTGGCGAGTGCGCGCAAACGGGGCTCCACGCCGCGGAATTGATCCGTTCTCATTTCCGGGGATGAGACATACAATCGAGTCGAGAGTATTGGGAGCAGAGCGTTGATTCAGTCGATCGTCTTTCTTTCCTCCATCGTGATTCTTGTCCTGCTCCTTGGCAGGCTCTATCACGTACTGGGAACACGAATAGATCAAAAACGATTCCCGCCTCCAGGCAAACTCATTGATCTGGGGACTCACAGACTGCATCTCGTCGATAGCGGCCAGGGCAGCCAAACCATCGTTTTCGAGGCCGGGCTCATGTCCACTGTGCTCAGCTGGGAGAGTATCGAACGCGAACTCACAAAGCATTTTCGTGTGATCCGCTATGACCGCGCCGGATTAGGCTGGAGCGACACCGGTCCGCAACCTCGAACGGCTGACCGAATTGTCGACGAACTCCGCACTCTACTTGAGCGGACCGGGGTCCCGCCGCCGTATCTCTTGGTGGGCCATTCGTTCGGCGGACTCACAATGCCCCTCTTCGCGGCACGCTATCCTTCGTTGGTGGCCGGCATCGTTCTCGTTGACCCCGTGGTCGCCGCTGAATGGAACCCGCCCGCAGAGCAGGACCGAAAGCGCATACACATCGGCTCCAGGGTTTGTAGACGGGCCGCAGTCCTTTCCCGGTATGGAGTACTCCGGTTCGTAGCGTTCCTGCTCCGCCTCGGAGCAGGTCAAGTGGGAAACCGCCTGGTGCGCCTGATCAGCAGGGGGGCGACGGCTGATTCCGCGTCGACCAGCAGCCCTTGGTTCTGGAGCCTCCCCCTCAACGAGAGGGCTATGGCGTCCATTTTCTGGATCCAGGAGAAATATTGCATCGCCATCGCCAGTCAGCTGGAGCGGTTACCTGAAAGCGCAGCGAGCGTGAGCGTTCTAGGCTCCTTTTCCGACAAGCCTGTCGTGGTCCTATCCGCAGCCAATACCCCCGCACAACGGCGTCACGAACACATCGCCATCGCCACGAGGCTGCCGCGAGGCCGACACTTCACCGCCGAAAAAAGTGGTCACTGGATCATGCTCGATCAGCCTGAACTGGTCTTGCAGGCCATCAGGGAAGTTGCTGATTTTGCTCAGCGCAAGAATACGGTGATTGGCCGAAACCAGTCTGCGGTGCTCACCTCGGGATCTTGAATGGCACAGGGCGACGCAAAGGTCTTCAAGAAGTATTCGCAAATGAAATTGCAGATGAAGCGAGAGGCCTTAGAGAAAATGAACCGCCAAGCCGACGAGATGCCGCTGGATTCTGGCACAGCCACGATTCAGCAAAAGTATTTAGCACAATTTTGGCACAGCGAGGCCAAAAATGACGACTCGGATTAGGAGTAAAGTTGGGAAGTGCTTTAGAATGAATAAAGCAGTTCATGTCGGGGCGTAGCGCAGCCTGGTAGCGCGCCTGCCTTGGGCGCAGGAGGCCCCCGGTTCAAATCCGGGCGCCCCGACCACTAACTTACTGAACTAACTGACTTTCTTTTTCCGCGACATTTCCGCAACTCTTCAATTTGGGAACATTTGGGAACAATTGCTCTTCGAGCAGGTTCACAGCGTCTCTTTGCGCACTCCCACTGGCGTGTGTATAGATCTCCAAAGTGACCTGACCGGGGTTTTTTGTACCAGCGGGAGTGAGAGAGAATTCACTCTGGAGGGAAGCTGGTATGCCGATGAAGAAATACAAGCCGGAGCAGATCGTGACACTGCTGCGGCAGGTTGAAGTGGA
>Ga0210384_10002433_pt1 | contig 22745 bp, 21 predicted proteins | sample IncBWH2MmetaG_FD_160574 | JGI IMG/M metagenome (GOLD analysis project Ga0210384, IMG submission 160574) | Forest soil microbial communities from Barre Woods Harvard Forest LTER site, Petersham, Massachusetts, United States - Inc-BW-H-2-M | ecosystem: Environmental > Terrestrial > Soil >...
AAGTTTTTCGGCATCAAAGCGGCCAATCTCTTCGACTGGTGGATTACACCGGGCGATGCCCTGGTGCGGCTCATCGAAAGTGATTTCGCAGACCTGTTCGCGCCGGAGAACCTGCAAATGGTCGGCGGCCGGCGATCGGTGGCTAATGTGCGCTACGGAATCCTGCATCACCATGATTTCCCGCGCAACGACACGGAAGATCTGGTGGTGGCGATTACCGAAGCGGACATGCAGCGGAATCGGGAAAAGTTTGCCTACCTCAAAAGGCGGTGGGACGAACTGGGCGACAATGCGGGTCCGGTGCTGTTCATCCGCTGGGGCTGGCTGATGGGTGAACCCTTACTCGCCGGCATTCCACCGGCGCCCATCGGCGCGGACGCGCCCAGGCTGATCGCGGCCCTGGACCGCAAATTTCCGCGACTGGACTATAAGGTCCTGTTCATCGATTGTCCGGAGTTGGTGCTGGACCAGGAGCACCCTAAAATCATGGCTCTGCGAAGCGGGACATTTACCCAACCGGGAGAGTGCCTCAATGCCGCGGATCTGGGCTGGAAAGACAACAGCGCCATCTTTTCACGGCTTTTCGCCACCCTGGGAGTACGGTAGGGCAAGGGTTTATACTTGTCTTTCCACCCTATGTCCATCTGGTCCAAAAGTCTTCTTACGATTGTCGTGTTTGCGGTTTCCGTGTCCTGCGGGAACAAGGAAGGTGACAATAAGCCCGCGGCGGAGAATCATCCAGCCGCTACGCCCGCACCCCCGGCGCCTCTTGCCGCGGGAATCAGCCAGGACCTCAAAAAGAACCCGGCGCCGCCCTTTTACACTTTCGACACGCTTGGCACTATCAACTACCCCGCAGTTCAAAAGTCCATTCAGCTATCGGGAGATGCCGACATCGCCGTATCGGGCTGGGCGCTTGACGAGTCCAAGAATGGGCCGGCGGGCGGAGTCGACGTGGTGCTCGATCAGGTGCCGCACAGCGCTCACTACGGCTTGCAGCGACCGGACGTGGCGGATCACTACAAGCGCCCGGATTACGGTAACTCCGGCTTTCAGTTGATGGTGGGACGGGGACAGTTGAGCAAGGGGCCGCACTCGGTTTCCATACGGGTGATTTCGAGCGATAAGAAATCCTATAACGAAGGCCCGGTGGTTCAGTTTACGGTGAACTGAAGTTGCCGGCGGCTTCCGTTGGTTACCCTTGCCTTCCCTCACAAAAGCGCTGACGTTTCCGACGGTCATCCCGCTTGCCTATATTGGCGTCGCGATACTTCTGGCAGTGCTGCTGCGCGGCCGGAATGCGGAGTCGCGTTGGCGCTACCGGGACGTGGCGGTGGCTTTGTGCATGATTCTGGCGCTTAGCTGCATCGGTCTGGCACTGTCGCTGAAGCCGGCGCATACGTCCGCGGCTGAGAAAACATCCGAGCCGTGTATCGAAGTGGACATGCTGGTCAGCCGGGGGAACTTTGTCGATGTGTACCTCAATGACTGGCAGAAGAGTCAGCCCGAGCGGGCGCCGGTGGTTGCGGGCAAAAGACATGTTTACCGATTCACCAGGCTTCCCCGCGACATCTCCCTGGTGCGGCTCGACCCGACCGACTTACCCGATGCGCGCTTCGTTATCTACAGCCTCACAGTGAAGGCCGAAGGCCAAACCATTCAGCAATTCCGGCCTGCCGAGTTGAAGAACTGGAGGCGGGCCAACATCCCGACGCCAGCCGAGGAGGATGGCGGGTTGGTGATGCTGGACACCAACGACGATCCCATCCTGTGGACTCCACTGGCGCAAGCCATCCGGCTCCCCGAACGCAAAAAGCCGATCGAAAAACCTTTCTTTCTTCGAGGGTACTTTCCGCACATTGCGCTCGGTGTAGCGGCGCTGCTGCTGTTGCTGCTGGTGCGCATGGCTGCCGGCGCAGCCAGGCTCGGCGCGGAACTGCCGGGCCGTTATCGAAACCTGGTGATGAGTTCCTGGGGTGCCCTATTGATCACCATACTGGCGGCCGGCGGCACACACTATCTGCAGAATCAGGCCGCCGAGTCCGATATCGGTATTGAAGTGGATATGCTGATCAGCCGCGGGAGCGGAGTCGATGTGTGGCTGAATGATTGGCAACATCCGGGGGAGAGATTGCCGGTCGTGGCGGGGCAACGGCATGTTTACCGGTTTCTCACAGTTCCCCGTGAGATTAGCCTGCTGCGGCTTGACCCCACGGATCTGCCTGACGCCCGGATCGTTCTCTACGGCATTACCATCCGCAATCAAAGTCAGATCTTCCGGCAATTTGGCCCAGCCGAGTTGAAAGGCTGGAGCCGAGTCAATCTTTCTGAGCCGAAGGACGAGGACGGAGGTCTGGCATACACGGATCTCAACGACGACCCCATGCTGATTACCCCGCTGGCATTGCAATTACCCGGCGGCGTGTTGCAGGCGCTGTCTCCGTTGATTGGAACGGCCGATGCGCTGTTTCTGATCGCCATGACAACATTCCTGCTGCTGCTGCTGGCGCGCATGGGCACGCGCACCGGGCGGATGCAGGCGCTGCTGATTGCCGCGGCGAATGGTGTGGCCTGGCCCATCGTATATGTAGTCCTCAAGCTCGACTTGCTGGGACCTCCGCCGGTCAGGTCCGCTGTCGGATATGCGAGTTACACCGGCTATGACAAGGCCAATGAGTATCTTTCGGCATTGGCCGTGCTTCTGGTCTGCATCTCGCTGGGCTACCTGTTCGCGAAATTTGCCGGGCCGCAAGAAGATGATCCTGGCCAAACGGTCATTGCCAGCAGGCGTCCCTTTGTGTGGATCGCGCATGTTTCGATTTACGCGCTGGTGCTGATGTACTTTATGCCCGACCTGACGGCTACGCTTCGAGCACTCCCTACATCGGCCTATCAATACCAGGGATGGGATTCCTCGATCGCGACCCACTGGGTGGCCATGATGAATGCGGGCCTGCGCCCGATGCGAGACTTTTGGTTCCCCTACAGCGGTTCTTATATCGAACGTCTTCCACCCCCGACGGGGCTGATTTTTACAGTTCTGCATTTCACGATAGCGCTGTGGTTCTTGTATCTGGGTCTATTCCTGGCCACCGGCAAACGGATTTCCCAGGCATTGGTGCTTTTCGGTTTGTTCCTGACGGCGGTACTGCTGGACATGTTCCCGGGCTGGTATCGCTATGTGTTGTCCATCGATGTCGGGCTTCTCTACGTCGGGCTTTATGACATCGGACGGTTGCAATGGAAGGTGCATCTGCCCTTTGCCGTTTTCGTCGGCTACGCGTTCTTTTATGAACCTACGCAGGTGATCTATGCCGGCGTGGGAATTGCGGCGCACACCATTGTGACGCTGATTTCCCACTTCGAGGGCAACTCGCTGCGGGAACGCCTGCTGAAAAGCGCTCAGGCTCTGAAGCAGCGCCTGGTTACTGTCGGTCTTCCGATGTTGGCGGGTATCGCTGCCAGCCTGCTGGTTTATGCTGCGAACGGAATGCTGCCGGGGTTTTTGGACTTCGAAAAGAGTATCGGCGACCAGGGAGATTACGGCGCCTGGCCGTCCGAGATCTCCCGCTGGATGATGCCGGCATTGCAGCCGGAGACGGTTTTCCTGCTCATGTTTTTGCTCGTCGGTTACGCGGTCTACCGCCGGGTTCGATTGAAGGATCGGCCGGATCCATTGGGAACCGCCCTGATCGTGCTCTGCGGCTTGAGCTATGCGGCCGCACAGAAACAGATCCTGCGGCCGCACATCATGACACAGATCCGGATGTTCCCCTACGTGACGTTGCTCATTTTCGGATTGATCGTGTGGCGCGAGCGCAAACCTGTTGCGCGAATCATCATTGCGGCATTTCTCGGCTGTATCCTGGGGATCGCAATGCACCGCAATGTGTTGCGCGGGATATACCAGCAGGAGATTGCGACGGCGCCGGGGAGAGTCTCGGGTACCGTCGATGCCCTGCTGCACCACCGGGCGGATTTCGATCGGGCCAACGCCACGCTGTACTCCCGATCCCGTTTTGTCGGTTATGACGCGGAGAATCGAGTGGTGGATAACTTGACCGGGGAATGCGGACTGCGCGCGGCAGACACGGTGTACGTGTTGGGCGATTATCCCATCTTCTATATGCTGCTGAACCAGCGCGCTCCATACATCAGCAACACATACAACAGTTCACCGATCTACGAACAGCAAAAAGTGCTGGACTGGTTCCATCGGGAACACCCGCGCTTTGTCATCTGGGGAACGGGGGTCCAGGCCTACGACGGCGTACCGCATACAGTCCGCTTGCCATTGATCTATACCTATGTCACCGAACACTACCAGTTGCTGCGAGATCTGGGGTCGTATCAGATCCTGGTGGAGCGGCCGGCAAACCAACCGCCGGACCTGGAATATTGGCGCCGGATGCTGGGCGACCACGTGGATCTTGGGGCAGTGCCAGGCCTGGCGCGACTCTCGGAGTATGCGGCCTGCGGTGGAGATGTGGCCCTTTGCGACGCGGTATTGGTGGTGAAGTATCCGCATGCCCGGCCGGCGCCGCGGACTAAGGTGACCGTCGATATCGATGCCTCGGAAGGCCGTTTCCGTGTCCAGTTTGACACGGGTCGGGGCAAGCGGGAATATGTCGTGAACTTGAATCGGCTGTGGTTTTGGAACCCGATATCGAAGCCAACGCCGCGGATCACCGCCGAAGATGCTGCCGCGGAGGTGGTGACGGAGTATCGGCGGGAACGGAAGGCGACATTGTATTGAGGTCTATTTCCGGTCGCGCTCGGAAATGACCGATGATAGAGATGAGCGATCGAGAGATGAGTTCGCAAGTTGTCACTCCCAACACCGAAGCCGCCATTCTCGCCCGAGTGATCCAGTCTGACGAACGAGAACTCACCCCGGAGGCCGCCCGGTACCTGCTTTCGATGAAGTTGCCGTCCACCGATGAAGAGCGTGTGAACGAACTGTCTGCAAAAGCACGTGCCGGATCGTTGACGGAGAGCGAGACGCAGGAACTCGACAGTTATCTGCGCATCGGCATTCTTCTGGGTGTGATGCAATCCAAGGCCCGGCGTCTTCTCACCAGTGAATCTGACGTCGCTCGACAGTGAACCAAGAACTGGTGCGAACGGTTCGAAAGCGAGCTGGTGGGCATTGCGAATACTGCCGCATGCCAGAATGTGTCTTGCTACTGCCTTTTCAAATTGACCATATTGTGGCTGAGCAGCACGGGGGAGAAACTATCGCCGTCAACCTAGCTCTCGCCTGCCCGCACTGCAATCGGTACAAAGGCCCCAATATTGCCGGGCTAGATCCCAGGTCCGGTGAACTCGTCCGGCTGTTTCATCCCCGTGCCGATATTTGGACGGACCATTTTGCATTCGAAGGGCCTCGTATTCTTGGTAAAACGCCTATTGGCCGCGCAACAGTTCAGGTACTCGCGATGAATGCGGATGACCTACTGCTATTTCGAATTGAGCTGTCAAGAGAAAGATGACGGATCGGGATAAGATCCTAGGAACGAAAGGAAAATCAACTGAGCGCGCCTCCTGACAAGATCTTGCGGAAACCCACATCTTCCGACGCCCTGCTGGCGAACAACTTTACTACAAGGTGGAAGCCAGTGAGTACGACAAGAAGAATCACGTCAAGAGTCCGGCGATCCAGAAGTATTACGAGCGCTTGTTCAACCAGTACGTCTTCAACGGCAGAAGCAGTGCCGAGGTTCGCCAAATGGCGGGCTTGCGACGTGGGCTGCGGGACGGGTTTTCTGGAGGGCTTCTTACAAGGAGAAAGTAGGCTCCGTCGTCTCGTTCGATGCTACGCTCCCGATGCTCCAGGTAGCCAGGCAAAACTACACCAAAGGTTCGATTGCATGGATTCAGGCCGATGCGCAGGCACTCCCCGTCAACCAGCCGGTGTTCGATCTGGTGTGCTGCAACGCTATGTTGCACCACGTTTTTGCGTTTGAGCAGGTTCTCGCCGGCATGATTTCATTGCTCAAACCGGGAGGCAGGCTATTCGTAGGATACGAGCCCAACTCCATCCCATATAAACTGTTTTGGCCGTTGTTGAAGCTGGCCGCCAGGATCGTTCCGGAACATCGGAACCGCGACAAGATCCGCGAGGCCAGTGGCCAGGATCAGCACGCTAACTTGAAAGATGCGGATATTCACGAGCTGTCTGAGTTTCACATCTTTGAAAGCAAAGGTATCCACCCGTTTCGTTTGCGGCAGTTCGCCGTGCAGAAGGGCATTGTGGACTCGCGCGTCCATTTCAGTTCGATCTACCAATTCGCCTTGCTGCGCGATTCCGGAGTGCCGATTCCCCTCGACCTGCTGCCCGACGCGCTGTTCCGTTTGTCCGGCCGCCTGAGCTTATCGTTTTCCTTCACCGGCGCCAGGGGACAGGTTGGAGTCAGTCAATCGTAAACGTCAGCGCCGGCCCTTGGTAATAAGACTTCCTGTCATGGGCAATGGTCCGCAAGGATACGACGTGCGGCCCTTGCGACAATGTTCCCGGCGCCAGCACCAAACGAAAGCCCGAGTTCAAGCACGCCATCGTTTTGAAGTGATCCGCCACATCCGGACGGCTTCCGTTATACACCGCACTGTACGGCGCGTCATCGATCACCACATCCACTCCTCCCGCGGCAGAGCGATTGGGCTCATCAACGGCCCAACCCATGAATTGCAGCGGCGCGTCTCCGGAGACATGAACTGACTCGAGAGCCCAGGGATTGACTACCGAGCCGATGTAATCAAAGATGCAAGCGGATTCGAGTTCGCTGCGTACGAGATCGCGGCTGATTCCGGGCAGCGGCTTGCCTGCCGGCATGGCCGATTCAAACCTTACGCCGGAGGCTTGCATGCTATTCCGCACCGCTGCAAAGAGGCCGATCTTATCGAAGTACTCCATGGGCAATGCCACGAAATCCCACACAATGCACTGGTCTAACATCGTGGCTTCGGTGTAGCGCAGTCCGAAGAGATCGTAGATCTCGTAGCGCAACGAGACGAAATAGTCCAACAGATCTTGCCACGTGTAGTCAAAATACTGTGGGCTTTGTTGGTCCTGCTCGAGCGTGACCACGGGCCGGAAGCGCTCCAGCGTCTTCCGGCCGCCGCGCAGGGCGTCCAACTCGGCGCCCTCCAGGTCAAGTTTTATGAAATCCAGCCGGTGGAGATCCTGGCACAACCTATCCAGCGTGGTTAGCTCGACGCGGATTTGCCGCACCTGTTCAGGCTTGAGAAACGATCGGTTCCGCAGACCGCTCAACGGGTGCTGGACGGGGTCGGTCACTTGATAAAAGTCCGCTTCTCCTATGTTGCTGGAAAGGCCGCAAGGCGCCAAGCGGGTGAGATTCGCCGGTATATGGAACTCATGCAGGCGAGCCTCGAGTTGCCTGAACATTTCCGGAACCGGTTCTATCGCTATCACCAGGCCATCCGGCAGGACCGCCTGCGCCATAGGGAGCGTGTGTACCCCGATGTTGGCGCCACCGTCCACGGCTATTGAGCCAGGTCGCAGGATGGCGTTGTAGAACGCCATCAGATGGGGCTCAAAGTCGAACCATGTGCCGCCGTTCAGTTCCAGGAGGCGGCGGTGAAAGTTCCGAATGTGCTGATGTTCGCTGGTCACGATTGATTGATTCTCTCACTACAATTAGATAGACAACACGATGACCACCAAACCGGCTCCTCCCGATTTTGTCACCTTATACCACCGTGCTTTTACAGAATTCGGAGCGTTGGCTCTGTGGCATATGCGCTCGTTTGAGACCCCGACTCCCGAGGACGCGCTGGCGGTGGCGCGCGCCCTGCGTATTGAGGGCAATCTGAAGGCGCGGCATCTGGCGGAGCAGATCGAGCAGGCCTGCCGTGCCGCTGTCTAAGATTCAAACCGACATGGGGAAACGCCTCCTTGACGCGTGGATTGACGCACTCGTCTAGGAGGACACGCATTCGATGAGTTGCTCGCTACTCAAGTTCCAAAAACAGTTCGGCTTGTTAGCGGGTAACTGAGTGCGTTCCGTTTTCAGCACGGCACTCGCTATGTTGGCAACACGGGACGGGCATCTATTCCAGCCCGTCGTCGCGGTAGGAACGGGCGATCGGTACGTGATAGTGCTCGGGGCGGTGGCGGAAGAAGTCGTTCTCCACGATGCGGCGGTGCAGGTCTTCGGCAATCCGGGCGGAAGATTTGCCGTCGCCCAGAACATCGAAGGGCCACTTCTTTCCGTGGAGCGATTCAAGCTTTCGATAGACGGTTGCGGCGGGATACTTCCCGGCTTCGGCGGGGTCGAACTTTACGCTTGAACCAACGTCGTACACTTGCGGGCGCTCCGTCGACTTGCGCATCTGCAGCGACGGCACTTGCAGCACGCAGGTCTCCTCGACAACGGTGCCGGAATCGGTGATGACTCCGCGTGAGTTCACCATGAGGCAGAGCATCTCCTCATAGCCGATGGGGTCGACCATGATGACGTTCTTGGGAAGCTCAAGGCCGGTGGCTTTGATCTCTTTCTGTGTCCGGTAGCTGGCCGGGAAATACACAGGATGGGGCGCTTGCGCAGTCAGGTTGAAGATGGCCTGCAGCGAGGTGGGGATGTGCACGTTCTCGCGGCGGTGGCAGGTCATCAGGTAGAACTTGTCCTTCTCGATGCCGCGGCTCGAGAAATACTCGGGCGTTGCCATGGCGTCGTATTTGGCCTTCTGCGAGAAGTAGTAGTGGTTGAGAATGTCGACGATGGGGTTGCCGACCAGTACGATGTTGTTGGGATTCAGGCCTTCGCGGACACCCTGCTCCTTGTATTCGGGGAAATAGGTGTAGATGACGTCGGCCAGGTGGTCGATGGTGGTGCGGTATTTCTCCTCCGGCATGCGCCAGTCATAAGAGCGCATGCAACCTTCGATGTGCACGATGGGAATGTTCAACTGCGCTGCAGCCAGGGCTCCGGTAGTGGTGTTAGTGTCGCCGAGGAACACGGCGGCGACCGGGTTCATGTCGCGCAGCACGGGATAAAGTTTGGAAACTACGGATGCCACGACAGCGGCGTCGGTGTCGCCTCCGCAGCCGAGGTCGAACTCGGCCGGTGCGATTTCGAGCTCGCGGAAGAAGATGCTTTTCAGATTGTCGGAGTAGTGCTGGCCCGACCAGATGAATACCATCTCCATGTCGTCGTACTGCCGCAACTGGTTGATCACCAGGGCGGCGCGGATTACGTCGGGCCGGATTCCGAGAATAAAGGCTAGTTTCTTTTTTTCCATGTTGTTCCTTTTGATTAGTCAGTCACAGACTAAAGTCTGCGTTAGAAGGTCTGGCCAGCTGTCGCCTCCGGGATAAATGGCTCGCAACTGTTTATAGATTGTGCCCAGGGTACGGGTGATGGGTGCTCCGGATTGGGTACGGCGGATGGTGATGTTGCGGCTGGCTGCGTCCCGGATCGCGCACAGGAGGTCGTACTTGGTGATGTCGGCGTTGGGACAGAAGTGATGCACTGCCGATTCCAGGCGAATGCGATCGAATGCTCCGGATACGATGATGCCCCGGCAGAGTTGGCCGAATTGCAGTGTTGTCACTCCGTTCCACAAGTGGTCTTCGAAACCGCTCAACTCTTCGCCGTCGCGGCTGCGCAGGACCCATTCGAGCAAGCCCTTACCGAAGTGTGGATCCCTCCCAATGATGGAGCAGCGGATGTTGATCACGTTGGGTGCTGGGCATTCGCCGAGCGCCTTGGTCTTCCCATAGGCGTCGGGGCAGTCTGTGGGATCGGTTTCGAGGTACGGGCGGTTTAGGGATCCGGAGAAAACGCCATCGGTCGAAAGATGGATGATGCGCGATTTCGGAGCGACATGCGCCAGTTCGTGAGGGAATAGCGCATTAACCCGGATCGCACGTTCGAGCGATAAGGAATCGGCTTCCTTCACAGCGGACTTCAGAATGCCAATGCAGTTAATGATGTACGGGAAGTTTGGCAGGGTCCAAGGTTTGAGAACATCCAGATAATCGGGCGCGCTTGGGTCTTCGCTCTGGGTGCCGGCGCAGGGTCCAAGGACCTGACGGACCGCACTGCCGAGCATGCCGGACGCACCTAAGACCAGGATGTCCACTTTTAGAAGAACCTCAAGTCCGGGAGCGGCACCGACCATGTGCCCTTGAACCAGCTCTCTTTGGAACGAATCAGATCGGCGTAATTCCACGCAGTGACGAAGACGAAGTCAGGAGCGGCGGCTTTAAAGGCGTCGGGAAAGACGATCGGTGTATGGGTGCCAGGCATGAACTTGCCGGCACGCAGGGGCGAGGCGTCGACGACTCCGCCAAGGTAATCCATCTTACAGGCGTTGACCCACATGGTGGCTTTGCCGGCAGCGCCATAGGCCCAGATGGTATGGCCGGATTGATGAATGGCCTGGAAAACGTCGCGCACAATGCCGATGCGGCGCAGCGACTCGTAGGCAAAGCCTTGCCAGGTGGGTAGCTGCGCGAGTTTCTTCGCTTCCTCATACTGTATGATCTTCACGACGCCGTCACTGACCGGTTTGGGCTTGCGGCTGGCGCACACCCGCAGGGATCCGCCGTGCATGGGCAGACGTTCGGCATCGACCACGTAAAAGCCATGCCGCGCGAGGAGGATAGACAAAGTGCCCAGAGAGTAGAACGTCAGGTGTTCATGGTACAGGGTGTCCCACTGGAGTTGTTCCAGCAAGTCTCCGGCATACATGAATTCCAGGCATAGATGGCCCTCATCGGAAAGAACGATTTTGGCAGCGTCCAGAATCTCTTCCGGGTTGTCGTTGTGGGCGAAGGCATTGCTGCCGGTGACTACATCGACCGGCCCGACACGCTCCCTGATAGAGCGGGCTATGTCGGCATTGAAGTAGCCGGCGGTGACGTCGAGGCCTTTAGCGCGGGCGATGCCGGTGATGTTTTTGGATACGTCGATGCCGATGGCTTGAATGCCGAGTTTGGTGAGGGGTTCGAGCAGCACCCCATCGTTGCAGCCGAACTCCACAACGCTTTTAGGATGGAGGCGCGTCGACAGCCATTCGGCATACGCGGCGAAGTGATCCACCAGGGGTTTGATGGTGCTGGAGGAAAAGGAATAATCCTGGAACAGAATCTCCGGGTCTACCGGATTCACGCATTGCACCAGGCCACAGGATGCGCAGCAGTGGGTCTCGAGAGGATACAGCTGCTCTTTGGCGATGGCATCCCGGTTGGCCAGGAAGCCCCCGGCCAGGGGCATTGCACCCAGGTCCAGGATGGAATGCAGGTCCGTGCCATTACAGGCGCGGCAGTTAGTTCTCATGAAGAGGTCTCCTGTTTCAAATGCGGCTTGATACCCAGGAAAGCTTTTAGGGCATAGCCGAAATACTTGCGGTAGATTTCCGGTTGATAGTTGAAGGAAGTGGGACGCTGGTCCGCCGTCCGGCTGGTGAGCACCACCGGCACTTCCGCATACGTGCGGGCCAGAAACTTCGCCTGATACAATTCCTCGACGATGATGGGAAAGCCGCGTTCGCGCAGGTCCATCTGTTTGAGGATGGCTACCTTGACGGCGCGGAATCCATTGGTGCAGTCGCGCAGCCCCAAGTGGAAGAGCGGACGGGCCACCACATTTCCGGTGACCGAAAAGATGCTGCGCTGCCAGGGAACGCCTTCCATCCGTCCGCCGGCGACGAAGCGCGAGGCTTTGATGACGTCGATTCCCTGCTCCATGAGCGCTACGAACTTGGGGATGTCGGCGGGGTCGTTAGTGAGGTCGCTGTCCATGAACAAGGCATAGTCGAAAGCCTGCTCGGCGGCCTTTTGGATGCCGGTGCGAAGCGCGCCGCCGTAGCCGGCGTTGCCGGAGTGATGGACCACCATGAGGTTGGGAAACTCGGGCGCGAGGCGATCGAGAATGGCCCCGGTCTGGTCGCGGCTGCCATCGTTGATGGTGATGAGTTTGCTTGCGTAAGGGATGGCTGCCAGCGCCGGGCAGACTCGCCGCACACAGGTCTCCGCGCCGCGTTCTTCATTGAACATCGGAATGATGACGCAGAAACTGCGCAGTGGGTAATTCCCTGCCCCGCTCATCCTCAATCAGCGCTCAACCACCTGCCAGATGTCCCAGTAGCGGGCATCGTAACGGAAGTCGTCGCCCTGGCTTTCATCCAGGGTGGAGGTGGAGAAGAACATGAGCTTGAGGTCGGCGGTCAGCGACATGAAGCCATTGGCGAAACCGGACGGGATGTACAACACCGACGGCTTGTGCGCGGAGAGGACGAAACGGTCGACAGGCAGGTCGCGGGAGGGCTCATCCCAGTTGTCGATGCGTAGTGCGCCGACGACGGCCGCGCCGGAAACTGCAGTGACGTACTTGGCCTCACGCTTGTGACCGTGCCAGGCGCGGATGAAGCCCTGGCGATAATTGGCGACAGTGTAGAAGCGCTTCACGCCTTCAAAGCGGAAGTCGTTGACGAAGCCCAGCTCGCCACGATCGTCGGCAGCCAGGCCTCCGGCCATCAGGACCGGTTTGGAGTTGTCAGGTTTAGAGGGAGACATTATGGAGTCATGCGAAGAGGAGCGTAGAGGTGAGAAACCTCCGACGGATCCTGGAACTGGGTGAGCGCCTTTTTAGTCATGGCCACGTTGCTGTAGATCTGTTCGCGGTAGTGCTGGTATTGGCCGGACTGGAATTGATCCACCATCTCCTGGATGCCTTGCTCCAGACTGGTGGCGGCTTCATAGCCTAATATGGAATGAATCTTGGCGAAAGAAACGGCGTAGTTGCGGCGGTCCTGGACGTTTTCGCTGACCGAGACCTGGACTTCCCGGTAGCGGCCGCAGACCGTCTGCACAGCTTCAGCCAGTTGCAGGATGGTCAGGTTCAGACGTTTGTCCCCGACATTGAAAATCTGGTTCTGGACCACGGCCGGGTTAGCTTTCAGCACCATGACGATAGCGCGGGCGAGATCGCGAACATGGATGAACGGACGCCACTGGTGCGGGCCGATTACGGTGATCAGGCCGTCGGTCATGGCTTGCGCGGTGAAAAGGTTGCCTACCAGGTCGAAGCGAGGCCGCGGGGAATGTCCAAAGACGGTGGCGAAGCGCAGGACGGTGACGAAGAAATCGTCCCTGGCCGCGAAGAGCAGTTCCGTCTCGCTGTCGATCTTGGTTTGGGCATACATGGAGACCGGGTTGAGCGGATCGGTTTCGCAAACTTCCTTCTCGCTCACGCCATAGACGGAGCAACTGGACGCGAAGACAAAGCGGTGAACGCCGAGCGATTGCGCGACGTCCTTGGCCATGCGGGTAGCCACGATGTTGGTGTGGCGGGTGAATTGTTCATCGACCGCGCAAGCCGGATCGCCGACGAGGCCGGCCAAGTGAACCACGGCGGAGGCGCCTTTCATGGCCAGTGTGAGCTTGGTGATGTCGGTAGCGTCACCCTCGATGAGCTCAAAATCGCGGCGCCCGATGAAGGGGGATAGCGACTGTTGGCCGTACATCAGCCGGTCGAGCACGCGGACCGAATAGCCGTTCTGCAGAAGCAGGTCGACGGTGTGGGAGCCGATATAGCCGGCGCCGCCGATGACCAGCACGGGACCGCGTTGGTTCACGGCGATGGAAGCGAGCGTTTTATGTTTGCCATAGGGCAGACTGAGCAGCAAGCGGGCGAGGGCCAGGGGTGCCCAGGCGATGAGGCCCCATAAAACGATGGGCGCCGGATTTGCGGAAATCCAATACTCCAGGGTGCAAGCGCAGACCACTGCGGCGAATAAGACGGCAGCCTTCATGCGGCCGGGCGCAGTCTTCAGACGGGAGTAAATACCAAAAAGCCAGGCGAATGCTAATAAGAGGATAGGAAGCTGTACGAGCGACGGGAGTTGTGCCTGCCAATTGAACCGGGGAAGAAAAGCTTGGCAGAACCCAATGGAGGCAATCAGCGCAAGGATGCTGATACCGAGGTCGTAAGCGATGCGAGCTTCGTTTGGCCCGAGTAGCTCGGGCGCGAGCCTACGGCCCAGACGGGCCTGCACGAATGTCTGTAATCGGTTCAAAACAAAGGACCGTTAAAGTGACTCGGAAGGCTCCAGTATATCATCCGAGGTTAATCCATCAGCTTTCAGAACACTGTGGGAGGAGTGCAGGCGAGATTCCCCTCACCGCAAACTCTCGAAAAGGATCAAATTCCATACGGCGAAGAGGTAGAGTAGTTAACCTCTGTCTTCTCTTCTACAGTGATTGGCAATTCCAGCCTTACTCCTGCCAGCCTTCGGGGGGATCCGGCAGTTCGGCCAAGACGCGCTTGATGCCCTCGACGATAATCTGTTGCTGTTCGAGTTGGTTGAAGGCGGCCTTCTTGCGGAGCTCGGAGGCGAGCTGGACGGGGCAGCGAAATGAGAGTTGCCGTACGGCTTCGCGTTGCAGTAAGGGTCTGGGGGTGAGGCCGCTCGGAGGCCCGACAGTCGCCGTTGCTGCACCGGTAGCTACCTGGTAGCTTTGAGGGGCTTCCGGTTTCGGCGGTGGTTCAGGCGTGGTTGGCTCGACAGTCCGGCCAAGGAGTTTTAATTCCGCTTCCTTTTCGGATTCCGGTCGATTGAAATTGGTAAAGGCAGCCCTCAGGCTACCGCGGTCGTTTGCAGGCATTTCGCTAGCTCCTCGGCAAGACTGCGGATTTCAGCGGCGGCCTTGCCTTGCGGTTCGTATGTCGTGACAGTTTTTCCCAGAGTGGGGGCCAGCACGAAGGCCTGCCGGGTGGTCACCTCGGATCTCAGGACTTGAATCGCCAAACCCTCCACCTGGAATACATCCTCGGCTACGGAAAGCGCCTCGGCTCCACTGCGCGTGTTTCCTGGAGGTTTGCCGTTGATGACAATGAAGACCCTTTGCGTGTCCTTGAGCGTTGCGATGTCCTTAAGCAGCGGCAACAACTGGTGACTGGCCAGGTAATCGAGCATGGATGGCCGGACCGGGACCAGGACGATATCGGCCGCCAGAATCGCCATTCGGGATATGCTGGTCTGGCTGTCCTTTCCCGAGACCGACTGAGAAGCACCCGGCGGGCAGTCAATCAGGATGACGTCATAGCCTTTGAGGGACATCTCCCGGACTTTGCGGTGGATGTCTTCGTGGGGGTGGGTCATCACCTCAAAACTCATCCCCGACTCCCCTGCCCGCATGGCCCATTGCTGAGCGCTGGCCTGAGGATCGGCGTCAATGAGGAGAACTTTGAGGCTGCCTTCGCCGGAGAGAACCCCGGCAAGGTTCATCGAGAGGGTGGTTTTACCGCACCCGCCTTTTTGATTAGCTACCGCGATCACAGCCGACATAGCTCAAGTCTACCGGAGCACTATCTTATAGTCAACAAATAGCTTCTATAAAGGTATGTGGTAGCTACCTGACTACTACCAAGGAACGCCAATCTATTTGCCAGCTTTCCAATAGCTACCGCCAGACCATACGGTAGTTGCTCTCGATTGCCATGGCCGGCGCCCAAACGCCCTGAAAACCCTCCTGCAGGGCGGGGAAGTCAGGTTCGCGCAAAAACGCGGCGGCGAGCAGCGTAACGGCATGAGCTCGCCAGGCAGGCACAACTTGCGGAATCAGGCATTTGGGATATTCACGCGCTCGTGAAGGCTTGGGGATTCCGGCTAATGCTCAGGCCGTATCTAGCATGGACATTCTCGCGCAACCACGGCTCGATTCGGTCGAACCGGAACTGGTTGGTTTCGCAAAGTGCAGATATGAAATCAACCGCGACGGGCCAAGCTTCATCGGTGATTTCCTGAGAGGCTTTCCCATAGCGCAGCAGCTTCCTCGATGAGATCTTTGTAGTAACCACTCTGCGGCCGAAAAACAGCGGATTCCAGCATGCCTAAGTCGCGAACACCTGGAGATCCGCCAATAGACTGCAATCTGGTCTTCGTGAATTTCGCGAATGGTATCTGAGGTGAGATACTCGATCTCGCTCATTCCGCGAGCTTCCGGTATAGGGCCCCTAGTGGCCCATGACTCGAGCGATAAGCCGCGATTGCGTGCGGTTGTGCGCCACGCTGTGCGTGCCTATGCTTAGCAACGACATCGCTCAATGCTTCGTCGACAAGCGACTGCAGCTTGCGACCTTCGATCCGCGCAATCTCGCGGACATCTTTCAAGATCTCGACATCCACTTGAGTAGAAAATTTCTCACGTGCAGCAGACATACTGCCCCTCTGTGATCCGTCAGTCACACCTATATTGTATGCAATCAAGTACCCCCAATGAAGGCCCCTACTGCCGCGCGAACCTACTGATTAGGAGAGGGTTAGCAGCAAATGCTCGCGCCAGAAGAAAGAGTCGCTCAAGCAGTTGTTGCTCGCTATCAAACGATACGCTGAGAAGGCCAGGCTCGAGCGAGACGCCCGCAGGCATATCGGCCGACGGTACCGGGTCTGGAAGGACGATCTTGATGGCCCGGGCGGCCGTCTCTGCCTTAAGGTCAACAATCCGCCCGATAACGAGCTCCTGCCGGTGGATTTCGCGCTCTCGGGCTGGATCCAACGACCTTTTCTCCAGCCATGACACCAGATCCTGTTGGGGGAGGGCGATCTCGTTACTGACCCGAACTGCACCGATCTCATGCATCAGATTGATGGCTTGGCGCCGCTTGAGCCCGAACAGCGCTTCAATGTCGCAGCGTCGGAAGAAGGGGATCGGCTTGGGCGTCTTCGCTTCCTCAAGAATCGACGTAAGCCGATGAATGTACGAAGGCTTATCGGGCATAGTGGTCTCCGTATTTCATTATGGCATTGTAACCAGGTGGTATTGCACAACTGTGCATTATGATGATATTTTCTCGTGCTGATAAGAATAGATTATCAGATGCACTCATTTCGGGTTATCCTCAAGGCGTGCTTCCCCAACTCTTAGAAGCCACCGCCCGTCTCGCGCCCGAACCGGCAGAACTGGAACGTCTGACCAGCCAAACCCGGGAGTATATCCGTGCCGCCAAAAGCGACGCCACACTCCGCGCCTACCGCGCCGACTGGCGTCACTTCGAAGAATGGTGCCGGCAAAAGAACTTTACTGCCCTTCCAGCCTCGCCCGACACGGTGGCCTTCTACCTGGGGGAAATCGCGGCGACCCACCGGCCCGCGACGCTCGCCCGGCGATTGATCTCCATTAATAAGGTGCACCGTGCTGCCGGTCATGCGGCGCCGGCGGTCACTGAACACCTTAGCGTTGGCGAAACGCTCAAGGGTATCCGCCGGATTCACGGCACCGAACAAATCGGTAAACGTCCCCTGTTCACCGACGATCTGCGGGCCATGGCGGACCGACTCCCTCCCGGGTTGATCGGAATCCGCGACCGGGCCCTCTTGCTCATCGGCTTTGCCGGGGCTTTTCGCCGTTCGGAATTGGCGGCCATTCGGGTGGAGGATGTCGAGGAGACCAGGGAAGGACTCCTGCTCCGGCTCTCGCGCTCGAAGACGGACCAGGAAGCCAAGGGCAGGGAAGTAGCCGTCCCCTACGGCTCAACACCAGAAACCTGCCCGGTTCGTGCCTGCCGCGACTGGATCGGAGCGGCGCAGATCAAAGAAGGACCGCTGTTCCGGCGTATCGACCGCAACGGCCACCTCAATGAGCGCGCTCTGCATAAGGATTCGATCGGGCTGATTGTGAAACGCGCCGCCGCAGCGGCCGGCCTGGATCCAAAAATCTACGCCGGACACAGCCTGCGGGCCGGTTTCTGCACCCAAGCCTTCATGAACGGCGCACGCGAGTTCGACATCATGCGGCAGACCGGGCATCGCTCGCTCGATACCCTGCGCAAGTATATTCGCGGCCGTGGACTGTTTCGCGATAATGCCGCTGCCAAACTTGGCCTATAGCTGCAGCAGCTTGCAAACATAAATCGTCCTGCGCGACAACAAGGCCGGTTCCTGCTCACATTAGCTGACAAGACCGCCCCTCCTGCTCGCATTAGCGGAAAACGTGCTCACATTGTGGGACAAACAACTCACGATCAGCCGCGGGCCTCCAGGAACGTCCCGTACAGTTCACTATACTCGTCTCCGATAAACAAAACAGACTCTGTTTTTCGACAACCAGTATTCCGAACCTAAAGCTCAGCTTTTTCACGGGTTGGCACACCCAAGACGTGTTCGGCAAAACGGTCGTTCACCCGAACCGCTTGTTCGCCATTAATTAGGATGATTGCCAACGCGCAAGCTTCGGAATGTTGCGCGTAAATATCCAGGCGGCTATCCCGGGGAAACCCGAGTCGCGCAGTTTGAGCTTTACCCGCGTCTGCATTTCCTTCGCCGTGAGGTTCGGCAACGTGAATCGTCCAGCCTCGTAACAGTGCGAGCAGTACATAGCCGACTTGGAGCCGTCGGCGTTCGTGCCGCCGCCCTTTTTGTCCCGCTTCATCGGCATGCCGCACGACTGGCAATTGGTATATCCGCGCATGATTGCAATTGTCGTCAATCAGTGTGAGAAAATGCAACTATCCGAAACATGAATTCAGGCCGGACGGTTTTGGTCGGAATACTGGTGCTGGCGGACTGCGCGCTAACCGCTGCTCAACTCATCCGCTTGGCGAAGCCGCTCGGGGTATCGGCGACGAACGTGAAAAGCCACCTGACGCGAATGGTCGCCGAAGGAATTCTGGAGCGCGAGGGGCCGGCGCGCAACGCAACATACCGGCCCTCGTCGCGTCAGGTGTTTGTCATTGAGGGCATCCTTGATCGGCTTCGGGCGCCTGATGAGGCGTGGGATGGAAAGTGGTGGATGATAGCGCTGAATGAGCCAAAAGAGCGCAGGAGCCGCGAACAATTGCGCGGCGCGTTATGGTTCGAAGGCTGGCGCGCCGTCGCCCCCAACGTGCTTGTCAGGCCATCATGGGGACCAACGATCCACAGCGCGGCCGGCGTTTGCATGCGCGGAGAGTTTATTTCTCCCGTAATCGATCCGGCCCGATTGTACGATCTTGATGGTTTGGATTCGGCAGCGGCCGGGCTAGCGTCGTGGGTCGAGCGCCATGCCGCCCGAACGGCGTCGCCGAGAGCTGCGTTCGTCGCGCGGATGAAGGTCGGCGGCCGTGTTGCGCAGTTCATCGGACATGATCCTCGATTACCACCTGCCATTTGGGGACAGCGCGGCGGGATGCGCGCACTGTATGAGAGTTTCCGCCGATTTGAGGAGCGGTTCGTCCCACAGGCGCAAAAGTTCGTAGAGGAGGCTAAAACGGGATGACGAATATTGTGGAGAGCGCCACGCCGGCGGCGCGCCAGTTATATAGCACGCTGTTGAGCCGCCTCGGGCGGGTCGGGACATTTGATGAGGAGCGCAAGAAAACGTCCGTGCACCTGTCACGGCGCTCGGCATTCGTCGGCGTGCGGTTCCGGCAAGAGTATCTGATCCTCACGCTGAAAGCAGATCAGCCGATTCAATCGGAACGCGTGGAGAAGTCCGAGCAGGTCTCCCGCAACCGGTGGCATTGCGATATCAAAGTCCGACGCGAAGCCGAAATCGATGCCGAGCTCATGAAGTGGCTGACGGATTCCTATGATCTCTGCGGGTAATGCAGACGGACATCCAGTGCTTAGGCCAAACCGGCCGATCCGCCTTCACGCCGGTAAGGTTTCAAAATAGACCACGGCGCAGCCATCCGTTTTTCCTGACCGCTTGTACTCTCATAATGTGAGCAGAGCGCGGATGTTCTCAAGCTGTTCTCTCATAATGTGAGCACGTTCTCACCTAATGTGAGCAGGACGGGGGTCCTAGTTCGCGCTTAATGTGAGCAGGAAAACCCGATGTTCTCAAGCTGGAGCGTTTATGTTCTCAAGCTCCCACATATAGGGTGACTATCAGGGCTGTAAAACTTTTTCAAGAGTGCTTCTTTTGATTGCCGTCGCGGCAGCAATCAGCAGTTAATACACTACGCGCTCGACCTCATCAGGCGCGACAGAGTCGTTGCGTCGGTCGTATAGACCGGTGGTGCGTGCGGACTCGTGGCCGGCCATCTGTTGGGGGTCGCCTCACGAAACGGAGCTTCGCCGCTGCTGAGGTGCAAAAACAAAGGTTTTTGAAACGCCAAGTTTAAGCTGATTTCGAGCGGGGCACGAATACGCCGCAATCGATAAGCGTGACCATGCCCGGTTGGGCGGCAACGATGGCGGCGGCGATTTTGTCAAAAGAAATATGGAGTCGAAGTACACCACTTTTCGAGTGGATGCCAGATCTGGACCTTGGCACGATCGGAGCGTCTCGTCTGATATACACTGATTTCTGGCGATAACTCCAGACTATGTCTACTTACCTGACAGATCCGGCAGCATTTGAAAGTACCATCAACCGCGGAGGATTCAGTTCCCGATCGACCGCACTGTCCAACCTGGTCAGCGCGATCAAGCTGTACATCACCAACCGTTTTCCCGATGGATCCGATGCTCTGAAGTATCAGGTCCGGCAGATTGCCGTCAAATACGATGCATGGAAGGCTGGTAACCCCAAGGAGTTCGCGAATCGCTTCGGGAACGACCCCGAGAAGGTACGGGGTTTCTATGTAGAACTCGAAGCGGCTTACGAGAGTGCGGGAATATTCCTGGACGCTGGCGGCGATGCAGAGGAGCCTGCGGAAGGGTTTCACCCGGCTCCCAGAGTTGCGATCAATCGATGGCGTACCACCAAGCAGGTGGTAAAACCCGGTCTGACGGTAGGCTCTATAGGCATCTCCGCTGCCCAGACGGCGACCGGGACTGGATTACTAGCTGCGGCCACTGGCGCCGCCATCGGCGCGACGGGTATCGGACTCTTTGTAGGAGCCGCGGCGCTGCAAATTGGGAGTTCCGCGCTGGCCATTAATTCCGCCATCAAAACCAGCCGGCATATCAAAGAATTGCAGGAACTCTATGACAAGCGGGAGGAGTTGCAGGGCGTCGCGAACTGCTGCGAACTCATGTGGGGCGATGTCAGACAACAGACCAAGTTATCCAGGTCAGGACACGACATGGTTGCCAATCATGTGCTCCCCTATATCATTCGCAAGAAGACATTGAAATATGGCCGCAAGATCGCGACAGCCATTCCGCTGGTCGGGCTTGGGGAAACGGTTCGGGCGGTAGCGCAGAAGGCGCGAAAGCGACTCAATGGAACGCTGGGCGCCAATCGCCAGACGGCTGCCGAGTGGCTAGCCTCCCACTTCATCACCTGTGACTGCTACTTATCCCAGGCGATCATCGCCGACCTCTACAGCGTGGGCGAAATGAACTGGTTGCGAGAAAAGGAATCCTACGAAGAAATCTCGAGCTTCCTCGCAATCAAAATGAAATCGACGTAAGCCTTTTGGATGGACCTGAAGCTATTGTTATCGAAACCTTCATCCAGGTTGCAGAAGAGCTGAAGTCAGCCGCCACACGCTCTGACGCCTTTTCACAGGAGACGATCAAATGAGGAAGAATTGCGTGATGCGTGAACGTCTGGGAAACGTCGGCCGGGTAAACCAGATGTAGGCCTTCAATGGCCATAGCGGCGTACGGTCGCTTCTGGGAGAGGCGCACTCTCGCCATCCAGCAGCGGAGCCTTCGCATGGTTGAGATTCTTGTCCAGAAATGCGCGAGTAAACATTTCAATCAAATCCAGGTTGTGAAGAGCTACCCTGACTTCAGAGACATGGTCTGCCGCCGCGAGGAGCGGATGATCGCTAAAGCTTCCGTGGACCATACCGGGAGACTTCAGCTCAACCGCGTAGCTACCAAGAGGGCAGAGCTCAAGTTGTTCTTCCTTTCTCTTACGGTACTGCACGATCTGCGCATGCGTCCCAGCCATTACGTTTCCGGTGTGCGGCTGATCTGATGACGATTCGGGATGATAGCCCTCAAGGAAAAGGAGAGGCTGCTTTATAGTTGCCCCATCGCCGAGATCGGGAAGAGCCGCTATGGGCACCATCCCTCCATCCAGATCGACACACGCCTTTAAGCGCGCGTCAAGTTGACCGGCCCGCGCGGCATATTCCGCGCCCGCCGAGTGGCCCATGGATGCAACCCTCGTCAGATCGAGCCTTCCGGCAAGGAGAAACTCTTGTGCATCATGAGCGTTCAGCTCCGTCAGTTGATCGAGCACAAAACGAACATCAGCCGCGCCTTCATTGGTCATCATCCCTATCTTGTGACTCTTCCACTGCCCCTTCTCGGCACGAGACAATCCAGCCGGCGGAGAATCTTCACGAGGGACGTCGATTCTACCATCGGGAAACAAAACAACCGCGCCGAACTGAGTGTGTTCGATGGTTGCGATCACGTATCCGCGGCTGGCCAGATCCTCAATCAGAGATGTATACTCAAAGCCCGTGCCCCCCAACCCGTGTGAGAAAACGATGACAGGTAAACGACTACGGATCTTCGCGACAGGGGCGCGTTCGGTGGCGTGTGAATATATCGCGCCGGAAACGATCAGTGGCCAGTTATCTCCGAATAAGTCGACCATCGCGCGCTGGCTTTCAACGGCACCGTCTATTTCCTTCGCGCCAGGAATATATGCTCCCCTGACGTCCCCATGCTTCTGGGCGGTCGGGTACCACAAGTAAACCATCAACTCACGATGCGCCTGCGGATCGGTGGAATTCCAGGCAGGTCGCTTCGCGTCTATCCAATCGTAGCCGACGCGCCCTACGCCAAATGGCCCTGAAGGAGATGGTAGTTTCGGCGGCGTCGCACTGATCTGACCGAGAGCCGCCCATGGACATGCAATGCCACTTATCAAGAAAACAGCGGTA
>Ga0210384_10002434_pt1 | contig 22743 bp, 17 predicted proteins | sample IncBWH2MmetaG_FD_160574 | JGI IMG/M metagenome (GOLD analysis project Ga0210384, IMG submission 160574) | Forest soil microbial communities from Barre Woods Harvard Forest LTER site, Petersham, Massachusetts, United States - Inc-BW-H-2-M | ecosystem: Environmental > Terrestrial > Soil >...
GCTTGGCTTCGGAAATTCTTTCTTGACCGCGTTGGCAGGGAAATATTGGTTCCCTTCCACAACGACGCACGCATTGCTCTCCGCGATTACTTTTCCACCCCAGGTTGCCTTAGCCATTTCGTTTCCCCGTCTCTTTCGCAAATTCTACCCGCGAACCACGCGATGCGACATTCATCCCACGCTCACTTGGATGCGCTCACCAGTCTCCACGTTCCTTGTATTTCTGGCCGCTTTGCGACACCCTAGGCCGCACACTGTCGGTACATTGGCTCGCACATTGGAGGTAGCTTATGGCGGAACAGAGTTTCGCGAATCACACTAAGGTTTTCCCGCCGTTCCATTTTTTCGTGCTGCCCGTTTTGCTGGTAAATCTTGGCGTTCAGATTTACTGGTTGAAAGTGTTCTGGATCACCTTTTCCGGCGTCTTTGGCGTGCTGCTGGCGCTCGCACTGCTCGTCGGGTTTCTAAGCGCGCGAATGTTCGCCCTGTCCGTGCAGGATCGCGTGATCCGGCTCGAGGAGCGGCTGCGCTACCAGCGTTTGCTTCCCACCGATTTACAACCGCGCATCGACGAGTTCACCGTGGCGCAACTGGTTTCCCTGCGTTTCGCCAGCGACACCGAACTCCCCGCGCTCGCACGCAAAGTGCTCGATGAGAAAATGCAGGAGCGCAAAGCCATCAAGCAGCTCGTGAAAAACTGGAAACCAGACTACCTGCGAGCGTAGTCGAAGGAAGCGACGAACAAATTTCAACGCGCCGGCAGGCACTGCGCTACCGAGGCCAAGGGCCGCAGGGCTCCCCGCAGTCCGCGTTGGCGCTACAGCCGGCCTCCAGACCATTGCCGAGGGGCGGCAAAAGAAGCGTTAGAAGATGCTTTGAATGACGCCGCCCTCGGCACGAACCGCGGCGCCGTTGAGCACCAGCGCTTGCGTGCTGGCCACGAATGCGACGACTGCTGCAACCTCGTCGGGAGTCTCGAAACGCTTCAGCAGCGAGCCTGGCCGCGCCCTCTCAAAGAACATTTTCTCGACGTCAGCCTTTGCGATGTTCTGTTGCTGGGCCAGACTCTCCAGAAAGGCGCCGACCCCTTCGGAATCAGTAGGTCCGACTAAAACGGAATTCACGGTGACGCCGGTGCCGGCAACGGACTGCGCAAGGCCGCGGGCAATCGCCACCTGCGCCGTTTTTGTCATGCCATAGTGCACCATCTCGGCGGGGATATTTTGCGCCGATTCGCTGGAAATGAAAATGACCCGGCCCCAGTTTTTCTTAAGCATGCCCGGCAGGTATTTTCGCGCAAGGCGCACGCCGCTGAGCACGTTGACCTCGAAAAAGCGCAACCACTCCGTATCGGGGATTTCCAAAAACGGCTTGGGATCGAAAATGCCGAGATTGTTGATGAGCACGTCGGCGTCGGGCGCTTGCTTCAGGAAAGCATCAACCCCGGTAGCAGTGCCGAGATCGGCGGCAACGCCACGCAAGTTGGCACCGGAAACGCGATTCCGGATTTTTTCGAGGGCCTCGGCTACGCGCGCCTCGGTGCGGCCGTTAACAACGACGGTCGCGCCTTCCACGGCTAACGCCGTGGCGATGGCGAGTCCGATTCCGGCGGTCGATCCCGACACCACCGCCAGCTTTCCTTGTAGGCCGAGATTCATTGATGCCTCCAGATTGCTATTGAGCCGCACGGACCGAAGCCGGCAGCATGCCCGGTGCTACCAGTTCGACTCGCTGTGCATGGGGAACAGGTTCTAGCGCGCGGCCATAGCGGCAGCCGAGCCTTCGATTTCCGCGATGTCTTGCGGCGATAGCTTGAGTTCGCCGGCGCGCATTGCGCCTTCGGCTTGTTTGGCATTCCGGGCGCCTACGATCGCTCCGGTAACTGCAGGGAGGCGCAGCGCCCACGCGATGGCCACTTCGCCAGGCGTGCGGCCGTAACGGTTGCCGACGGCGCGCAAACGTTCGACGAGTTCGAGGTTCTTCGTCAACTTGGGTTCGCGAAATTCGGGATTATTTCTGCGCCAATCATCAGGGGGAAGATTTTCGGCGCGCTCGCGTGTCATCGCGCCGGTGAGCAGTCCCGAGAGCATCGGCGAGTAAACGATCGCGCCGATATTGTTCTGCTCGCAATAAGGAAGGATCTCCGCTTCGATCTTGCGGCGCAGTATCGAATACGGCGGTTGCAATGAGGTTACCGGCGCAATTTTTTCCAGGCGCTTCATTTGCGGAACGTCGTGGTTGGATACGCCGATCCAGCGCACACTTCCCTGCTGCTGCAGCTCGGCCATGGTTTGCCAGGACTCTTCGAGCGAAGGGCCGTTATCTTCGGGCGGCCAGTGAATCTGGTACAGATCGATCACGTCGACTTGCAAACGTCGCAAGCTATCTTCGCACTCCTGGCGAATCGAATCGGCTTTGTGGACTTTGGTGACTCGGCCTTTTGCGTCCCAGCGCATACCGCACTTGGTAAACACATGGGGTCGAGGGCCCTTCCATTCTTTCAGGGCACGTGCGACGACTTCTTCGGAGTGGCCGATGCCATAGACAGCGGCGGTGTCGATCCAGTTGACCCCAAGTTCGAGCGAACGGTGAATGGCGGCGATGGAGTCGGCGTCCTCCTGCGGTCCCCAGCCAAAATCGTAGCCAGCGCCACCGATGGCCCAGGCTCCGAAGCCTACCGGCGTGATGTTCAGGTCTGAATTCCCCAGCTTTCGCGTCTGCATGCTTCCTCCAGAGTGCGCGGGTGTACAGCGCCGAAGATTCTACCTGGTGTTGTCCTGTTTGTTCGATGTGGACCGGCGGTGGATGGTTAAAACGAATTTGGGAGATTATGGATGGCCACGATCGAGGAGGAACGCAAGAAAATTCCAACGATGGTGGTTCCGCCCTTTGGTTGCCCTGGTCTGCAATTTGGGTAGGGCTGACTCTAAACCCGGGACGCGCCGAAACGCACTCCCACACGAAAAGGCAACGACGCTGATTTCCGAAGGCTGCCGCTACGAGGGCGCGACCAAAAAAAGAAAAACGGCGCGGGGGTGGACCCGCGCCGCGTTACCGGCAAGTAGTTCGACACCAGAAGCGGCGTTAGATAGTTTTGCCAGCGGTCGCTGGAGAAGAATCCTTCTTCGAGAACGCACTGTGGCTCGAATCCTTATCGCCGGTCTTGTCGATTTCGATCGAGCCTTTGAAGTAGGCTCCGTCTTCGATCATGATGCGCGACGTAGTGAGGTCGCCATTGACGGAACCATCTTTCTTGATCTCGATACGGTCTTTGGCGCGAAGGTTGCCCTTCACGGTGCCGTAGACCACAACCTCACGGGCAATGATATCGGCGGTAACTTTCGCCGTAGCACCCACTGTCAGCTTGCGCTCGTCGAGCTGGATCAGTCCTTCGACTGAGCCGTCGATCAGCAGGTCTTCGCTGCCGGAGATCTCGCCTTTCACGTGCAGGCTGGATCCGAGCCGCGCGCTGGAGCGGTCCGAAGTGGCACTTAATGGACGCATGGAATCTGTACTCATCGCGGGTTTTTCCTCCCAAGACGCCGGAGCAGGCTTCGGCGGCTGATTGATTATTGGACTCACGGGCTCCGGCTGCGCAGCTTGCGGCGTATCCGGCTTCTTATTTCCCCACATCGAAAACTCTCCCTAGACAGGTGCACCCCAACGCCGAGCTGCAGGCTGGGGCACAGCAAACTCTATTCCTTGGTGTGGTAGCGGGCAAATGGAGCGTGGGGAAATCGTTCCAGAAGGTTACTGGACCTTCGTACAGGGTTTCGCTTTTTGTTTGAGAAGGAAAAAGGGCGGAAGAAAATCCTATGGCCGCGGTCTTTGAGACCGCGGAGTTTGGATTTCCATATACCCATCCTTGATAAGCACAGGCACACGGATGCCTCTCGGTTACGTATCCTCTACATCCCGCCCTCCTGAAAGAGGGCGGTTACGGGGTGGCAGTGCGCGCGCTGGGATTTAGGCGGTGGGTTTATCAGGGACGGGTTGTGTGGCCAGGAAATCGTTTTGGAAACGGGTGGCGTAGGAATTGAGGAGTTGTTGGATGCGGTCGTGGCTCGAGGATTTCAGGACGAAGCCGGCATGGTGATACTTTTCGACGCGATAGACGATTTCGGAATCGGTGTAAGACGAGGTGTCGGGATGTTCCTGGCGGGCCAGGCAGAGGATTACGCCGGCGTGATCGTCGCGGGTGGGTGGCGGGGTGTAGGGCTGCTTCCCCGCTCCCAGTTCCAGGCGTGCCCACTCGCGCCAGAGATTCAAGCCGCTGGCGGCTTCGACTACGTCGGAAATGTAGGCGCCGCCTACTCGAGCGGCGATTTCGAGGAAATAGAATTTGCCGTCGGCGTAGGAACAGAGGAATTCGGCGTGAGTTACGCCGCGGACTGAGCCGAGGCCTTCGATTACCTGGCGATTGGCTTCGAGCACTAGCTTGGTGGGGGCGGCTTCTCTTGGGAGCGTGCTGGTGGTGAAGACACCGCCTTGATGGGAGACCTCGTGCGGCGGTGAGCCGTAGGTGTGGGGTTCGGCGAAGATGATTTCGCGTTCGGAGACGACGCTATCGACGTGGTAGACGCTGCCGGGGATGAATTGCTCGAGGAGATAGAAAGATTGCTGGTCGCCTAACTGGTCGAGCCAGGGCCAGAGCTCATCGGAGGAGTGGATCTTCTTCATTCCGATGCCGGAGGCTTGCGAGCGAGGCTTTAACAGCCAAGGACCTGGCACGCGGGTCATAAAGCCGCGGAGGTTGTCGTAGTTCAGGATGGGAGCGAATTCCGGGACGGGGATGCCGGCTTCCTGAGCGCGGGTGCGCATGGCGAGTTTGTCGCGGAAATAGCGGACGGTGGTTAGGCCCATGCCGGGAATGCGCATGTGCTCGCGGAGGGCGGAGACATTTTCCATGTCGAATTCGTCGAGGGCCACGACCCGGTCGATGGGTTGGGAACGGGCCATATAGCTGACCGTGTAGATCAAGTGCGGGAGCGGGAGTTCTTCGGGCATGAAGAACATTTCGTCGATGGAGTCGCGGGGCCAGTTGCCATCGCGGAGTTTTTCTACGGTTAGAAGTAAGACTCGCCATCCCAGGGATTTGCAGGTGCGCAGGAACTCCTGACCTTTTTCGTAGGAACTTACGCAGAGGATGGTTTGAGGTCGGGATTGCGGCATGTACCGTCTCGAAATTTCAGATCCTTGAATGCAAAAACCTGATATCTCGGCGCACGTATGGCGTGCGTTGCCGATTGATCTTGCCAAGCTGGAGCACACAGCGCGCCCCTACATTTAGGATCACGAGCGCGTTGGCACCTTGCATTCCAGCGGCCAGGGGCGACCGGCGGATTATACTTTGGTCCCGGCGGTTGGGTAGAGAAATTCTAGGACGCGGCCTATACGTTGGGCCCAAGCCGCTTCGTTGTGTTCGCCCCCTTCGACGCGTTCGTAGTGGAGGTCCTGGCCTTCGCGCCATCCCTTTTGCAGGAGCACATCGCGGAATTGTTCTACGTCGGGCACTATCCGGGGTCCTTCGCGAGTGCCGATATCGAGCCAGATCGAAGGGCGCGGGTTGACCGGAGCGGCGGCTGCGAAGCGGTGAATTACGCGCTGATTCCACCAGACCGACGGCGAGAGTGCGGCGATCTTGCCGAACACTTCCGGATACTTCAGCCCGAAATATAAGGATACGAGCGCTCCTAGCGAGGAGCCACCGATGCCGGTTACGGCAGGGTCGGTTTGCGCACGGTACCCGCGTTGGATGAATGGCATGACTTCCTGCAAAAGAAATTTGGCGTACCGGTCGGCGCGGCCTCCGCCGAGCTTGGGGGCTTTGGTCGGCGTGTATTCGTGGATGCGGGATTTACCGGTGTTGTAGATGCCGACGATGAGGAGCGGTGCGACGGCCCGTGCTTGGATGAGACGGTCGGCTGCGCCGTGCACGTTCCAGTCCTGGCCTCCGAAGGCAGTGGCTCGATCGAAAAGATTTTGGCCGTCGTGAAGATAGAGGACCGGGAAACGGCGCTGCGGTTGCTCGTCGTAGCCGGGCGGGAGATAGACGATGAGGTCGCGCTGGTTACGGAGGAAGCGCGAGCGGAATTGATCGTGTTTGCAAAGCTGGCCGGCGCTCACGGAACGATGGTTACCAGCAAATCTTTTGCCTCGACGTGCGCGCCGTGGGTGACCAGGAGTTTGGCGACGCGCCCGGAGATGGTGGCGTAGATGTTGGACTGCATTTTCATGGCTTCGAGGGTGAGAAGTTTTGCGCCACGCTCGACAGTCTGATTGACCTGGACGACGATGCCGGAGACTACGCCTGCGGTGGGTGCACCGACCTGGCCGGGTTCGGCGGGATCGGTTTTGGGATGGGCGCGCTCGACGACGCGAAGGGCGCGATCGCGAACATTAACTTCGCGTGGCTGGCCGTTGAGTTCGAAGAACAATGTGCGGGTCCCATCGGGGTGCGGATCGCTGCTGGTCAGGAACTTCAGGATCAGTGTTTTGCCGGGCTCGATGTCGACCGTGATTTCTTCGCCGGATTTCAGGCCGTAGAAAAACGGCTGAGTGGGAAGGACGCTGACGTCGGAATACGATTGGCGAAATTTGTCGTACCTGAGAAAAACTTCGGGATAGAGGAGGTAACTGAGCAGAGCGTCGCGCTGGATTCTATGGCCGAGCTTTTTCTCCAGTGCGGCATGCTCGTCTTCGAATTTAACGGGTTCCATGCTGGCGCTGGATCGGCCGCGGATGGGCTCCGCGCCACGCAGGATTATTTTTTGCAGTTTTTTTGGCCAGCCGCCCGGGGGAACGCCCAGGACGCCAGAAAACATCTCGACTACGGAATTGGGCAGCGACAGATCGTGTTTTTCGTCAAGTTTCAGCAGATCCTGCGGACGCATGTCTTTCGCCATGAGGAACAGCGTCATGTCGCCCACGACTTTGCTGGAGGGCGTGACCTTTACGATGTCACCGAAGAGCTGGTTCACTTCGGCATACGTGGTTTCCACTTCACGCCAGCGGTGGCCAAGGCCCATGGCGGCGGCTTGTTCGCGCAGGTTGGTGAACTGGCCGCCGGGGATTTCGTGTTGATAGAGGCGGGCTGAGCCGGCTTTTGGGCCGGAGTCGAATGGCAAGTAGTACGAGCGCACGATTTCCCAGTAATCGGAGCATTCGGTCAGCGCGGCGATGTCCAGTTGTGTGTCGCGCGGAGTGTGGCGCAGGGCTTCGACGATGGAGTTGAGATTGGGCTGGCTGGTGCCGCCGCTCATGGAGGCAATGGCGGCGTCGGCGACGTCCACACCGGCGTCGGAGGCTTTCAGAACCGAAGCTGCGTTGATGCCGCTGGTATCGTGGGTGTGGAAATGAATCGGGATTTCGATTTCGTCGCGCAAGGCTTTGACCAGCGCGTAGGCAGCGTAGGGTTTGCAGAGGCCGGCCATATCTTTGAGGGCCAGGAAATGCGCGCCGAGCTTTTCGAGCTGCTTGGCCATGGCGACGTAGTACTTCAGTGAATATTTGGGGCGTGATTCGTCGAGCATGTCGCCGGTGTAGCAGATCGCGGGTTCGCAGATCGCACCGGTTTCGAGCGCGGCATCGATCGACACGCGCATGTTGTCGATGGAATTGAGGGAATCGAAGATGCGGAAGATGTCGATGCCCTGGGCGTGGGATTCGCGGACAAATTCCTTGATCACATTGTCGGGATAAGAGGCGTAGCCAACTGCGTTTGCGCCACGGAGAAGCATCTGGAAACAGATGTTGGGGACGCGCTCGCGGAGTTCGCGGAGGCGCTGCCAGGGATCTTCGTGGAGGAAACGCAGCGAGGTGTCGAACGTCGCGCCGCCCCACATTTCGAGGCTGAAGAGATTCGGGAGTCGCTGGGCGACGGCGCTGGCAGTGGCGAGAATGTCGAAGGTGCGCACGCGGGTGGCCATCAAAGATTGGTGAGCATCGCGGAAAGTGGTGTCGGTGATGAGGAGGCGTTTTTCTTTGCGGGCCCAGGCGGCGAATTTTGCGGGGCCGAGCTTTTGGAGGAGCTGGCGTGTGCCGGGCGGCGGTTCGATGCCGGGCGTGCTGGGGAGGACGGCCGGTTCCAAAGCGTCCGGTGCTTTCTTGCCTTTGACTTCGGGATTGCCGTTGAGAATGACGTCGCCGAGATAGGAGAGCAGCTTGGTGGCGCGGTCGCCGCGGCTGGGAAAACGAAACAGCTCCGGCGAATCGTCGAGGAACGACGTGGTGATTTCGCCGGCGCGGAATTTCGGGTGATTGACGACATTTTCGACGAAGGGAATGTTGGTGGTGACGCCCCGGATGCGAAATTCGCGAAGGGCGCGATCCATGCGGCGGCAGGCTTCTGGCAAATCTTTGCCCCAGGCGGTCACCTTGACAAGAAGCGAGTCGTAATAGGCGGCGAGAACTGCGCCCGCGTAGGCGGTGCCGCCATCAAGGCGGATGCCGAAGCCGGCGGGCGAACGATAGGTGGAAATTTTGCCGTAGTCGGGCGCGAAGTTTTTCTCGGGGTCCTCGGTGGTTACGCGGCACTGCAGCGCTGCACCGTAGAGCGGGACGCTGTCCTGTTTTGGAAACGACATCGGAGGGTCGTGCAGGGAGTGGCCTTGCGCAACCAGAATCTGCGATTGAACGAGGTCGATGCCGGTGACCATTTCCGTTACGGTGTGTTCAACCTGGATGCGCGGATTGACTTCAATGAAGTACCACTTTTGCGCATCGACGTCGTACAGGAACTCGACGGTGCCGGCGTTGCGGTAGTTGGCTTTGCGGGCGAGGCGGACGGCGGCTTCGCACAACTCGTTGCGAATGCTAGACGGGAGATTCGCCGCAGGCGCCACCTCGACGACTTTCTGGTGGCGGCGCTGTACGGAACAATCGCGCTCGTAGAGATGCAACAGATTGCCGTGATGGTCAGCGAGAATTTGCACTTCCAGGTGGCGGGCGCGCGGCAGATACTTTTCAAGGAATACGCTCGCATCACCAAATGCGGAGCGCGCTTCGCCTTGCGCTTCTTCGAGCAACGCCGCGAGTTGCGAACGATCGCGCACCACGCGCATCCCGCGCCCGCCGCCACCCATTGCCGCTTTCACAATGACCGGATAGCCGATCTCTTGCGCGATCTCTTGCGCTTCGCTGGCCGACTTGACCGGATCTTCGGTGCCCGGCAGCACCGGCACACCTGCCGACGTTGCCAGCTTTCGCGCTGCGGTCTTGTCGCCAAGCAGTTCCAGCAACGTCGGGGTGGGTCCTACAAACGTTATGCCAGCCTTTTCGCAGGCGCGGGCAAACGCGGGGTTTTCGGAAAGGAAGCCATAGCCGGGGTGAATCGCATCCACGCCGCGTTCTTTGGCGAGCGCGACGATCCCGTCAATATCCAGATACGCCTCGACGGGACCTTTCCCCGCGCCGACCTGATAGGCCTCGTCTGCCTTAAAGCGGTGCAGTCCGAGACGGTCTTCCTGCGAATAGATGCCGACGGTGCGGAGTCCCAGTTCGGTGGCCGCGCGGAAGATGCGAATAGCGATTTCGCTGCGGTTCGCCGCGAGAAGCTTCTGAATCGGTTTGGTTTTCTTCATTCCGGGAGCGATCAAAGTGCGACGCGAAACCCAACATTGTTTCACGTCCGCGGCAGAACGCAGCAGCAGTTTATTCGATTCAGCGGAAAAACGAAATTCATCGGCGGGCGTGGTGTGCCGGTCAGCGCTGGCTTAGAATGAGGGAGGCAAATTTTCGGCGGTGACCGGCGGCAGAGCGGTTTTCAACTGCTGCAAGGCGACCTGCACCTTTGCCCACTCCTTGGGCTTGCGCTTCATGGTGTTGGGGGCGTTGCCATCGGCATAAAAATCCAACAATTCAGCGCGCATTTCCGGCGAAGCACCCGCGAAGTTCTGTTTCGCGAGCGCTTCAAGAAGCCGGGCGTGGACTGCATCATTCATGGAGTATTTACCGGGCCCGGTGACACTGCCGGTATCAAAATTGTCGTTGGGGACATCCGGCGGTCCGGTACGCTGTTCTACCAGCAGCGCCTTATATTGATCCAGAGCCGCGTTGAAACTCGCTTCAAACATTCGTTCGGTCTGCGGTGTCGGCGTCCGCAGCTTCAATACCTTTAGAGGGCCAATCTTGGGGACCAGCTTTGTCAGAAACGCCAGAAATCTCTCCCAAGCGGTCGGCATTTGATAGTCCTTGCCCCACCTCTTTTCGTAGCTCGCGCGCGAGAGATTGAACAGAAACTTCCGTTTAGTCATGCTGGGCTGTTCTTTCATGATATCGTCTTTTTTCAGCGTCCAGGCGATTCGCGTGGCCTGCGGAAGCAATTTGCTGACATCGCGACGGTACGACCCCAGCACTTTGTCTTCGTCGTTCAGAACGGATTTCAAATTCAGACCGTAGGTCTCCTGAAAAGCCTGCTCCAACAAGGGGGCGGACACCTCGAATCCGATGAAGTCATGGTAGCTGTCGGGCGCATAGTGCTGGCGCGCTACTTCCAAAACGTCAAATCCAAATTCCCCCTTCACATGAGCCAGGGGATTGTCTTCGTAGGTCACGACCGGCCCATATTTCTTCTTCAACTCCGGATACAAAATAGGAACGGCGCGATTTGTCCCGATGCTGTGACCCTGATTGTCTGCGGCGTAATGAGAAAGCGCGCCGAGGGCAAACGCGTAGCCATTCAGATCCTGGGCGTCGCGCAGCAGGGCCAGAATAAAATCGCCGCTGCGGACGTAGTGCGTTAGGTCACTGAAGAAGTGGCTGCCGTGCGGGTAGTAACCCAGATCTTGAATGATCGCGCCGCCATAAGCGTAGCCATGCGCTACTTTTAACTCTTCCGGCGTAGCAGTGGGAAAGCGGGCCACAAGCAACGGGCGAATATGACTGTCCCAAGCGGTATCAACAATGGCTTCATGCGCGAGGACGGCGTAACCCGCGGCCACGTTAGGGCAAACGGCGCCCAGCAAGATGGTCAATAAAAAGGCGCCGGCGCGGACCGACCACGCACTAATTTGTATGCTACGCATTGTCTACGATGCTCCGGTTCTTTGGATCCCCGACCGCTAGTTTACCGCGCTTCCGCGTGCCAACGGGCGCTAAGGCTGACCGCTTGCGCGACATCGCAAACACCTAGCGTGTTGGATGGCAAGTCGTGAGAAAAGGACTGCGCATCGAATACGACGGGGTAAGTCGGGAGTATACTTCCCTCACAACAAAGTGTGGATGGTTAAAGATTCGAGGTCGCGAGTTTAGTGAAGATCAGTATTTGCGCAGGACGCCAATGACGCGTCCTTGAATCTTGACATCGTTCGCCGGAACGATGATTGGTGCCATTTCGGAATTCGCGGGTTGCAACCGAACCTTACCGGGACCCTCGCGATAGAAGCGTTTCAGCGTAGCTTCGTCGCCGCTCACCAGCGCGACGACAATATCGCCCGGATTCGCCACTTGCGTCTGTTCGCAGACCACGAAATCACCATCCATGATGTGATCTTCAATCATGGAGCTGCCTTTTACCTTCAGTGCGAATGAGTTTCCACCGTGCGTAAAATCACCGAGCGAAAGTGTCTCGCGCTCCTCCACCGCTTCCAGAGGCCTGCCAGCTGCGATGCGTCCAACCAACGGGAGTTCCTGGACTCTGCGATCAATCACTTGCTCCTTGGGTGACTTCGGCAATTGCAAAATTTCGATCGACCGGCTCTGATTGTATCCGCGCCGAATAAATCCCTTTTTTTCCAGGGTAGTGATGTGCTTGTGCACGGTCGCCAGCGAGGTGAGTTTCAAGCCCTTGCCGATCTCTTCAAAACTGGGCGCGTAACCGTGCTTGGTCTCGAACGACACCAGGTAGTCGAGAACTTCTTTCTGACGCTTGGTCAGGGCCATCGGGGGACCTCGCTTTTCAAGTTTGCGGCTGCGCCGACACTGCACACCGTCCGTGCCATCAACTTAGGCGAAAAGAAAGCGAACGTCAAGCGAAAGTTAAGCGCGTGTGCTGTGATCCCATCAACCAGTAATCCCTCTCGCGTTCCACGCTCGATCCCTACCTGGCGATGCGAAGGATTGATTTGGGCGGGCTTAAACCTTTGCACATGATTTCCACACGATCCTGACCCAATGCCCCGTCTGGCGTCGGTTTTGGTTGCGACAAGGTTTCAAACCGGGGTCTTCGTCGGCCACGAAGTCTGCCCCGTGTGACGATACGCCAGATTGGCGATCTGGCCAGCACGGGCAGCGGCAACTCCGGTTTCGACAGGTGCGTTTGGTTCCTTCCGGTTCCTGATGCAGTCGAAGAAATTTCTCATGTGGTCGATCGTACCGTCGCGGAAACTCTCGGCCCGGAGGACTGGGTTGTCCTTGCTGGGCACGCCTTCGTGATAGACAGCGAAGCCACCGCGGTTGAGCTTCAGGGTCGCGTCGGTACCGCGGAAATCGAGGCCGCCGTCGTCGATTGAAGAGGCCATCATGCCCTCGTACACGACATCGAAACCCGGATAACGGACGGCTGCCTGAACGGTGTCGGGGCAATCCCATTGCTCGAAGATGTACTTATCGCCAAGCATCTGCGCGTCTCTGGGCTGGTCCGATTTCATCGCCCAGTGTACGACGTCGATCCAGTGGGTGAAGAGATCGGTCATCGCGCCCCCGCCAAAGTTCCAATACCAGCGCCAGAGGTAGAACTTGTCTTCGTCGAAGGGCTGGTCGGGAGCGCTGCCAAGCCACAGCTTCCAGTCCAGTGCTTGGGTATCGACGGCCTTGCGCTGCCCGGATGCGAGATAGTTCTGCCACCAATAAGTCCTGACTTGCGGGACGCGCCCGAGACTGCCTCCCTGAATCAGGTCCACGGCGTCGCGAAAGTGGGTCCAGCTCCGCTGCTGCATGCCGCATTGCAGAATTTGCTTGCTGGAGCGGACCGCATGGGTGATGGTCGCGCCTTCCTCGATGGTGTGCGTCACCGGCTTTTCCAGATAGACGTCCTTGCCGGCTGCTATGGCATCGACGGCCATGCGCACATGCCAATGGTCGGGGGAGGCGATCAGAACGGCGTCGAGCTCCTTGTCGAGAACTTCGTGATACTTCACGTGAGTGGTGGCGATGCCGTTAGAGCGTTGCTGGATGGCGTCGCGGCGCGGAGCATAGACATCGCTTACCGCGACGATCTGGTAGTTGCCGGCCTTGTCGGCGGCGTTGAGGAGGTCACCCATGCGACCTCCGGCGCCGATCACTCCAATGCGCAAAGTGTCGTTGGCGCCGAGAACTCGGGTTGCCGCAAGAGCTGTCAGCCCGCCGGCGATGATAAAACTGCGACGATTGAGTGGATAGGACATGGCGAGCATCTTAGCGGGTCAAGTTCAATGAGGAAAGTGCGCCGGACGCGGATTTGCTTTCGTACAATTTTTGAATGTCCGGTCGATACAGGCTGGAATAAAAACGCGCGATCGTGCGTCTAAGAATCCAGAGACAGGATTACCTGTCTCCTATCATGTTCATCCGATGCTTGGGTTTCGGCTACGTCATCCTCCTGCTAGCGGCCGGCGCATCTGCGCAAGAGTCCTATGACCAACTCCTTCTTCACTGGGGCTACGACCAGAACATCCCCCTCAACGTCAAGCAAAGTGGAATCGAGGAGCGCGACGGCGTAACGATTCACGACATCTCTTTCTCAAGCCCCGTCGGTGAGCGGAGCACAGCCGTCGGGCCGAATGGCGGCACCGTCACATCCTCTCTGGTCGTGCCTGCCGGACGAGGGCCATTCCCGGCAGTGATCTTCGGCCATTGGTGCATGCCCGGGTCAGACAAAAGGAACCGCACAGAGTTCCTCGAGGAGGCTGTTGTGCTGGCGCGCTCTGGGGTCATCTCCCTGTTACCGGATCATGTGATCGTTCATCCGGGGTTTGTGGCAGACAGCACTCCTTTGAATGACCAGCAGATTGCGGTGGAAGTGCAGCAGGACGTGAACCTCCGCCGAGGAGCGGACCTCCTTCTTGCGCGCCAGGACGTCGATCCAAAGCGCCTTGCCTATGTTGGACACAGCTGCGATGCTTCGGCCGGGGGCTTTCTCAGCGGCATCGACAAGCGTTTCAAAGCCTTCGTTATCATGGCCGGCGATCTGTCCTTCGAAATCGACAAGAAAACGAAAGAACTCCAGGCGTATCGGGAAAAGGTCGGCGCGGACAAATTCGATGCCTTTGCTGCCAAATATTCGTGGATGGATGGTGGACAATACATCTCACACGCTGCGCCAGCGGCAATCTTTCTGCAGTACGCAACCAATGAACCATTTCTGAATGGAGAGATAGCGAAGCAATACTTCGAGCTCGTGAGCAAACCGAAGAGGCTCAAGATTTACGATGCGCAGCACGCACTCAATGCCGAAGCCACCCGCGACCGAGTCGCTTTCCTGGCCGATCAGCTTTCTTTCAAACCTCCGGACAGCAAGACCATGGCTGGGATCCCGGCTCTAACTCAGCCGCCATGGCCGAAGGCTTCGCAATAGGCCGCGACGGACTGCCACCGAATGAATTCCGCAGGACGACCAGTAGTGACTCCTGCAAGAAGCTGCGCGTGAACAAGATACAAGCCGGTTTTGGTTGCCGTTCGTAGTTGGATCCGGGCAGCCGACTTGCGCAGTGCGAACAAGGCCGGCGAATTGGGATCGTAACGAGCAATCGCTGCAGCCTCTTCGCTACAGGCTTCCGATCCACGAAAGAATATCCGCAAGCTGCTCCGGCGTGGATAAGAATGGCGAATGATCCGTGCCGATGGTAAACCTCTGCCGGCATGGCGAATGCTTTTGCATCTCCTGCTGCATGCTGAGCGTCAGAGCGCGATCGTGGGCGACTACGGTCGTTCTTTTCTCGACTGGGTAACCAATAACGCTGCTGAGTTTCGGGCCTGATCGCGAATTCCGAAAATAGGCTAAACCCGTTTCAGGCTTTTGAGGCGCATTCGTATCTGGAATCACAGCGATGCCGGCGGGACTACCGCTGAGGTTTGTGCACCCACCGCAACCCATAACCCCTCCCACACGTCTTTCCAATAGAACACAATTGCCGCGCGGCGGACTCTCTCCCCGCCGCGCGCGGGCCGGTGTGGTATTCTTTTTGGGTCGGCTCCCGGCGGCGGCTCTAGCAACTTAGTTTGCGTACCGTACCGTCTAAATCCGTGACGATCGAGCCGCGCTCCTTGGGCGAAATCGAAGGAGTTCAACCAGATAGGTCAGGAGTCCATGTCGACCGTAACTGACACACCGTTATCCCGCATCAAGCCCGAAAAGATCGAGCAGGCGGTCATCCGCTTCGCCGGGGACTCCGGCGACGGCATGCAGATCACTGGCAGCCAGTTCACCAACACGGTCGCGCTGTACGGCAACGACATCGCCACGTTCCCGGACTTCCCAGCGGAGATTCGGGCTCCTGCCGGCACGCTCCCCGGTGTCAGCGGCTACCAGCTTCACTTCGCTTCGAATGACGTGTTCACCCCTGGCGATTCCGTCGACGTGCTGATCGCCATGAATCCCGCCGCGTTGAAGGTCAATATCGCCGACCTGAAGGCCAATGGGATCCTGATCGTCAATTCCGACAGTTTCAAGGAAAACGACCTGCGCAAGGCGCAGATGACCGCCAACCCGCTGGAAGATCATTCGCTCGACAAGTACCGCCTGTTCTCGGTCGAACTCGAGCGCCTCACGCGCGTGTCGCTTGAACATCTCGGCCTGGACGCCAAGTCCATGGACCGATGCAAGAATTTCTTTGCGCTGGGGATGTGCTACTGGCTCTACAACCGTTCCATGACCTCGACGGTCCGCTGGATCGAAGAGAAGTTCAAGAACAAGCCGCTGCTCGTGGAAGCTAACAAGCTCGCCATGAAAGCGGGCTACTCCTATTGCGAAGCCACCGAAGCATTCCAGATCAGCTACGAAATTCCGCCAGCGAAGCTCGCGCCCGGCGTGTACCGCAATCTGAGCGGCAATCAAGCCCTCGCGTTAGGTTTCGTTACGGCTTCGCAGAAATCCGGCCTGCGCCTGTTCCAGGGCAGCTACCCAATTACTCCGGCGTCCGATATTTTGCACGAGCTTTCGCAGTACAAGGATTTCGGAGTAATCACCTTTCAGGCCGAAGACGAGATTGCTGCCGTTACCTCCGCTATTGGCGCCGCCTATGGCGGCGCGCTCGCCATCACTACCACGTCCGGGCCCGGCATGGCGCTGAAGACCGAAGCCATCGGCCTAGCTGTCGCGGTCGAAATCCCGCTAGTGATCTGCGACATCCAGCGCGGCGGCCCGTCGACCGGCCTTCCCACGAAGACCGAGCAAGCCGACCTGTTACAAGCGCTCTACGGCCGCAACTCCGAGGCACCCATTCCCATTGTCGCCCCGGCGACACCCAGCGATTGCTTTTGGGCAGCGCTCGAGGCCTGCCGCATCGCGGTGAAATACATGGTCCCGGTGATCATCCTCTCCGACGGCTACCTAGCCAACGGAGCCGAGCCTTGGAAGATTCCCAATGTCGAGGAAATCCCGGAATTCCAGGTAAAATTCGCGACAGAAAAGAATTCTCCGAACGCTTATCTGCCTTACAAGCGCGACCCGGACACTCTGGCTCGCCCTTGGGCTGTCCCGGGCACGCCTGGACTCGAGCACCGCATCGGCGGTCTCGAGAAACAAGACGTCACCGGCAACATCAACTACGAGCCACTGAACCACGAGCACATGGTACGCATCCGCGCTGCCAAAGTTGCTGCCATCGTCCAAGACATCCCGGACATCGTCCCCGCTGGTGACGATCACGGCGACCTGCTGATTGTAGCCTGGGGCTCAACTCATGGCGCCATTACCGCTGCCGTCAACGCACAACGTGCCGCAGGTCGCAAAATCGGCCACGTCCACCTGCGTCATCTGAACCCGCTGCCGGCAAATCTCGGCGACGTCATCAAGCGCTACAAACAAGTGCTGGTCCCCGAACTCAACATGGGCCAACTCTTGTGGATTCTCCGCGCAAAGTATCTGGTCGACGCTATTGGCCTGAACAAGATTCAAGGCCGCCCATTCAAACAGACCGAGCTCGAACAAAAAATCGAAGAATTGCTGGGAGTCTAGTCCAATGTCCACGGCCACGCTGCCGCCCATCACGCCGCTCACGAAAAAAGACTTTCAGACCGACCAGGAAGTACGTTGGTGCCCCGGCTGCGGCGACTACGCCATTCTTTCGGCGGTTCAATCGGTATTCCCGGAACTCGGCATCAAGCGCGAAAATTTCGTCGTCATCTCCGGTATCGGCTGCTCTAGCCGCTTCCCGTATTACATGAATACCTTCGGGTTCCACACCATTCATGGCCGCGCGCCCGCCGTGGCGACGGGCCTCAAGGCCGTACGCCCCGACCTGGAAGTCTGGGTTGCTACCGGCGATGGCGACGCGCTTTCCATCGGCGGCAATCACACCATCCACATGCTGCGCCGCAACGTCGGACTGAAAGTGCTGCTCTTTAACAATCGCATTTACGGGCTGACCAAGGGCCAATATTCACCGACTTCGGAATTCAACAAGAAGACCAAGTCCACCCCGTTCGGCTCGCTCGACCGCCCGTTCAATCCGGTATCGCTCGCGATCGGCGCCGAAGCCACTTTCGTGGCGCGCTCGGTCGACGTCTTCCAGGGACACTTGAAGGACACCCTGAAGCAAGCCGCTGCGCACAAGGGGTCGGCCTTCGTCGAGATTCTGCAGAACTGCAACATCTTCAACGATGGCGCGTGGTTTTCTCTTACCGAGCGCGAAGCCCGGAGCGAACACGTCATGCAGCTTGAACATGGCAAGCCGCTCGTCTTCGGCAAGAACCGCGATAAAGGCATTCGCCGCAACTCCGACAGCGACCTCGTGGTCGTAGAAATCGGGAACGGTATCACGGAGTCCGATCTCATCGTCCACGACGCCCACCACCCGCGCCCGTCTTACGCTTTCCTGCTCTCACATATGGAGCATCGGCCCGGCTTCCCCACTCCCATCGGCGTCTTCCGCGCTTGGGACGACCTGCCGCGCTACGAAGACGTGATGAATCAGCAGATCAAAGACGTGATCGCCAGGCGCGGTCCCGGCGACTTGAGCAAACTCCTCCACGCCGGCGACACGTGGGAAGTCCGCTAGCCATAACTTCTACCGGTTGCCGAGCACTGCGTTCATCATCAACTAACGGTTTGATCCGGGCAACCAGGCTCGTCTGACCGTGGTTCGGCTTACTGCTTGGCGGCGCCGGCTAACTGCCGCCAGGTAACCAGCTTGATGTTTTGCTCTTGGAACAGTCGGCGGAATTCCTCGCTGGTAAAGAAATCGAAGTCACGCTGGCGCCATGCGGCACCCCAGGTGTCGCGCTCCCTGGTGGCGGCTTTCATTTCGTCGTCGGCATATGCGACGTGAATCACGAATTCTGTGACGCCCGGTTGAATACTTCGCAGGGCGACCCTGTAGAAATCATTCCACTTTTCCGGAGGCACCGAGGGGGAGATGGTAACGGTGTGGTCGAGCACGATGTCGTTGGCAGAGAGGCTAAGCGCAAGATAGGGGTTTTCTGCGAACCAATCGCGGGTGACGAAAAAGGGCAGCTTGTACGCGTGAGCGACCCGGAGAAAGACCTCGAAGAGTTCCTTGCCGCTGGCGATGAGGCGGTATTGATGAGAGTCAAGATGGGTGGGGCGAATCCCCATCGCGTACGCGCGGTCAATTTGCGCGCGAAGTTCGATCTCCGCATCTTTGGGGTCGATGCGCGTTTCTGGCGACCAATCGTGATGGAAATAGCCGTTTTCGTCGACCAGGCTGAGAACTTTGTCCTTTGGCGCCACCGGGCCCCAGCGATAGTAGACGCGCTCGCTGGTCAGCGTGAGGTGCAGCCCGAAATCGATATCTGGGTGGGATTTCGCATAGGCGGCAATCTCTGGAAACCACGGGCAGGGCACCATGATGCTGGCGGAGTTTACCAGCCCAGTGTCGAGAGCCTTGATCGTGGCGGCATTCACGGAATGGGTCATTCCGACGTCGTCGGCGTGAACAATTAGCAGCTTGGCATCACGAGGGAAGCCAAGTTTCTCGGTGAGAGATTTGCCAACGTCCTGGGACTGAGCATCGAGTAGCGCGCCCGCAAGCGAGAAAAGGACCAAAACGGAGATGCGCCTTCGATTCATTGAATGAGCCTTTCGCCCGCGGTGCTGGCGACGGGTCCTCTTATAACACGACAGCGCATGGTCCGGCGGTTGGTCGCATGGGCTTGACGACGTACATTCCGGAGCATCTGACTCATTCGCCAGCGCTTACAGAAGAATTCGTGCTTCGACCCGCGACCTTGTGGCACGCCGAATCATCTGATTGGAAGCCCTCTGCGCTACAATAGAAAGGGACAAAGATGCGCTTCCGTACTATTCTTACGCTGGCAACTTTGCTCCCAGCGTGTTTCGCCGTCGCGGCGTGGTCGGAATATCGGGTTCCCCAGCCGGCAAACCGTCTTTACCGTCCGGCGACGCAGAGTGGATCGGTCTCCGGCAAAATTACCGCCGTCGGGGGCGGCTCCTTCTCCGTCGACGTGCAAAAAAGTCAGGAGCCGGTGACGCTCAAGTTCCTGATTGACGACAACACCAAAATCGACGGGAAACTCAAGGTGGGAGCGACGGCCACGGTCGACTATCGCACCGAAGACGTGAACAATTACGCCGTGCACGTGGTGGTGCACTCGACAGTTTATTCGCAGTAAAACCGGCAGCCGCCAAATCGTACGCAAGGGAGCTTTATTTTTTAGTCTCCGAATCCGGTGTTGCATGTTCTTATTTTTTGCCCAAGGTTAGGCATTGATGCGCACGACTCTGAAAATCGTTCTGCCCTTGATCATCAGCGTGGTCGTGGTGTCTCTGCTGTTCGCCGTGTACCAGGTACGGACGGAAAAGCGCATGTTGCGCAACGAGCTCTCCCGCCGAGCGGAAATTCTCGCCGAGACCCTGCAGGAAACCGTCGAACCTCTTTTTGATCGCGCCCTGCCGGACAAGAGCCTGCAGCGCATCGTGGACCGTTTCGGGCAGCGCGAGCACCTCAAGGGAATTGCCGTTTACAACGCCAGTGGCGCTGCCTTGGCCCTCACACCAGGATTGTCACCGGCTTTTCAGTCGCGCCCAGCAACCGCCACCCACGCGGCCTTGCGCGACGCTGGCTTGGGCGAATTCGTAACCATCAACGATGGACCCATGCACGTCTACGCAATGCCGCTCCACCGCAACGGGCAAGCGGTCGGCACTCTCGCGCTGGTCCACGATACCTCGTATATCGACACCCAGGTTTCTCACACGCTTCGCGATTCGCTGGTGAACGCGCTGGTGCAAACTCTGTTTATCACAGGTCTCGCGCTAATCCTGGTGCGCTGGACGTTGACCGGCCCCTTGACGCGCACGGCAAAATGGCTACGCGGATTGCGCACGGGCCAGTCGGGGCACGCAAGTAATCCGCCAGCTCTTCCCCAAGGCGAACTTTTCGACCAGATTCATCGCGAGGTCACCCATTTGGCTCGCGACCTGAATGCTGCGCGCGCCACGGCCGAAGAAGAAGCGCGGTTGCGTGAATCCAACGTTTCGCTGTGGACGGCGGAGCGCCTCCGCGTCAGCCTGAGTGTAAAGCTCCAGAACAAGCCCCTCTTTGTGGTCTCTAATCGCGAACCATACATGCATCAGTACGCGAACGGGAACAACGGGTCCATTCAAGTCATCGTCCCCGCGAGCGGCCTCGTGACCGCCCTGGAGCCCGTTTTGCTCGCCTCCAATGGAACCTGGGTTGCCAATGGATCCGGTAATGCCGATCGTGACGTAGTTGACTCCCGCGACCGCCTGCGTGTTCCTCCCGATCATCCGGCCTACACGCTGCGCCGCGTCTGGCTTAATGCCGAAGAGGAAAAAGGCTATTACGAGGGTTTCGCCAACGAAGGACTCTGGCCGCTTTGCCACATCGCGCATACGCGTCCGATTTTCCGGCCCGATGACTGGCTTTCCTATCAGGAGGTGAATCGGCGCTTCGCCGATGCGCTGCTCGAGGAAATGGAGGGTGTCGAATCGCCCATCGTCCTGGCGCAGGACTATCATTTCGCGCTGCTTCCGCGAATGATCAAGGAAGCCCGCCCCGATGCACGCGTCGCCATTTTCTGGCACATTCCATGGCCCAATCCGGAAGTCTTCGGAATCTGCCCCTGGGCGCGCGATTTGATCGATGGGCTGCTCGGCGCAGACTTGATCGGCTTCCATATCCAATCGCATTGCAACAATTTTCTTTCGTGCGTGGACCGCTCCGTCGAAGCGCTCACCGCCTGGGATCGCTTTGAGGTCAATCGCCAGGGCCATCTAACGCGCGTGCGGCCTTACCCCATCAGCGTCTCGTTCCAGGAAAATGGCCACACCGAGGAATTTAACCGCAGTGTCGGCGAACAGGTGTCCGCCATTTGCAACGACCTGAACATTCACGCCAGCTTGCTTGGCGTCGGCGTCGATCGCGTGGACTACACCAAAGGCATTCTCGAGCGTTTCCGGGGCATTGAACGCTTTCTCGAACTGAATCCCGCGTACCAGCGCCGGTTTACGTTCATCCAGATTGCCGCGCCCAGCCGTACAGCCATCGAGCGATACCAGAGGCTGCTCGAAGAAGTCACCGCCGAAGCCGCCCGCATCAACGCTCGCTTTCAGGCTGGCAGGTGGATGCCCATCGTCCTGCTGAAGAAACATCACTCACATGAAGAAATCGCGCGCTTTTACAAGGCCGCTTCCGTGTGCCTGGTCACCGCGCTCCACGACGGCATGAATCTCGTAGCCAAGGAATTCGTATCCGCGCGCGACGATGACCGTGGCGTCCTGATCTTGAGCACCTTCGCGGGCGCCGCGATGGAACTCAGCGACGCGCTTCTCGTCAACCCGTATGACGTCCAGCAGGTCGCCGGCGCCATCCTTCGCGCCCTCGAGATGCCCAGTGAAGAACAAACCACCCGCATGCAGCACATGCGCGCCAACGTTCGCGAAAACAATATCTATCGCTGGGCCGCCAATCTGCTCTCCGATCTCACCGACATCCGCATCGACACTCCGGAGCGCGTCGAAGTGCAATGAAGTCGCTAGTCCGCAAAGCCCCACACTTGTTGAAAGATTGGGATGGCATCGCTAAGAAAATTCGCCAGTACGGCCGTATCACCGTTTTCCTGGATTTCGACGGTACGTTGGTCGCCATCGCGCCTCGCCCTGACCAGGTGCGCCTTATGCCCGCCACGCGTAAAATTCTGCAGCGTCTCGCAAAGCACCCGCACGCTACCCTGGTGGTAGTCAGTGGTCGACGCCGCGCTGAACTCCTGGAATACATCGGCATTCCCGGTATCCACTATTTTGGCCTCTACGGCTGGGAGGGTAGCGCCAAATCTTCGCTCTCTAAAAGCGTCCGTGCGACGCTCCGTCGCGCTAGCTCGGCGCTAAAGCCTCTCCTGAAAGCGTATCCGAGCCTTTGGGTTGAAGACAAACGCAGCAGTCTCTCCGTTCATCTCCTGGATGTTCCCGCCGCTGTGCAGCCTCGCATTCGACGCGAGCTTAGCGCCATCCTCAAACCGTTTCGCGCGACGTTGCACGCTGTGGGGAATATTCGCGACGTCGAAATTCTGCCGCGCTCGATACGCGGTAAAGGAAAGGCCGTCAGCAGGTTCCTCGCTCAGCCCGCTCACCACAAGTCCTTCCCTCTTTATTTCGGTGACGACTTC
>Ga0210384_10002435_pt1 | contig 22741 bp, 19 predicted proteins | sample IncBWH2MmetaG_FD_160574 | JGI IMG/M metagenome (GOLD analysis project Ga0210384, IMG submission 160574) | Forest soil microbial communities from Barre Woods Harvard Forest LTER site, Petersham, Massachusetts, United States - Inc-BW-H-2-M | ecosystem: Environmental > Terrestrial > Soil >...
CTGCAGCGGCAAAATAAACGCCAAGCGCGTCGGCGATTTCCAAGCCGAATTGACCGAGGATTTTTTCCAGGGATTCGCGCAAGCCGCACGCGCCAACGTCCACCTGCGCGTCATCTACGGTCGCTCGTCGCATCACCAGATCGAAGCCCTGTTCAAGGCCTTCGCTCGCGCGCTGCGTTTCGCCGTTTCCCGCGACAAACGCTTGCGGAACGTTCTGCCGAGCACGAAGGGCTTGCTGTGAAGGTCACCCTGATCGACTACGGCGCCGGAAATGTCGCGTCGGTCGAGCGCGCATTGCAAAAACTTGGCGCCGAATCCGCTCGTGCAACGACGACGGAGTGTCTCAGAAACGCCGAAGCACTGATCCTTCCGGGCGTCGGACATTTCGCCGCGCTGATTCGCGCCCTGGACGATCGGCGCCTTCGCGCGCCGCTCCTGGAAGCTTTGCGGCGCGGTGTCTGTTTTCTTGGAATTTGCCTCGGATTGCACGCTCTCTATGAATCCAGCGAGGAAGCGCCCGATCTTGTGGGCTTGCAGCTTTTCCCCGAAAAGATCCGCATACTTCCGGCAAACGTGAAATTACCGCACATGGGTTGGAATCAACTCCGCCTCACCTCCCGATCGCGATTACTGGAAGGCGTCGACCCCGACGCATACTTTTACTTCGCGCACTCCTACGCTGTCGCCGTCAATGGCCGCGCCCCCGCGGTGGCCACCTGCACGCACGGATCAGAATTCGTCGCCGTACTCGAGCAAAAGAATATCAACGCAGTGCAGTTCCACCCGGAAAAGAGTGGGGCGGCCGGCGCGCAAGTACTCAGCAATTTCTTGAGGCTCGCCCAATGACCCTGGCTCACCGGATCATCCCCTGCCTCGACACCGACGGAACGCGCGTCGTCAAAGGCGTAAATTTCGTCGGCCTTCGCGACGCCGGCGATCCCGTGACATTGGCGGCCCGCTATAACGCCGAGGGCGCCGACGAACTCGTGGTCCTCGACATTGCCGCTTCGCGAGATCAACGGCCGACGTTCCTTGAAACGATCCGCCGCGTCGCTGCGGAGCTCGCAATTCCCCTGACCGCCGGCGGCGGCATCCGGACCCTGGAGGACGCACGCGCAGTAGTCCGCGCAGGCGCCGACAAAGTCACCGTGAACACCGCCGCCGTCAATCGTGCCGCGTTGATTTCCGAGCTCTCAGGCGAATTCGGCGCGCAAGCCGTGGTGTTAGCCATTGACGCAAAGCGCGCGGGAAACACCTGGGAAGTTATGGTCCGCGCCGGACGCGAAGCAACTGGACTCGATGCCCTCACTTGGGCAAAGCAAGCCGTCACATTGGGAGCCGGGGAAATCCTGCTCACCTCGGTCGACCGCGACGGCACGCAGCAAGGTTTCGACGTCCCCCTGACCTCCACCATCGCCCGCGCCGTCTCGGTCCCGGTAATCGCTTCGGGAGGAGCCAAGCTTCCCGAGCACTTCGCGGAAATCTTCACCGATGGCGCAGCAGACGCGGCACTGGCCGCTTCCATCTTCCATGACGGCGTACAACCCATTCGCGACCTCAAAACATTCCTCGCAGCACGAAGCATTGAGGTGCGCCTTCCGTGCTGATCCCGTGCATCGACCTGCAAGGCGGGCAGGCCGTGCAACTCGTACACGGACGCCGCCGCGAGCTCGCGGTCGCGGACGTGTTCGGCCTCCTCGATAAGTTCCGCAACTATCCGTGGTTGCACATCATCGACCTCGACGCCGCCATGGGCAAATCCGGCAACGACGTGCTGGTAGGCGAACTCTGCGTGCAAGCCCGTTCCAAATACAAAATGAAAGTGCGAGTAGGGGGTGGAATTCGCAGCGTATCGCGCGCGGCCGCAATCGCGGAATCAGGCGCCGAGCAAGTCATCATCGGCAGCGCGGCTTTTAACGACGGCAAACTGAACGCCAAGTTCTTCCGCCAATTAGGGAAGAGACTTCGTCGACGTCAAATCGTTGTGGCCCTCGACACAAGAAAGGGCCGCATCGTAATCAACGGCTGGCGCCGCACACTGAAACTTCGCCCCGAAACCGTGATGGCCCAACTCGAACCGTTCTGCGCCGCATTTCTGTGCACCGACGTCGATCGTGAAGGCACCATGACCGGCGCAAATCTCGAATGGTTCCAACATCTGCGCGACGCAACGTCACATCCCATCATCGCCGCAGGCGGAATCAAGACGCGCCGCGAAATCGCAGCCTTGGAGAAAATTGGCATGGATGCCGCCGTGGGCATGGCCATTTACAAAAACCGCCTTCGCTAACCGTTCACAACCAGTGACGGCACCAGCCGCCAATCTCGCCACTGGGATTTTCCACATTGTTGACAAGCCCTGGTCCCAAAGTGAAGTAGGATGTCGGCCCATGCGACCAGCCAGGTATCTAGCCACTGCCGTTCTGTTTTTTGCCGGAGTCGCACGCGCTCAAGCCCCAGCCGCGCCAGCGGCGAATCCCCTGCCCTTCACGCTCAAGCCCCTCGGCCATAACGTCTGGGCCGCCATCGACGACGCCAAAGGCGACGCGGGCGCCAACGCCGGATTCGTCATCGGTGACGACGGCGTAGCGGTCATCGATACTTTCGAAAATCCGGATGCCGCCAAACAAATGCTCGCCGAGATCGGAAAACTAACCGGTCTTCCGGTTAAATTCGTAATCGACACCCACTATCACATCGATCACGTCGCGGGAAACCAAATATTCCAACGGGCGGGCGCGCTGGTCTTCGCGCAACGCAATGTGCGCTCGTGGATCCACACAGAAAATCTCAAATTTTTCGGCAAGAGCATCAAGCCCGAAGAAAAATCGATGGTCGAGTCACTGGGTTCTCCAGACGCCGTCTACGATTCAGGAGTGACCCTGTTCCTCGGCTCGCGCCGGATCGACGTCCGCGTTTTTCCTGGCCATACCGGCGGCGATTCTGTGGTCTTCATCCCTGACGCGCCAGTCGTCTTCACCGGCGACCTGTTCTGGCGCAACACGCTCCCCAATCTGATCGACGCGACAACCGCCACGTGGCTCTTAACCCTCAACGCCATCGCAGCGTCGTCACCTTCTGCCATCTTCGTTCCGGGACACGGAGACATTGGCAACGCCGCCGACGTCCTGGCATTTCGAGGCTACCTGGCCTACCTGCGTGAACAAGTCGCAATCCCTGTCAAAAACGGTCAGACAGCCGACGCGTTAGTAAACGCCGTGCTGCCTCCGTTGACGGAAAAATACGGCAAGTGGGATTTCTTCAAGGAATTCGCGAAACCCGATATTCTCAACACGGCGGCCGAACTACGCGGCGACAAAAAGATTCCTCAACCCGAGGCAACGTTTCCCTAGCAAAATCCTAGCGCAAATATGCATCCGTGACGTACTGCTGGACCATTCGCTGCGTATTAAAAAACGATCCGTTGATGGCAATGGCGTGCTGCATCACCGTCAAATACCGGCTGCGCTCCTTATAAAACATCGGCAAAATCACACTTTCCAGCTTTCCATAGAGCGACTGCACTTCCGCGACCCCATCTGTCGGAGTGGCAATGCCCGCCGACAACCGCGATTCCCCGATCGACCACCCGGTGATGCCTTCGATGTGCCCTTCCACCCACCATCCGTCCAGAATGCTCAGACTCGGCACACCATTCAGCGCCGCTTTCATGCCGCTGGTTCCCGAAGCCTCCAGCGGAAACTGTGGCGTGTTCAACCACAAGTCCACACCCGCCGTAATTTTCCCGCCGACCTCCATATTGTATTCGTCAAGAAAAACGATGGGCACCGACTTGCGTAAAGCCTTCTTCGCCTGAAAAATGTGCCGGATAATTTCCTTGCCGCCGGCATCGTGCGGGTGAGCCTTCCCGGCATAAACGATTTGGAATTTCCCTGCCGACTTGGCAATCTGCCGCAATCGATCCAGGTCAGACAAAATCAGGTCAGCCCTCTTGTATCCCGTCGCCCGCCGCGCAAATCCGATGGTGAAGACGTCAGCATCGAGCCTGAGGCCGGTCTTCGTTCGCACCGTCTCGAGCAGATCGTGCTTGGCAATCAGATGCGACGCCCAAAGCTCCTCCGGCGGCAATCCCAACGCGCTACGCAAACTGTAATTGTCTTCTCGCCACGACGAGATGCACCGGTCGAACAGTTCCTTGAACGCCGGCGAAGTCCAGGTAACCGCGTGCACCCCGTTCGTAATCGACTCTACCGGCACGTGCGGAAACATTTTTCGCGAAGTCTCGCCGTGCAGCTTCGCTACTCCATTGACGTAGGTGCTCAAGCTCAGCGCCAAGTACGTCATGTTCAGCGACGCCCCGGCCCGGGCAGCCTCCTGCATATCCGGAAAATCCTGCTCCGCCTGCAAAATACGCTTCACCAGATCCGCCGACGAAGCATCCTTCACATCAAAAAATCCGTTTTGGTCTGGAAACGCTCGGGTCAAATACTCCATCGGAAAGCGATCGTGTCCCGCGGGAACCGGGGTGTGCGTCGTAAAAATACATTTGTTCCGCACCTTTTCGATGTCTTCCCCGCGAATCGACGTCCGCCCCGCTTTTTCCGCCTCCTCACCCAACAATTCCAGCGCCAGCAGCGCCGCATGCCCCTCGTTCATGTGATACCGCGTCAGTTCGGTATATCCCAGCGCGCGAAGCATGCGCACCCCTCCGACACCCAGCAGCACTTCCTGGCACAACCGGTAGTAAGCATCGCCGCCATAGAGGCTGCCGGTCAGCGCCCGGTCAGAATCTTGGTTGTCGGGTAAATCGGCATCCAGAAAGTACACCGGCACTTCAAAGCCGCGCACGCCTCTTACATCGTAGCGCCACGCGCGCAGCTCCACCCTCCGGTTTTCCAGCGGCACGCTAACCCGTGCTGCCTCCTCGTGAAGAAAATCTTCCACCCGCCAAACCGCCGGCTCTTCGGTTTGCGTGCCGTCCTCTGCCAAGCGCTGCGTAAAGTAGCCCTTGCGATATAGAAGTGACACCGCCACCATGGGCAGCTTGATGTCCGCCGCCGCTCGCACCGTGTCCCCTGCAAGCACGCCGAGCCCGCCGCTGTAACTCGGCATGGCGTTCTCCAGCGCAATTTCCATGGAAAAATACCCGACGATTCGCTTCGGCGAACGAGCTTGCTTTACCATGTCCCTCGAGACCCCGCGAACTCACCCGAGCCCGCAAACACGCCCTGGCACCACTACCCAAAACACTTTATTGTCGAGGAAGACCAGGCCTGACGCAAGCTGCGTACGGAACGGAGCAAGCTTTCGAACCCGCGATCGGGCCGCTCCAAGTTGTAACGTTTTCACCCATCCCGCCTGTCGCAATCGCTAACGGGCCGCGACGCCGAACGTAACCAGCTTTTTACCAATCGCTTACGAGCCTCTTCTCTTGGCACCCCAACTGCTTCTCCCAGTGCAGGTGTTTGAGTCGGACTCAAAGTCCAGAACAATATTGCTTCTTACGGAGACAGTAATGAGCTGTGGTTTATCAAAGCAACTCCGAACTAAGTCATTCCGTCGCGAACGCGGCTCGCGCGGTTTTACGCTGATTGAGCTCGTGGTCGTTGTCGCTATCGCGGGAATTCTGGCAGCGATTGCCATTCCCATCGTTCAAAACACACTCCGCATCTACACGCTGAGGTCCTCGGTAAGTGCGTTGACCGGTGCCATCCAGTCCTCGCGCTACCAGGCCATCTACCACGGCTGCCTTTATCAACTCAACGTTGTGGCGGCAACCGCCAGCTACACGTTGCAGAGCGAGGCGCCTGCGGCAGGTACAAACACCTGCTTGGCCGCTTTTGGTGCAGCTGGCCCGGCCATTCCCCTTCCGGGAAAGGGCATCGTCGTCGGCGGCAACGTGACCTTGCAGTTTCATCCCAGCGGTCTTGTCCAAGCGACGGTCGGCCCGGTCAACCCCATCACTTTGACCCTCACCTATCAGAACTTGCCCACGGAAACGATCACGGTCTCGAATTATGGGAGGGTCAATGTCACTCCGTAAATCGCGCAGGAACGCCAACGAGCGTGGTTTCACCCTCATCGAGACCATGGTGGCCATCGTCATCCTGACCATCGGACTGGTCAGCACCGCCGCTCTCATGAGCACTTCGGTCAGCACCACCGCCAAGTCTCATTACATGAGCACCGCCGCCATGCTGGCCACGGAAAAACTCGAAGACCTCGACCGCTTCAATAAGGCCGAAGCCCCTGTGAAAACTGCCGGAGGCAGCCTCGCGGCCGACACCCCCGGGTTCTTCGACACTGTGCAGATCTCTTCCGACAACGGCGGCATCTCCGAAACCACCTCTTCCGGGGGCGCGAGCACCTCCTACACACAAACGCCTGCCGCCGGCATTGTCGTCACCCCCGGTGCCGGCATGCCCGCACCGACCCCGGACACTTTGATTTTCGATCGCCGCTGGACGGTAACGCCTGACGTACCGGTGCTCGGAGTTCGCACGGTGACGGTGCTCGTGACTCTCCAGAGTGGGGTTACCCCGGTAACTTTCCAGATGAGCGTGGTGCGCCCATGATTCGAACACGAACCCCATTCGCACCCATGCCCCGGTTCCGGCGCGGCTTGAAATCCCACGGCTTCACTATGATCGAGCTCATGGTATCGATGGCCGTATTTCTCGTCATCGGTGGCACCGCCATCTCGCTGTTCAGCCAGCATGCGAAACTTTTTAACGACCAGCAAGGCACCGTTGGCTTGAACATAACCCTGCGCAACGCGCTCTCACAGATCGAGAACGATACGGTGCAAGCCGGCGACGGTTTTTATGGTTCGCTAAGCACTTCCAACACGCCGGTCGGCATCACGATCGCCAACAACGCGGGCGCCTTCGACTCGTTCTACATCATTCAAGCGGGCACCGCTTCGGGCGTACCGATTGATCCGGCAACTCCATGTAACATCAGCACCACTTCCGGGGCTGTGACCCTCGCGCCACAAGCCGGAATCACCACCGCAAATTTTCCCGTGGGGACCGAAGTTCTTTTCATGAACGGCGCGGGAAACCAGATGACCGTTGCGAAACTGCTCAGCAGCACCGCGGTGGGAACCAAAATCAACCTAACGTATAACCCAACCAATGGAGCACCCTCCCATCCCGCCAACGATGGCACCAACTCCAACACCAACGATATCTTTGGTCTGACCTGGGCAAACAATCCGACTACGCTAACAAGTTCGTTCTGCCCGACCTTCGGAGACTATGTCGTGCCTCTGACCTGGGTTCAATATAGCGTGGACGCCCAGAATCGGTTACTGCGTACCAACTCCGGGGCGCCCCTTAATCCCGACATTATCGCCGACCAGATTATCGGGTTCAAGGTCGGCGCGGCCACCTATCAGGGCGCCCAGGGCACCGGCGTGAGCACCGCGGGATACAGCTTCAACGCCGCCACCGACTACAATTCGCAGTTTAGTCTCGTTCGCTCTGTTCGCATCTCGATCATCGGGCGAACTCCGCCGAACAAATACAACGGCACCAACTTTAGGAACAGTTTCGACGGACAAAACTACAAAATCGAATCACTTTCTCTGGTCGTTAATCCACGAAATCTCAGCATGAACGATTGAGGAGCACACCATGAAAACCCCTACCATCTGGCTTTCGAAGACGCGCCACAGGCCGCTCGCCCGGAGGCAACGAGGTATCGCCCTGGTCACCACGCTGTTGCTACTACTTTTGCTGACCGCCATGTCTCTGACCATGGTTCTCTCCGTCGGCTCCGACATGCTCATTAACGGCTACTATGGCAACGGCCGCGGCGCCTTCTACGCCGCCGATTCCGGCGCCAACATCGCTCGCCAGGAAATGGTCAACTATTTCGTGAACAACTATAATCCGGCCTACAGCGCTACGGTGCCGCCATTCACCTCAGCCACTGTTAACAACGCCATTGGATACGTTACCGGGAAATATCAGGGCCCCTTGACTTCGGTAAGCGGCCCCTCAGGCTCGTGGCCCGGGAAATTCACCCTCGCTCCCAATTCGGTCAATATCCAAATCCAACCCGGATACCCCACGACAGCTACAGACAGCAATGGGAAGGTCGACAAATACACCTACGTGTACTCGTATACGCTCACGTCGGTCGGTCAGTCCCAGGGATCGGAAGCCGCCACCCTGAGCGACCAGGGCACTCTGACCTTTGTCGCGAACCTCACCTCCTCCAGTACCAAAATGGCCTTCTCCGCCTTCGGCACCTTCCTCAATGCCTACGGAGACTGTAGCGCTCCCTTCGTCGCCGGTACCATGAGCGGCCCTTTCTTCACCAACGGCCAGTGGAACTTCGGCGACGCCAACGCCTTGAACTCCTCTACCAAGTATGATTTTACCGACACCGTAGGTCAGGTCGGCGGCAACGTCAGCTACTGGCATGGCGGCAACTGCGACGACAACGCTTCGCCCACCGACACTGCCAACGGCAGTACCATCGCACCGACCTTCCAAGGCGGGTTGCAGCTCGCGCAGCAACCACATTCTCTCCCGACAGATTCCTTTAGCCAAGAACAAGCGGTTCTCGACGGCATTGGTAATTCCGGGTCAGCTCCAACCAACGCTACATTGAACGGTGCTCTAAAGAACGCCGCCGGAACTGCTTATCCAAAGACCGGCGCATCCTCCGGAGTGTACTTGCCCTATTCCGTGGATCCCACTACTGGTGCAAAGGTGTTCACTGGCGGTGGCATTTACGTCGAGGGCGATGCTGCAATCACCCTTTCGCCGTCGGGATCGACCGGCCAGGTCTATACCATCGTGCAGAACGGTGTCACCACTACCGTTGTCACCAACCCCACCGCCACCGGTGCAGGCACCACCACCATCCAGGTCGGTAGCGGAGCGATTACGACCATCAGCGGTGTCCCCGAATTGAAAGACCCCAGTACCGGATCGGTCACCGAGAACGCCACCATGCTCTACGTGGATGGCAACATCACTTCCATCTCCGGGCCCGGCGAGGGCGCCAGCAAGCCCGCCATCAACAATGGCGTCGCACTGACAATCACTGCAGCCAACAACGTCACCATCACCGGCGACATTCGCTACACCACCGAACCGGTCACGACCAGCGGCAGCACTCCTGACGTCCTGATACCCGCGAACAACACCGGGCAAGTCCTTGGCATCTTCACCGCCATGGGCGACATCCAGATGAACAACCAGCAGTCCGACGGGAACCTGTGGATTGATGCCTCCATCGCCATGATTTCTCAGACCAGTTCAGGTGGATGGATCAACGTCGGCCCTCACATTAACAACCTAAACCTCGTCGGCGGCCGTATCGCCATGCAGGCCAAATCGGGCAACACCACCACGCGAAATATTTTCTTCGACCAACGCTTTGCCGGCGGCGCCTTCGCCCCGCCCTGGTTCCCGTCAACCAACGTAACCACCAACGGTAACAACACCAATAATCCTCCGATTGCCACGCCACTGCGGATCTCTTGGAACTACCTGACCGCGGCAAAATAAGCCGGCTAGCCTCATGCACGCCGGAAGCCCTCACTGTCTCAAGCAGTGAGGGCTTCTTCATTCCAGGAGCGCTCTCCTGTATGCCGAGTTTGGCATCCTGTTCCGGTCACCGATAGCGAGTGCACCCGCGAACACCACAATTCCGCACCCGCCGCTCGCCGTCGAGCACAAACCCTCCTTGCATTCTCCGCTATACTCTCGGCCGTGCTCCCTTCCTTCGATTCCATCCGGGTCGTCGAGCTGACCGAAGCCCTTGCTGGCCCCTACTGCGCCATGCTCTTGGGCGACTTTGGCGCCGACGTCATCAAGGTCGAGCGCCCCGGCTCCGGAGACCAGACACGCCGCTGGGGTCCTCCCTTTGTCGGAACCGAGTCCGCCTATTTCCTCGCGGCCAATCGCAATAAGCGCTCCATCACTTTGAACTACGACGACTCCCGCGACGCCGAGATTCTGCAGCTGCTGCTGGCCTCAGCAGACGTCTTCATCTCCAACCTGGCTTCGCTGGCTTCTCTGCAAAAGCGCGGGCTCGATCCGGAAACGCTGCTCTCGAAGTATCCACGACTGATCCATTCCAACATCTCTGGCTACGGCCTCACCGGACCAAGAACCGGCCGTCCCGGATACGACATCCTCGCGCAAGCCGAATCCGGCGTAATGACCTTCACTGGCGAACCGGGCGGCGAACCGATGCGCTATCCGATTGCCATTGCCGACATAACCTGCGGCTTGTACGCCGCGATGGGCATCGTTGCGGCGCTGTTCGCGCGCGAACGCACCGGCCGCGGCCAGTTTCTGGACATGGCGCTGTTCGACTCGCAGTTGACCTGGCTGGCAAACGTCGGCAGCAACTACCTGAACGCGAATGATTTGCCTCGGCGATGGGGAAACGCGCACCCCAGCATTGTCCCGTACCAGATGTTCCGAGCAAGCGATGGCAAATACTTCGTCGTGGGCGTCGGAACCGAGCTGTTGTGGAAGAAATTCGTGCAAGCTTTGAACGTGGAATCCACGCTGGGCGCCGATCAAAGGTTCGTCAGCAACGCGCTGCGTACCGCGAATCGCATGGAACTCGTGGCTGCCTTGCAATCGACATTCGCCGGAGAACCCGCTTCGGCCTGGTTGGAAAAATTTGTGCGAGCAGGAGTTCCGTGCGCACCAATCAACAGCGTGCCCGATGCTTTGAATGACACCCAAACCCTTGCCCGCGGCCTGATCGTGCAGCTCGAACACCCATCCCTCGGGCAAACCCGCAGCATTGCGAATCCGATCCGGTTTTCGGATACGCCAGTGACCTACCGGCTGCCGCCGCCACTACTCGGCGAGCACACGGCGCAGATATTGCACTCTCTTGGGTATACAAAGGAAGGCCCGGCAAATCTCAAAGACTTGCCAAACGCTCTTTGACAACGTAAACGAGACTCCTCTGCGCGCCTAAAGCCGCTTGCAGGCGCCGGGCTTTAGGCCCGGCGCTAGGGCAAGCTGAACGCTCTCGTGTTTGCCAGGTCCAGCATCACAGCTCGTTCTTTTTCATTTGCGTAACCGCGAAGTCGCACGCCCGCGCGGTCAACGCCATATAGGTCAGCGAAGGATTTACGCAAGCTGCTGAAGTCATGCATGCGCCATCGGTCATGAACAGGTTCTTCACTTCGTGGGCCTGGTTGTGTTCGTTCAGCACCGACGTTTTGGGGTCGCGGCCCATTCGCGCCGTGCCCATTTCGTGAATGCCAAGACCAGGCGTCGAAATATCCTGGTACACACCGATTTCCTTGGCGCCCGCAGCCGCCAGCATTTCCGCGGCTTGCACCGAGATGTCTTTGGACATGGTTTTCTCGTTTTCGCCCCACTCGCAATGAATCGTCAGCGTGGGGATGCCCCAGGCATCGAGCTTCTCTTTGTTCAATTCGGCGTAGTTTGTGTGATACGGCAGGCATTCGCCAAATCCGCCCAAGCCCATGCGCCAGGGACCCGGTCCCTTCAGCGCATTCTTGAAATCGACGCCGATGCCGGCCATGGTGGCGCCGCGTCCCCAGTTTTCGCGGCTTCCGCCGCCCTGGTAGCCGTAGCCGCGAATGAACTCCTTTTGCTTGGTTTTCACGTTACGGAAGCGCGGAACGTAGATCCCGTTCGGGCGATTGCCAAACGGCATCTTGTCTTCGTGGCCAGGCATGATTCCGCTGGCGCCCGCGCCCATGTGATGATCCATCAAATTGTGGCCGAGCTCGCCGCTGCTGTTGGCGAGGCCATTGGGAAATTCCGCAGTCGCGGAATTAAGCAGGATGCGTGTCGATTCCAAGGTTGAAGCGCAGAGGAAAAATATGCGCGCTTTGTATTCGGCAGCGGCCTTGGTTTGCGCGTCGATCACCCGCACGCCGCTGACTTTTCGCGTGTTGGGATCAACCATCAGGCTGTGCACAACGCTGTACGGTCGGATCGTAAATTTTCCGGTCTTCTGCGCCGCGGGCAGAGTCGAATTCAAGCTGCTGAAGTACGACGAAGTGATGCAGCCGCGATGGCAAACGCCGCAATAGTGGCAAGCGGCGCGTCCCTTATGAACTTGCGTGAGCACGGCGGTGCGGCCGATGGTCAGGATGCGATCGTCGAAATGTTTCCTCATCCCGTCGCGAAAATCGAGCTCCGCGCAGTTCATTTCCATCGGCGGCAGAAATTTTCCATCGGGTAGTTGCGGCAGCCCTTCAAGCTGGCCGCTGATGCCGGCGAACTCTTCCACGTAGTCGTACCAGGGCGCGATGTCCGCGTAGCGGATCGGCCAATCGACGGCAACTCCATCTTTCAGATTGGCCTCAAAATCGAGATCGCTCCAGCGGTAGCTCTGGCGTCCCCAGGTGATGGATTTTCCGCCTACTTGGCGCCCGCGAATCCAGGAAAATTTAGTGCCAGGAACATTGGTGTAAGGATTCTCGACGTCGTTGACAAAAAATTTGGAGGAGTACTCGTCGCACGCGTAGTACACCTCGCGCTGCACCGGTTGCGTCTTCTGGCGCTTCGCGCGATCGTCCCAATTGCGATATTTCAACTCCCAAACGGGAACGTGCTCGACGTAGTCCTGGCCAGGATCGATGCTGCGCCCCGCTTCGAGGACCAGCGTATTCAATCCTTTTTCGGTAAGCTCCTTGGCCGCCCAACCGCCGGTGATTCCGGAACCCACGATGATTGCGTCGTATGTATTCGCTGGCATGTGGTCTCCCTAAGCCTTTTTCTCGGCGGTCAGCGGCACGCAACCATGATAGGCGCCCGGAATGATTTGCAAATTTTCCTCCTGCGTAAAGCCAATTTCCGAGGTGTAGTAACCGTGGACGGTGATGCCCTTGAAGATGTCCCAGAAATTGCCCTGTAGTTGTTTGTCCCGCTCTGCGGGAATGGTGTTGCCGTGCCGCGCCATGCGTCGATTGGAGTGCCCGGCCATCGCGGCATCGTCAATGGCGCCAAGCAAAGTGGTTTGCTGTTCGGCGGACGCATCCACGAAATTCTTCGCGTACAAGTCGTTGCTTTTCTTGTCGATCCCGGCAAGACCACGCAGAAAAGCCTGGCGCTCGGTCTCCGTGGCCCAATCGGTAAGGATGACGTCGATGAATTCGTTCACGCGCGCAGCCTTGGCGCCGGGGGTGTCGGTTACCGGAATGATCAGATCAATCATGCTGACGACCAAGGCGTTTTGCTGGGGACTAAGCGTGCGGAGCTGGTAACCGGAACCAACCTGCGCTTGGGCTTCCTGAAGATGAGCGAGCAAGGTGGGCGATAAGACGGGTAGAGCCGCACCCACCGCGAGCAGTCTTAAAACTTCACGACGCTGCATGATTTCCCCCTGGACATCGTGGTCCCCGGTAAACGCATACCCTAACAGACGCCCCGAAAGGGACTCGCGTTTCAACGTGGATGGCGTCAGCTGATCAGCATACTACCGCACGCGACCGCTATCCAGCCTGGATTGTTGCGGTTCGGCGACGCAAAATGCCGCAGGATTCAAGGTGGGCAACGACTGGCGCTAGTGGAGTCGGGCAAGATCTGGCTCACGACGCCAGACGGCGGGGGAAGCGCCGGTCAAATTATGAATCCATCTGGTCATGTGGGCTTGATCCGCGAAACCGGTTTCTGCCGCGATCGTGGCGAGGCAGTCGGAACCCCGGGTTACGCGCAGCCAAGCCGCGCGTGTGCGCAATTCAGCTCGAAAGACTTTTGGCGCAACGCCGTAGGCGGCCGCGAATCCGCGAGAAACGGTTTCCCGGGCCAAGCCGTTGGCTTCCGCCCACGCACCGATCTCGATGGAGGGACTGTGGGCTAAATCCGCAGCCAGCAGATCGGGCCAGTCGTTTCTTTGTCCGGGGGTAGACGACGGCTTTTTCTTTAAGGCTTGCCGCAGAAGGAAAGCCGCGAAAGTGACATCTTTTTCGGCAGCGCCCGCCAAGGCGTCCACCTCGTCGACGCGATAGAGTCCGGGGGCTCCGCAGGCATCTGACCAATTCAGGCGTATCAGCTTGACGCCCGCAGAGACCATTTGGTTCGCGTGACAGTCGAGCGCGGGATGAACCAATACGTCGCCCGCCGATGCACCGATTCGCCCGACGTAGCCCGACTCCTCAAATCGGCCCGCCAATACCACCGTGGCATACGCGCGTAAATGGCGATGACGCGGCAAGGTGAACCTAGCGGGCAAAACTTCAATTCCGGGCGTGATGCGACGAAAACCGGGCGTGTCGATCGGAGCGGCCACGGTTCACTGTACGGCGAACGCGTCAGACGAGGCAATGGCAATTGCCGTTCGCGCCTGCGGTAAGAATGACAGCGTCGATCGAGGCAGGCCAGAACGCCAGAATCGAAGAGTCTCAGGAAATTCACTGTGCGTCGAATCTGCTCCTGAGGGTCCGAATTTGAGCGACTCCCGTCTTCGTCAACCTGAAAATAAGCCAATGTCTCAAGATCGCGTACCTCTGTCTGAATCCAGCATTTTCATCTCCCCATGAGGACACCATGAATAATTTTTCCCCCACAGCGTCTATGGGAAGACGCAAGGTGCTGCTTCCCGTTCTTGTCGGTGGCACGGTAGCAGGCGCCCTCGATCTCACCTCCGCATTCATCACCTTCGGGTGGGGCGTACCTCGTGGGATCGCGAGCGGTCTTTTAGGGGCGAAAGCACTGCACGGGGGTCTGGCCACATGGGTCTTGGGTGTTGTCCTGCACTTCTCTATCGCGTTCACGGCGGCGCTCGTATATTGCGTGTCCAGCTGGAAACTCGGATTCTTAAAGGATCATTTTCTCGTGTGTGGTTTGTTCTACGGGATAGCCGTGTTTCTGGTGATGAATCTGATTGTTCTGCCGCTCTCCGCGGTTCCTTTTGACACTCACACGTTCACGCTTGGGGGATTGATTCAAGGCCTGCTGGTCCACATGCTCATGATCGGACTGCCCATTGCATCTAGCGCACGGAGATTCTCGACCTAAAGCCCTGCCGGATCGTCCGAACCAGCGTCCTTGAAGGCACAAATCCGCTTCGTCCCACGTCACATAGCTTCAAGACAGCTGCCGGCCGGATGATTCATCCTGATGTTTGTTTGAGAAAGGATGGGATCGATGACGGTTATCAGCCGGCGATCGTTCATGGAAATGGCGATCGCGCTCAGTGCGACGGCCGCGTGGGGAAATCCCTTTGCATCGCGGTCCAGCGTTTCCTGGCGCGAACAACGCGACCTTTATCCGGAGGGCGTGGCCTCTGGCGACCCTGACAGCCATAGCGTTGTTTTGTGGACGCGCCGGGCGCCGATAGCTGTTCCGGCGGCGGAACAGTTACATGTCGAGGTTGCTGAGGACGAGACGTTCCAGCAGGTCGTAGCCCAAGCGGAAGCGCCGATCTCCGAAGCTTCCGATTGGACTTGCCGCGTGCTGGTTGGCGGGTTGAAGCCCGCGCACGTCTATTGGTACCGGTTTACAGACCGGAAAGGCAATGGAAGCCGCGTTGGCCGGACGATCATCGCTCCAGCGGACACCGACAGCAGACCAGTGCGATTCGCTTTTGTAAGTTGCCAGAACGCCAACCAGGGAGCGCAAAACGCCTATCGGAGAATGATTTTTGAGGACGAGCAGGCCGCGGAGGCGGACCGGCTTGGCTTTGTGCTGCACCTCGGCGACTTCATCTACGAGATCGTGTGGTACCCGGAGGATCGGCCGCAGGGGATGTACGACCGGCGCTTGCGAGACATCGTGCGTTACGAGCATGGCGAAAAGATCCGAGACTTTCACATTCCAACCGTCGTGGACGACTACCGGGCTATTTACCGCGCGTATCTGCACGACCCCGATCTTCAGGATGCCCGCGCGCGCTGGCCCTTCGTCAACATGTGGGACAACCACGAATTCAGCTGGCTCGGTTGGCAGGCTTTGCAGAAATTCGAAGGAAAAACCAGACCGGCGCAGACCCGCAAAGTGGCGGCCAATCAGGCTTTCTTCGAATACCAGCCGGCACGAATGGCGAAACCGACTGGGGCGTCGCTGGAGCGATTCGATCCACCACACGTTGTGGATGCGCCGGTCCGCCGCTTTGACGAACAAGGCCTGGGGCAAGAGCCGAACAATCTGGCGGCGATCGGCAGCCTCAAGGGTTATCGGGCCTTGCGGTGGGGCCGCAACGTGGAACTGATCGTGACCGACCAGCGCAGCTATCGGTCCGAAGAACCCGTGGATCGCGAAGAGGCCAAGCCACTGGCGAGCGACGATTTTCCGGAGCTTATTCCGGAAGAGGCGATGGAGATTCTGGACGCGGGACGCACCTACAACGGAGGCCAACCGCCGCGTTCGATTCGATTCGGCGGGGTGGAGATCGCTAATTTCTCTAAAGACAGCCCCGCTCAAACCATTCTTGGCGCAGAGCAGAAAGCCTGGTTCCTCGAACGATTGCGCGACTCGAAGGCAACCTGGAAGATTTGGGGAAACACCACGGCAACCCTAGATATGCGCGCCGATCCACAAAACCTGCCTGCGGGAATAACGAAACCGTGGCCCGGCGCAGGCTACGCCGGCTTTGGTGGAGGCGATCACAGCACCGCCTACGTCGAACGCGGCGAGATATACGATTTCGTTCAAGCGCACGGAATCACGGGGTTCGCGACCGTGGCTGGAGATCGCCATAGCTTCTGGGCAGGGTTGGCCGCGAAGTCGCTGCCGCCGAAACCATTTGCGCCGGTCGGCATTGCCTTTGTGACTGGTTCGATCTCGGCGCCGGGAATGGTAGAGGCACACGAGCATGGCTTTCCCAAACGCCATCCGCTTCGAGCGTTATATCTGGGACAAGGACCGAATGACGACAGCCCGCAGCCGAGTGTGAATATGTTGCTTCGGCATGGAGTACGGTCGTGCCTTGAGTACGCGCACAGCGGCGACATTGCCAAGGCGCGCGCCTTGTCCAATCCTGACTTGTCGCCCCATGTCTCGTTTGTGGATATGGGTGGACACGGCTACTCGGTTGTTCGCGCTACCAGCGGCGCCCTCGAGACTGAATTCGTTTGCATTCCAAGGCCGCTGGAACGGAGTGAAGGCCAAGATGGAGGGTCGCTCAGGTATCGTGCACGATTTCGCGCGCCGCTTTGGGAAAAGGGTACAACCCCGCGTCTAGAGATGCAGATCCTTGAGGGCAATCCGAAATTTTCGGTGTGAGCGCGATGGGATTCACGGCACGGCTGGGCTCGAGTTTCGAGTCAAAGCCGACATAGATGTGTTACATTTCCCGCCATGAGGAGCCTTTCGCGACGCGCGGAGTTTGCGCTCCGGCGCGAGATTCGTTTGTGCGACGGGGTTACGTTCGCTCGGCTCTCGAGGGCGCGCGATTACCTGGGTGCTTGTTTCCGCGACCGGGTCACATTGGAAAGAGCCGCCAGCCATGCCTGCCTGTCACCCTTTCATTTCAACCGCTTGTTTATGCAAACCTTTGGTGAAACTCCCCATGAGTTTGTAACGCGGATAAGGATGGAAGAGGCGAAAAAGCTGCTGCTGGCGGGAAATCATAGCGTTACGGATATTTGCTTTCACCTGGGTTACGAAAGCCTGGGGTCGTTTAGCTTGAAGTTTCGGTCTTTGACTGGCTTGTCGCCGGCGGCGTTCCGGCGAGAGGCGCGTTTTAGTTTTGGTGGATTTGCTTCGCATTGGCCGCTTTATTACATACCTGCCTGCTATCGGCAGTTCTGCCTGAGTTCTTGAAAGGTCCATGGCGAGGCTGCGCCACCCCTGGCTGACCGTCCGAAGGTCCACGCAAACCGCAAGAATCGAGAAGCACGTGTTTTCCCCTTTCTAGTAGTCTGCCTGCGAACAAAGGAGGATCTTATGATCCAACGACTCTCTCACACGACTCTTTATGTTCTAGATCAAGACTCGGCGCGGGACTTCTATGTAAACAAGCTGGGTTTCGAGGTGCGGATGGATGGAAAGATGGACAACGGGTTTCGATGGCTCACGGTCAGTCCCAAAGGCCAGCCAGATCTGCAAATTATCCTCATGCAGGTGGACGGGCCGAACATGCAGCCCGAAGTGGCGAAGACCATTCGCGGCTTACTGACACAAGGCAAGATCAACGGCGGCGTGCTGCAAACCAGCGACTGCCGGAAGACGTACGAGGAACTCAAAGCTAAGGGAGTAGAATTCCTCTCTCCGCCAAAAGAACAATTTTATGGAATCGAAGCTATCCTGAAGGACGACTCGGGAAATTGGTTCAGCATGACCGAGCCCAAGGGCGCGTGATCGGCCTTACGGGTTATACCGGGAAATTCGCCGCGGGCAGTTAGGATACGGCGAGAACGAGCAGAGTGGCGTCGTCGTGCCAGTGACCACGGCAGAAATCACCCGCAGCTTGCAGAATCTGTGCTTGAAGTTCGTTGGCGGAGGAGGAGCGCTTTTCCTGAAGCAATTGTATGAGGCGCTCGTCTCCGAATTCCTCGTAGTTGGCGTCGGCTGCTTCGGTGACGCCGTCGGTATAGAGAACGACCCGGTCGCCGGGGTGCAAACCCGTAGTGCCTAGGGCGAAGGACTGGTGGGGGAAGACGCCGAAGACGCCGCCACCTTCTCTCAGGCGGTGGTGCGAACCGTCCTGATGCAACACGATGGGCGGGTTGTGGCCGGCATTGACGTACTGCAGGGTGCCAGATGGGCCGTCGAGATGCGCGTAGAAAAATGTAATGAAGCGGTCGCTAGCGATATTTCTGTACAGCAGCGCATTCAACCGCGCGCACAACTCGTCTGGCCGCAAGTCCGCCGAGGCCAGCCCGCGAACGGCGGCCTGCAAATTCGACATCAGCAAAGCGGCAGGCATTCCCTTTCCGGCAACATCTGCAATGCACAAGCCCAGAGTGTCGCGCTCGAAGGGCAGCACATCGAAATAGTCTCCGCCAACGACGCGTGCCGATTGCCACGCACTGGCTAGTTCGTAGCCGGGGAGCTGAGGAATCTGCTTGGGGAGAAATCCTTCCTGAATCGACCGCGCCTCGTTGATTTCCTGCTCGTGCTTGTGTAGTTGCGACGCGACTTCCTGATGGGCCTGGTTCTGGCGCACGGTGCTGCGGGCTAGTTCTTTGCGTTCGCGTCCCAGCTCAACCTGTTTTCGCAGGCTTTCCAGTAGCTTGGTGTTGGTCCAGGGCTTTTCGACAAAATCGGTGACGCCGCGCTGCATGGCTTCCACGGCGATGCCTACGGTGGCCCAACCGGTCATTACAATGATTGGCGGCACGTTCTCGATGGCGTTGAGCTGTGCCAACAGATCGAGACCTTCGCGTCCCGAAGTGGTGTCTCGCGCGTAATTCAGATCCATAAGGATGAGATCGAACTCGTGGTGCGCAATTGCCTCCAGCAACTCCTCTGGAGAGGAAGCTGCTTCGGTGGCGTAACCGTGCGCTTTCAGGAGCAAATTCAAGGCCCGCACGACGTCAGGTTGATCGTCCGCAATGAGGATTCGGGTATGCATCGTTTCCGGGTGTCGGGAAATCTCAATCGCTGCTGCCGACATGGCCTGCGGCCTCCCATTCTGCCAGCGACGACGTTCCGCCGGATGCAGAAAAATAGGGGCAGGCGGCCTTCCAGCATGCTTTTGTCCCTAACCCACTGATTCGCTGAAACTTGCGACGGGCAGATCGTTGCCGAGAAGAGCGGGGTTGACCAGTTGCGGGAATGGGTGTCCCGGTATCGAACAACACCGCAGTTTTTGCTGGCGAGGGATTGGCGATTGAAAAGACGGAACCCCAGGCACTAAGAGGCATCCGTTTTCAGAACTGCAGCTCCTTGAATCGCGTCATTTTTCAGGGCGTTGAGCGCGCGGTTCGCTTCCTCGAGCGAAAATAGTTGAACGTGCGACCGGATGGGAATTTCCGCGGCGACGCGCAGGAAGTCTCGGCCGTCGTGGCGGGTGTTGTTCGCGACACTGCGAATGACGCGTTCCTGATAGAGCAGGTCGTAGCTGAACGAGGGAATTGGGCTCATGTGGATGCCGCCGAGCACTAACGTGCCGCCTTTGCGAAGGGCGTTCAGCGCTGCCGGGATGATTTCACCGGCTGGCGCGAAGACGATGGCGGCGTCAAGTCGTTCGGGAGGTTCGGTGTAAGTGTCGCCGGCCCATTTCGCGCCGAGATCGAGCGCAAGGCGTCGGTGCCGGGCGTCGCGAGTCATGGCGTATACGTCGACCTTCCAGTGCAGTGCGACTTGGATGGCCAGATGTGCTGCGGCGCCGAAACCGTAGAAGCCGAGTTTACCGCTGCGCTTGGTCCGGGAATTCTCCCGCAAGCCTTCGATTCCAGAAAGGCGGAGGCAGCGAAAGCCGATGATTCCGGCGCACAGCAAGGGAGCGGCTTGTTCGCCGGAGAAGGCTTCTGGAATGGCGTAGACGAAATCTTCGGCGGCGACGATATATTCCGCGTACCCGCCATCGACGGAGTAACCCGTGAACGTCGGGTGATCACAAAGATTTTCGGCGCCAGAGCGGCAGTATTCGCAGGTGCCGTCGGTATGATGCAACCAGGCAACTCCCACGCGTGCGCCAGGCGGAAACCTGCGAGCACCGGGACCGAGCGCCTCGATGGCTCCCACAACCTGATGGCCCGGAATCACGGGCGATTTGCGCGAAGGCAGTTCGCCTTCGACGACGTGCAGATCCGTGCGGCAAATGCCGCAATGGGTGACGCGAACGAGCACTTCACCCGCGGCCGGCTGCGGTATGGGAACATCGGTGAAGCTAAGTGGATTGGACTCGACTCGAGCTGGCGATTTCAGGAGGCAGGCCTTCATAGCGTACTGATGATCGCACCGCCCGTTTGGATGCGCGAGATGTTATTCGGACCGCGGAGGCCCGATGGTGCTCTGTAACTTCTGGAACTCTTGCATTTCGCGCTGCGCACGATCCGTCTTGCCTTGTTTGCGATACAAGGCGGCCAACCCGAAATGCGACTGGGCCGCGAGTGAAGTATCTTTCTCGAGTTCGATCACACGCGTCCATGATTTTTGGGCGATGGCGGCGTCGCCGACCAAGGAAGCGGCTTTGCCAAGCGCGTAGAGCGTTTCCGGCATATCTGGTTTCAGGGAGTTTGCGCGTTTGAGTTCGGCGAAGGCCTCTGGCGCTTTGCCTTGTTGCAGCAACGCCGTGCCCAGTCGGTAGGCGGCCTCTGCCTTGCCGGGTTGGAGTTTGCTCTCGGCGCGAAATTCCTCCTCTGCCTTTGGCCACTGCGCCGAGTTTGCGTAAACCTGGCCGAGTTCGAGGTGCAGGCCTGGAAGGTCCGGCCGGATACGCAAAGCTTCCTGGTATTCCTTTTCCGCTTGCGGCATTTGGCGCAGCACAAAATAGTTTTCAGCGAGGGCCTGGTGCGCGCGAGCCGAATCGGGTTGGGCGGAAATCAAGGCATCGATCGCGCTCTTCGAAAGAAGACCACTCGCGTGGCCCAGGTAGTAGAGCAGGTCAGGGTCATTCGGGCGTTTGGCGAGCACCGCATTGAAATTGACGACCGCTTCGGAAAGCTGGCCAGTCTCCAATTGAGCGATCGCAAGAGCGTCCTGGGCGCCGACTTGTTCGAGGTGCGGAATGGCCTCCGCTGCGTAGCCTTCGGCAAGGAGCGCGTAACCCAGGAGTTGATGCGCGGCGGGAAGGTCCGGGCTCAAATCCAGGGCGCGTTTGAGAGGGGCGATGGCCGCGCCGTAGTCGCGTTTCTCCATGTAGGCGGCGCCGAGATTGAAAAAGGCGTCAGCGAGCCTGGGATCGAGTTCGCTGGCCTTGCGGAATTCTGTGATTTCGACTTCAACTTGATGCTGATTGCGCGCGTCGAGCCCTGCTTGGAGGTGCTGCGTTGCTGTGGAAGCGGCCGCTTGCCCGGCGAGCGACGCGAACAAGAACAACGCGATCATGGGCGCTCCGGTTCGCGCACTTCCAGGAACTGGTCGGCGCGGACGTCGTTTAACACTTGCGTTCGGCCGGATGGCCACAGAATTTCGACGGTTGCTTTCGCGGCCGAACCTAAACCAAAGTGAAGCCGTTTGTCGCTGGCGCACACGTAGCTGCCCGTCGAGGTGGCGAAACGGGTTTGACCGTTGACCTGCACGCGAGCGCCATAGCCGTCGCGATTGCTGCGCGAGCCCCGGAGCATGATCGACAGCCAGTGGTTGCCACCGAGGCCGCGATTCAACAGGAGCGCCGGCGGGCCTCCCAGCGTGGTGACCACGGCGTCCATGTAGCCATCGTTGTTGATATCTCCGAAGGCTGCGCCGCGTGCGGCCAGCGGCGATGTCACGCCGGAATCCGCGCGTTCGAAGTGACCATGGTGATTGAGAGCCACCAGCGGCAGTTCCTTATAGCGTAAGGAAGCGTCAATCTGTTCGACATTATCGAGCACGTGGCTCTGCGCCACGAACAAATCTTTCCAGCCGTCGTTGTCGAAATCTTCGAGGCCGATACCCCATCCGGAACTCCCCGAAGTCAGTGCGCCGAGTCCGGTTTCAAGGCTCTGATAGCTGAAGGCGCCCTGGCCGTCGTTGTGATACAACGCATAGAGTTCGCGCGGGAGTTCGGTCACAAGTATGTCTGGGCGTCCGTCGTTGTCATAGTCCTGGAACACTGTACCCATGCCGGAAAGACCTTTGCCATCCGAGGTGAAGCCCGCCCCGGAATCCAGCGCGCATTCTTTGAAAGTGCCGTCGCCATTGTTGTGAAAAAGATACTGCTGCATACCGTCGTTGGCCACGAAAATGTCGGTAAAACCATCGCCGTCATAGTCGGCGAAGGAAAC
>Ga0210384_10002436_pt1 | contig 22730 bp, 16 predicted proteins | sample IncBWH2MmetaG_FD_160574 | JGI IMG/M metagenome (GOLD analysis project Ga0210384, IMG submission 160574) | Forest soil microbial communities from Barre Woods Harvard Forest LTER site, Petersham, Massachusetts, United States - Inc-BW-H-2-M | ecosystem: Environmental > Terrestrial > Soil >...
AGCAGCGTGACCTGGCGGCGATCCTGTCCTTCGATGAACCTGGGCATACCGACTCCCTCTCGATATGCTTCGGAACTCTACGCGGCCAGCCTCATTCGCGGACCGGGGTTTTCACACAGCCTCGGCCAGTAGCCGACCCACGTGATCGTCGGCTTTCGGGTGGCCCGATGTTGGCAGTTGGCTGGCATCGGCGTTGCCGGCGCGAAAGTCGCTGGCCGGCCCCAGTAGTTGCCCTCCGTCGACGTCGGCTCTCCGGCGCCAGAAAATGCGGGGCTGGCCAGACCCAGGGGCAACGCCATACGATGCACCCTTCATTTCACAATCTAGGTATCCGATGTCGTCCATTTCCTCAGCCCGGAACTTCCTCGCTCTGGCGGCCATTGCTGTCTCGTGCTGTGCCTACGCTGCCCAGGCCCGTCTTGGATTCTCGGTCTCGGTAGCGACAGAAGGCATGTTCAGCACCACACTGAAGCAAGTGCAGATCACAGCCGTCGTCGCTGGAGCGCCTGCGGATCAAGCGGGACTGCTGGTGGGAGATGACGTGGAATCGGTCAATGACGTGCCGGTCATCGGCTCAAGCGGTTCCAAGATCATGGACATGGTCCACTCCGTGCAGCCAGGTGAGCATATTCGGCTCAAGGTCCGTCGCGGCGGCTCAGAGCATCTCATCGACATCATCGGTGGAGCACCGAAATGAGGTCATCCAGTCTGCTGGCCGCCTCTGTCGATCGCTGAAGGCTTCCTCGACCGGTGTCTCTGATCGGCCAGAACCGACGGTCGCGGCCGACGGCTTTGGCGAGGCTCACCGCGCTGCGACCCGCGTCACTGCTCGACCAGTTCGACGCGGCGATTCCGTGCTCGCCCATCGTCGGAACGATTTGATGCTACGGGTGCCAGCGGTCCGGCACCTTGCGCGGACAGCCGAGTTGGCGCGACGCCGTAGCGGGAGACCAGCGCCTGGACGACCGCCTCGGCGCGCGCCCGGCTCAGCTGCATGTTCGACGTGACGCCACCGACGTTGTCAGTGTGGCCGACCACCAGCAACTGCAGCGCGGGCTGGGACTTGAGGAGTTGCGCGACTTGCTGCAACTGCGAGTCGGATTCGGGTTTGACGGCGGCCTTCGCGGTGTCGAAGTAGATGCCATAGACGGCAGCATGACCCTGCAAGGCAAGATCGGCGCCAAGCGCCTTGGCGTCGACTTTCACGAGACCCGTGTCCATCGGCTTGGCCTCGGTGACGAAGAGGACAGTCTCGGTGCCGTGATCCAGCGCAGCCCACTGGCCGACGTGCACCGTCACGGTGACGTCGCCCGAGGGCCCGCTGCGCCGGGCCGCCAGGAAGCGCTGGCCCTTGCTCCAGTTCCAGTCCTCATGACCTGCGGAGGCAAGCTCGGTCGGACCGTTCCCGCTGGAGATGCAAGCTTCGTTGACGCACGAGAAGAGGATCTTGAAGCCGCCGGCGGTCAGGCCGTCCTGAAAGTTCTTGAAGACCTCCAGCAGGGTACGCGGTGCCGGCGTCGCGTAGACGATGCGCGTGATCTTTCCCTCCACGGTCTCCGACTTGGCGGGCACGCCGTCCGACCCGAGCTTGCCCAGCGGCACCTGGAAGTCGTCGAAGTCCGCCCGCGCGTAGTCGGTGATGACCGAGCCCGGGATGCGGCTGACCAGTGGGTGGTCGGCGCTCTTCGGGATGTCGGCCTTCGGCGGCTGAGCTTGCGCCGACGGCGCCAGGGTCGCCGCGAGTGCGAAGCCAAGTACCGCAGCAATTCGATGGAGCGAGGACGAGGCCCGAGCCGTAGCGTTCAACAGGCGCGATTTCTGCGTTTCGAAGGCGAGCATATGCCGGGTGCGAGTTTGGGGATCGCCATTCTGCTGGAAACCCTGGCGTCTCTTGCTCATGCGGTGCGCTTCGGCCAGACCGGAGGGTCACGTTGGGCGCCATGCAGATCCCATGACGACGGCTCCCCATGTCTGGGGGATGGTTGCTGGCCAGCAGACGCACGATGATCGATTCAATCGCGTCGCGTGCGCCGCAATCCTTCGCAAAGTAGCCCGGAGATGTCCAATGAAGCTCAAACTGACCGCCATCACTGCGGGCCTGCTGGTCCTTGCTGCCCCGTTTGCCAGCGCTGATACGAACGTCGCCCTCGGGGGCACCGTGACCACCACCGGCACGGGTTTCGGCGTCAGCAGCGGTTGGGGCGTCGGAACCCTCGCCGCCGACTCGTCGCTCACCGATGGCATCTTCCTTCCGGTTGGCCGGCAATGGAACATCGGCACCGTCTACTGGCAAGGAGGCGCGCCCGACACCAGCGACGTGATCACCATCACGCTGGCCCAGGCTTCAACGGTCGACAGCCTGCACCTCGAAGCCGACAACAACGATGCCTACTCGGTCAGCTACCGTGATCCAGGAGGTTCCTGGCACTTGCTCACCACCATTGACCCGAACACGGACTCGCACTGGGGTCTGGGTGATGGTTACGCCGCCTTCGCCTCGGTCTCTGCCACCGCCTTCCAGATCACCGCTACCGGCGGCGACGGCTCGTACGCCGTGTCCGAATTCCAGGCCAACGGTGCTGTCATCCCGGTCGTCCCGGAGCCCGGCAACATTGCTCTCCTGGCAGCCGGCTTGGGGGTCACGGGCTTGATCGCGCGTCGCCGTCGCCAACGGTAAGGCGTCTCAAAGAGCGGCTAGGCCCGCGCACGATGCCTCGCCCATGCGGGGCATTTTCATTTCGTGCGCCGGGCGGTACGCGCCTGGTTTGCACTTTCACCGGACGGGCACTCGCCTTTATAGTCGGCGCAGGCGGTCAACGCCTCACAATTTCACGAACTTCGAGGCCACCCCATGACATTCGATCGACTTGCCAGATCGCTCCTCGCCGCGGTGCTCGCCGCTTGCTACGTCGACGCGCGGGCCGCATCGCAGCCCCCGGTAGCCGCCGAGAACGGCATGGTCGTCACCGCCCAGCATCTGGCCACGCACGTCGGCGTCGACGTGCTCAAGGACGGTGGCAACGCGGTCGACGCGGCGGTGGCGGTCGGATATGCGCTCGCGGTGGTCTATCCGGCAGCCGGCAATATCGGCGGCGGCGGCTTCATGACGATACAGCTCGCCGACGGCCGCAAGACCTTTCTCGACTTCCGCGAAAAGGCGCCGCTCGCGGCCACCGCCAACATGTACCTCGACAAGGACGGCAACGTCATCAAGGGGGCGAGCACCTACGGGCACCTCGCGGTCGGCGTGCCCGGCACCGTCTCCGGCCTGGAGTACGCGCTGCGCAAGTACGGCACGATGAAGCGGCAGGCCGTGATCGCGCCGGCGATCAGGTACGCGCGGGACGGCTTCGTCCTCGACCAGGGCGACATCGACATGTTCCAGACCGCCACCGAAGACTTCAAGAAGGATCCTGCGTCCGCGGCGATCTTCCTGAATCACGGCATCCCGTTCCAGGTCGGGCAGAAGATCGTGCAGAAGGATCTGGCGCAGACGCTGAAGGCCATCAGCGACAAGGGCGAAGACGGCTTCTACAAGGGGCCGGTCGGCGCCGCGATCGTCGCGAGCAGCCACGCCGGCAAGGGGATCATCACGCAGGCCGACCTCGACAAGTACCAGACACGCGAACTCAAGCCGGTCGAGTGCAACTACCGAGGGTATGGCATCGTCTCGGCGCCGCCGCCGAGTTCGGGCGGCGTCGTGATCTGCGAGATCTTGAACATCCTCGAGGGCTACCCGATGAAGGAGCTGGGCTTCCGGTCGGCGCAATCCGTGCACTACCAGATCGAGGCGATGCGCCATGCATACGTCGACCGCAACAGCTACCTCGGCGACCCGGACTTCGTCAAGAATCCGCTCGACCACCTGCTCGACAAGAACTACGCCGCGCAGATCCGCGCCGTGATCGCGCCGGACAAGGCGGGCGTGTCGATGGACATCAAGCCCGGCGTCGCGCCGCATGAAGGCAGCAACACGACGCACTACTCGATCGTCGACAAGTGGGGCAACGCGGTCTCCGTCACCTACACGCTGAACGACTGGTTCGGCGCCAAGGTGACGGCCGCCAAGACCGGCGTGCTGCTGAACGACGAGATGGACGACTTCACCTCGAAGATCGGCGTGCCCAACCTCTACGGCCTGGTGCAGGGCCAGGCGAACGCGATCGCCCCGGGCAAGCGCCCGCTGAGTTCGATGAGCCCGACCATCGTCACGAAGGATGGCAAGACCGTGATGGTCGTCGGAACGCCGGGCGGCAGCCGCATCATTACCGCCGTGCTGCATACCCTGATCAACGTGATCGACTACGGCATGAATGCACAGGAAGCCGTCGATGCGCCCAGATTCCACCAGCAATGGCTGCCGGAGACGACCAACGTCGACAACTTTGCACTGAGCCCGGACACGCGCAAGATCCTTGAGGGATGGGGCCAGAAGTTCAGTGGCCCGCAGCCTGCGAACCACCTTGCCGTGATTCTGGTCGGCGCGCCTTCGCTGGAAGGCAAGCCGGTCGGCAAGAACCGCTTTTACGGCGCGAACGACCCGCGGCGCAACAGCGGCCTGGCGCTGGGGTACTGACGGAACGCACGGGCTCGGACAGATCCCTGATTCCACTGGCCCTGGTCGTTCGCTCGGCACGGAATTTTGCGGCCGCATGATGTACAGGGCGCATGCTGCGCAGGCTCGCCTGCATTGCGGAAGCCGACGGCCTTCATGTTGGGTACGATTCTTCAGCGTTGCATGTCGGTCAGGAGCGGCCTTCGGCGACTGTCGGCTTTGAGGCAGCCTTTGTACTCTTCAGGCGGCGAAGCGGAACAACGCCTGAGGCGCGCGCCTGAGCACGATGTCCCGCTCGGCGGTGTCGGGCAGCCAGACGTCCAGCAGTTTCCGCTCAGCCGTGTAGTTCGCGGCCTGCTCGAATAGCGTATGCGGCCAATCGAACGGAGAACCTGTCCGCCCGAGCGCGCGGATCCTTCAACGGTCGGTCGCGACCGTCTCCTTTCCGATAGGCTACGGGGCATGCCGACATCGAGACGCTCAAGCAATTTCGATCCAGCCGTGAAGCCGACCTGCCATAGGTCAGGCGCGCCGCGCCTGCCGTACCTGCGCGAGCGGCGGCTCGATGGGCTGGATGCCGTCCGTGCTGCGGCGATCGACGCGCGCGCGCCAGCGCAAGGACCATAGCGCAAGCAGGCTGACGAGCGCGGTGGCGAGCACGTAGAAGCTGGGCGACATCTTGTTGCCGGTCGCGCCGATCAGCCAAGTCACGATCAGCGGTGCGAAGCCGCCGAAGATTGTCACCGACACGTTGTAGCTGATGGCCAGCCCCGAGCCACGCGTGCCGATTGGAAACAGCTCAGCGAGCAGCGCGGGCATCGGCGCGAGGACGGCCGCCAGCAGGATGCCGACGATGGCCTGGATGATCAGTAGGGTCTGCACGCTGGGATAGGCCACCAGCACGGCAAACAGCGGCCAAGTGGACAGCGTGACCAAGGCCAGCGCGAACAGCATGCAACGTCCGCGGCCGAATTGGTCCGAAAGCATGCCGAACACCGGCGAGAAGATCATCAGCATCAGGCCGGTGACGACGGCGCAACCGAGCGCGGACGATGCCGCGATGTGCAACTGCTTGACCGCGAAGGTCGGCATATACAATTTCTGGACGTAGTTGAAGCCCGTGATGCCCGCCACAACTCCGCCGCCCAGAAGTAGCGCCACGCGATTGCCCGACAGCAGCGCGCGCAACGGCGACGAGGCTGTCTTCGCGCTGCGCACGGCGGCAACGAACTCCGGCGTTTCGGAGACGTGGCGGCGGATGTAGAAGCCCACCGGTCCGATCAACAAACCGAACAGGAACGCGATGCGCCAGCCGCCGTCGTCGACCTGCGCCGGGGTCAGGTAGCCGGTGATCAGGGCGCTGATGCCGGCCGCCATCACGGTGGCCAGGCCTTGGGTCGAGGCCTGCCAGCTCGCGTAGAAGCCGCGGCTGGAGGCCGGAGCGTGTTCGACCATGAAGGCCGTGGCGGCGCCGAATTCGCCGCCGGTAGAGAAGCCCTGCACCAGGCGTGCAAGGATCAGCAGCGCCGGCGACCACAGGCCGATCGTCGCGTAGGTAGGGGTGAAGGCAATCATGCCGGTGCCCACCATCATCAGCAGGATCGATGCGGTCAGCGCCCGCTTGCGCCCAACGCGGTCGGCATAGCCGCCGAGCACCACCGCGCCCAGGGGCCGCATGACGAACGAGAGCCCGAAGGTTCCCACACTCAGGAGCAGCGACGACAGCTCGTCGCCTGTAGGGAAGAACAGCTTGGCGATGGTGATCGCAAAGTAGCCGTAGATCAGCAGGTCGTAGAACTCGAGCGCGTTGCCGACGCTGGCTGCGGCAATCTCGCGCCAGGCGCCGGTAGGCTTGCCGGCCGTACCACGCGTGGGGGGTATGGCCGAAATGAAGGGGGCGGTCATGATCGTCTCCGGAAGAAAACCGACCGGATCGCGTTCAAAACGCGACCGATCATCGAGAGGCTGGCCACAGATTGTGCAAGGCGACACACAGAGCACAGTGCTGCCTCGGCACGGTTCAGTGCCAAAATTGAAGACGGCGTTATCGTTCCTACCACCTCGGAGAGTATTTCGCATGCAGGTCAAGTGGCTCGAAGACTTCGTCGCGCTGGCGCGGCTGCGCAGCTTCACGCGCGCAGCCGAATTCCGCAACGTCACGCACCCGGCCTTTGGCCGCCGCATCAAATCGCTGGAGGTTTGGGCTGGCACCGCTCTGATAGAGCGCGACAACCAGAAGCCCGTGCGCCTGACCGCGGCAGGCGAGGCACTGCTGGAGTCGGCCGACGAGATGCTGCGCGGCCTGCAGGATGCGCGCAAGAGCGTGCTGCTGGCTGCCGGCACGCAGGAACGAAGCGTGGTGCTGGCCACCGGCCGCACCCTGGCGCGCACGATGGTGCCCGACTGGCTGGTACGGTTGCGCGGCTTGATCGACGAGGCCGACCTGCACATCCGCACCGACTCCCTTGCCAACGTGGTGCAGATGATCGAGCGCGGCGACGCCGACTTCGCGCTGCTGCACCACCACCCGGTGGCGGCGGTCAAGCTCGACCCGCGCCAGTTCTCGCATGTGACCGTCGCCACCGACAAGCTGGTGCCGGTCGCGCGCGCCAACGCAGAAGGACGACCGATGTTCAGCCTGCTCGACGGCACGCCGGTACCCTACCTCGCCTACGCGCCGACCCTCGGCATGGGCCGCCTGGTGGCCGACCACCTCGCCAACAACCCGGTCGCGCCCCTGCTACAACGCCGCGTCGAGTGCGACTCGGCGGACGCCCAACACGAGTACGTCGAACGCGGGCTCGGCGTGGCGTGGCTGCCGTGGTCGATGGTGCGTCTCGCCTGCCATTCCGGGCTGATGGCGCCAGCCGGCGACCGCAAGATGGAGGTGCGTTTCGAGATCAGGCTTTACAGGCCCAAGAAGCGGCTCTCGCCGGTGGGGGAAGCGGTCTGGCTGCGCTGGACGAAATAGGCATGGGCATATCGTTTCGATGCGTGCTGAATGGCACGCAACCGTGCCATATTGGCACGCCGCTGCATGCGCCGAACCGCAAGAATTGCGCACGATTCCATCGCTTTGCCAGCCTGTGAAACGTTGCCGGCGACAGCGAGGCCGTCCCGGCGCGAAGCCGACCATTGCTCCGCCGAAAGCGGCCCCACGAGATGACTTCACCTTCCTTCGAGCTCGACTACCCCGACATCGGCGCTTGGCGCGCCGGCAATACCGGCGTCGCTGGCGTCTGGTCCTTCGACTCCGGCGAACCCGGCCGCCATGCGCTGATCACCGCGCTCGTGCACGGCAACGAGCTGTGCGGCGCATGGGCGATCAAGGCCTTGCTCGAGGCCGGCGTGCGCCCGGCGCGCGGCCGACTGACGCTTGCCTTCTGCAACCTCGAGGCCTTCGACCGCTTCGACGCGGCCAACCACGATGCGTCGCGTTTCGTCGACGATGACATGAACCGCCAGTGGTCACCCGCGCGGCTGGCGGACCCGACCTCGGCGGAACGCCGCCGCGCGGCGGCGTTGGTGCCGTTCGTCGAGGCGGCGGACTGGCTATTGGACCTGCACTCGATGCATGAGCGCAGCACGCCGCTGACCTTGACAGGGCTGGCGCAGCCCAACGTCGACCTCGCGCTCGCGCTGAAGGCGCCCACCACCATCGTCGTCGACGCCGGCCACGGCGATGGCGTGCGCATGCGCGACTACGGCCGCTTCGCGCCGGCCAATGTCGAAGGCTCGCACGCGCGCTCGCTGCTCGTCGAATGCGGCTACCACGGCGATCCACTCAGCCGCGCCGTGGCGCTGGACCAGTGCGTTCGCTTCCTGGAACACTCCGGCGCGATCGCATCGAACCGCGCCGACCTCGACGCCTGGCGCTTGCCCGACGCGGCGACGCCCCAGGTGCTGCGGGTGACCGGCGCGGTGGTCGCGCAAAGCGACAACTTCCGCTTCGCTGCGCCCTACGCTGGCCTTGAGGTCATCCCCCGTGCAGGCACCGTCATCGGCCACGACACGATGCCGGTGACCACGCCGTACGATGACTGCGTCCTGGTGATGCCGTCAACGCGCCAGGCGCGCGTGGGCGTCACCGTCGTGCGCTTCGCCCACGTCGTCGCCGCGGCCTGAAGGCGTGCCTGCGCAGACACGCCGTTTCGCTCAGTCGTGCAGCGTCGGCTCCGCCAGCTTGAACGACTCCACCGTGCGGGACAGGCTCAGTGCCTGATCGTTCAGCACCGAGGACGAGGCTGTAGTTTGCTCAACCAGCGCGGCCGTCTGCCTTCAGGCAAGCAAGGCTCTCCGGGGCGGTTCGCTGTGCGGCATCTTAGTTTGTCGGCACCCGGGTCGTGACGAACGACGGCATGTGCAGCCGCCCGACGCAGGCGGTGTCAAGATGCGTCTCGTCGGCCGTCTCGAGGAATGACGTCGAGATCTTGCCGAGACACGCGCGCCATTCTTCAGACATATCGTGCCCGCGATTCGGCACGACGATCGTTCGACCGTGCGCGAGCGAAGCCACGATGCCCGGCGCAAAGCGCGACGGCGTCGCCGGATCGAACTCCCCGACCAGCAGCAAGGTCGGCACGCCCGACACCACCGGCGTGTGCACCGCAGCGTTCGGCTGCGCGCGCGGCCACGCGCGGCACGCGACGGCTTGCTGGTCGACACGATAGCTGCCCAGGAACGTTCCCTCGGCGGCGCGGCGCTCGGCGTCGACATCGACGAACGGGAGATCCTCGGCACAGGTGATGGCCATGTACATGCCCAGCGGCAGCCAGGTGTCGAAGCCCTTGCGCCACGCGGCGATCGCCGAGAGTTCGGCCTGGTCGCGATGCTCGTCGGAAAGCGCGTGAATGCTGCGTGGGAGCGTCGCGGCGGCGCTGGCTGAATAGAGGTGGCTGCGTAGGTAGGACGCGACAATGCCCGCACCGATCGCCGTTCCCGGCCTGCCGCCCGCCGCGCGCAACCCAAACGAGCCGTGGGCAAGGCGTTGCTGCAGGCGTTCCAGGTCGCCGGCGACGTCGGGCCACGTTGCGGCGCATGACGCGTCTGCCTTGCAGCGGTCGATGATCGCCGCGAGCGACTGCTGCGCCACCAGCGCCATGCCGGCGGGTACGGCCAGCGCCGGCGCTTCCGGCCCGATCAGCAGCATCGCGTGTACGGCCGCGTCGTCGCGGCGCAGCAGTTCCTGCGCAAGGCGGGTGCCGTACGAGTATGCAACGACATTGATCTGTGCGAAACCAAGTGCCGCGCGGACGTTATCGACGTCGCGCGCCGCGTCGGTCGTCGTGTATCGGGCGAGGTCGGCGCTCTCTGCCAGGCGGCGCGCGCAGGCCGCAAGCGGCGCGGCGGGAAACAGGTCGGTCGCCAGCGACGGCGCGGTGGCCGTCTCCGCCGTGCAGTTCAGGTTGGGTGTCTCGCCATTGCCACGCTGGTCGACGAAGACGAGATCGTGCGTGTGGCGGAGATTCGCCCAAGTAGCCGATTCATCGCCGGCGCTGAACGTCGTGCGATCGCCTGGTCCTCCCTGGAAGACAAACAGCGGCGCGCCATGTCCTTCACGTCGCTTCGCCCTCAGGATAACGATGTCAAGGCCGATCGTCCGACCCGTGGGGTTGTCGTAGTCCTCAGGCACCGTCGCGCGCATGCACGTCGCGTCGCGCGGGATATCGTCCCTCGCCGGGCAGTCTCGAGCAGCCAGGTTGATCGCATCGGGACGCGGGCCGGCTGCCAGGGCGGCTTGCGTGGACGACAACATCAGTGCGGTCGCCAGAATTCGTCGGATCGAGTTCATCGGGAGTGTCTCCGTGCCGGTTCGTTCGTCCGGATGACGACATTGTCGTCAGCCGGGCCGGCGCGTGGCCGTCGTTCGGCCCCTTGCGTCGGCGGCTGGTCGCATCCACCGCTGACGTTCAGCCCTGCGCTTGATGTCCAGGATCGAGTCCGGCAAGGCAAAGCCGAGGGCGCAAGCATTGGCAGCGATCACAGTCTTGTGCGTGTTGCCCTGCCGGAAAGCGCTGCGCCCAAGCCCGCGCCTCGTCGTCCGAGCGCACCTCGATCAACGTGAAGCCGGCAATCAGTCCCGGCGTCGGGCCACGAGCGCGCCCCGTCCGCTTGCCTCAACGGCCCCAGATAGGCGCGACACCGTCGAGGCTTGGTGCGCGCACCGCCGGAGCCGGTTGGCAGCTGCACCTCCTGGACCTGTCGCGCACGTCTTTCCGGTGCAGACCGATGTTCGGCTTCCGCGATGACACGACGCGCCGGTCGCAAACATGACAAGTCGATGACTTCGGCGTGGCACGCGCTTTGCTTGACTTGTATACGGTGTACTGTATACGACCGACATGATTTGTCGACGCGATCGAAGGTTTGCCGGAGCGTGAAGGACGCCTCGATTTTGGCGGCATTCGGACGTTTTCAGATCCCGCGATTGGACGATAAGCCCAGGGTCGCAATCGAATATCGACGCCGGTCCAGTGTCGCCCAATTCAGAGTCACCGGCACCGCGCTGGTGCATCAAGTCAACGTTTCTGGAGACGAAGAATGAATCTTTCGAACCTCAAGATAGGTTCGCGCCTCGCGATCGCATTTTCGGTTGTCATCGCGCTGTTGCTGGTGATCCTCGCCGTGGCGACCTCGGTCCTGAACGGGCTGGGCGGGGTCATGGAAAGCGTGGTGGACGATCGCTACGCGCAGATCGCACTGAGCAATGAGATCAAGAGTGTCGGGGATCGCGGCGCGATCACCATCGGGCGGATTCTCCTGGCCACGAGCCCGGAGGAGCTAAAGAAGTACACGGACGAGTACGCCGCCATTCGCGCAACGAACACCCAGAATCTGGCGAACTTCGAGAAGCTCCTGCACACGCCGGAGAGCAAGACGATCTTCGACGAGCAGTCGAAGGCGCGCAAGGAGTACGGTGCCTCGGTCCGAAAGGTCTTCGACCTGATGGCCGCAGGCAAGCGCGACGACGCGATGGCCGTCTATCAGAGCGAGATGGCAGGCCCGCAGGCGCGCTACTACGCGCTGATCGACAAGATGGTCGCCCTGCAGGCAAAGAGCATGGTCGCCGACGTCGCCGCCGCCAAGGACAGTGCCCGGCAGGCAAAGATCCAGATGGTCGTGGTGTCGCTGCTGGCGGTGCTGGCCGGCATCGCCACGGCGTACTACATCACGCAGTCCATCACCCACCCCATCCGGCGCGCGATTGCATTGGCCGAGTCGGTCGCCGCGGGCAACCTGACCTACCGCGCACAGGTCGAGAGCAAGGACGAGGTCGGGCGCCTGATTGGTGCGCTCCAGCGCATGGTGGAGAGCCTGCACCGCATCGTCTCGGAAGTCCGCACCGGTGCCGACACCATCGCCACGGCGGCCCAGGAAGTTTCCCAGGGCAACGCGGATCTGTCGGCCCGCACCGAGCAGCAGGCCAGCGCCCTGCAGCAGACCGCCTCAGCGATGGAGCAGCTGACGTCGGCGGTCAAGCTGAGCGCGGATAGCGCGGGCGAAGCCGACAAGTCGGCGATGTCAGCCTCGACGGTGGCGACCCACGGCGGCCAAGTCGTGGGCAAGGTCATCGACACGATGAACTCGATTGCCGACTCGTCGCGCAGGATCGTCGAGATCATCGGTGTCATCGACGGCATCGCCTTCCAGACCAACATCCTGGCGCTCAACGCGGCCGTCGAGGCCGCTCGCGCGGGCGAACAGGGCCGCGGGTTCGCCGTCGTTGCCAGCGAGGTTCGCAGCCTGGCGCAACGCAGCGCACTCGCCGCCAAGGAGATCAAGACGCTGATCGACGCCTCGGTCGACCAGGTCGACGCAGGCAGCAAGATGGTCGAACAGGCGGGCGTGACGATGAACCAGGTCGTCGCCAGCATCAAGCACGTCAGCCAGATCGTGGCCGAGATCAGCGCCTCGAGCCGCGAGCAAAGCATGGGCATTGAACAGGTCAACGCGGCCATTCTCCAGATGGACGACTCCACCCAGAAGAATGCCGCAATGGTGGAGGAAGGCACGGCATCGGCGCGCGCGCTGCAGGATCAGGCGAGCCAGCTGACCGACGTCGTACGCGCCTTTGCACTCTGAATTCCAGCGCTTCGCGTAGACGCACCGCAGGTCTCGAGACATCGGCTTGCGCGTGATTGAGAGGGGTCTGAAGCCAGGCACCGAGCGAAGACTCGGCGTTTCTTGGGAGCCGTACTCGTCGAACCACGAGGGCGGCTGAACTGGCGAAGCCATGACGGTCGGGTGCCGACAAGAGTGTCTATCCGTCATGGCCGGGCCAATGGAGCCAATGGCTCCGCGACTTTTTCATACTGGGAGGATGAAATGTCGACGACCTCGTCTCACCGAAGCTCGCAAACGCTCCGGTATCACTTCAGTGCGGAAATGGAAATGAACGCGACGCCGGCACTTGCGGCGCCACGCGCCAGGCCGAACGTCCAGCGCTTCATTGATGCGCATCGCCAGCAGGGCCACCGCAGTGCGGCGCTCGACCCCGGTGGAGCGGCGCACCCGATCTGGGCGCCGCACCTCTTGCCCGAGCGATTCGGGTTGGGGCCGGGAGACGCTCTCACGATGGACGGGTCTACCCTGCTGGGGGCCCTGCAGGTCCGCGACTTGGACCAGCGACTCAAGGCCATCTACTGCGGGCCGCTCGCCTTGGATAGCAGCGCCGTGCGCGACGAAGTGCGCCAGGCATGGCTGCATGCGCGGATGGAATCCGCTGCCGCGGCCGCGCCCCTTGGCGGCGGCGGCCTGCTGGATCGGTTGATCCAGGCCGAGGCCTGGGAGCATCACGTGCTTCATCGCTTCCCCCATGGCAAGCGCTTCTCGCTCGAGGGCTGCGAGGCCCTCTTGCCGTTGTTGGATGCCTTGATGGGGCAGGCAGCGGCCCAGGGAGTCAAGGAGGTTTTCCTCGGCATGCCGCACCGCGGGCGAGTCAACGTGCTGGTCAACGTCCTGGGAATGCCGCCGGCGGACGTGCTGGATTATTTCGATCCGCAATCCCGCCATCCCGAATTGCACCGCGACCTGGTCTACCACCTCGGAGGCCGGAGCACGGTCATGACGCGCCATGGCGAGCTCTCGGTCACGCTCGCGTGCAACCCCTCCCATCTGCAAAGCGTCTACCCTGTCGTCATGGGCATGGCGCATGCGAGCCAGGCACGGCGCGAGCCCGTGGCGGGCGCCGACCGTACGCTCGCCATCGTGATGCACGGCGACGCTGCCTTTGCCGGCCAGGGCGTGGTGATGGAGACGCTGGCGCTCACGCAGAAGGCGGGCTATTCGGTCGGCGGCGCCGTCCACGTGATCATCAACAACCAGGTGGGATTCACCGAGCCCAACCCGATGGACGCCTGGGCCCCGCGCTACTGCACGGACGTGACCCGCATGATCGACGCGCCAGTGCTGCGCGCCAATGCCGATGCGCCGGAGCAAGTCCTGCGCGCCGCGGAGATCGCCATCGACTACCGCATGACCTTCGGGGGCGACGTGGTGATCGACCTCGTCGGCTATCGGCGGCGGGGCCATTCGGAGCACGACATTCCGGAACTGACCAGTCCGCAGCGCCATGCGCACATTGCATCCAGGCCTTCGGTCGTCGAGATCTATGGGGCAGTCCTCGCTTCCCGCGACCCGGCATCCGACGCCGGCATGGCCTCGTACATCGCCCGTGCCCGCGCTGCGGCGACCGCGGCCCTTGCCCGCGATACCCCGGGCACCCCCGTCCCGCAGCGCGCGACACCCGCACCGCCGCCGCGAATCGACCCGGTGTCGCTGTCCTGGCTCGTGGCCACGATATCGACCATGACCCAGTTGCCGGAAGATTTTCGGCCGCACCCCATCGTCCAGGAGTTGATTGCGCGGTGGAACGCCACGGCGAGCAGCGCAACCGCGACGGCCGATTGGTGTTTTGCCGAGAACGTGGCCTATGCGTCTGCGCTGGATGCCGGAATCGCCGTCCGCATCTCCGGAATGGACGTACGCCGGGGGACATTCCTGCACCGCCATGCCGCATGGCACAACCAGGCGCCGAAGGCGGGCGATGACGACGAGTTCATCCCTTTGCGGCAGTTGAGTGCGGAGGCTGCACGCTTCGACGTCGTCAACTCGGTGCTTTCCGAAGAGGCCGTATTGGGCTTCGAGTACGGCTACAGCGTGCAGGATCCGCGCACGCTCACGATCTGGGAGGCTCAGTTTGGCGACTTCGTCAACGGCGCGCAGGTCTTCGTCGACCAGTACATCAGCGGCGGCGAGGAGAAATGGGGCTACCGCTCGGCACTGACGCTGCTGCTTCCACACGGCTACGAGGGCATCGGGCCAGAGCATTCGAGCGCCTACCTGAACCGGTTTCTCGACCTGTGCGCGGACGACAACCTCCGTGTGGCCTGCCCCTCGACATCGGCGCAGATGTTCCACTTGCTGCGACGACAGGCATTCTGCGAGACGCGCAAGCCTCTGGTTGTCTTCAGCCCCAAGGGCGCGCTTTACCAAGAAGAGATTTCGCACTCGCCAGTCCACCAACTCGTGGAAGGACAGTTCGAGCCCGTGCTCGACGATGACGAGGCCGATGCCAGCAAGGTGACGCGCCTGGTGTTGTGCAGCGGCAAGCTGTACTACGACCTCCGTCGTGCCCGGCGGGCCAGCGCTTGCGACCACATCGCCCTGCTGCGACTCGAGCAATTCCATCCGTTCCCGGACACAGCATTGGCCCGGATTCTCGCGCGTTACGGTGGCATGCGCACCCTGGTATGGGCCCAGGAGGAGAACCGCAATCAGGGCGCCTGGAGCTTCGTGCGCGACGAGCTGGCCGCGCTCTGCCCACCCGGCGTGGTGCTGCACGGGGTGGCACGGCCGTCGACCGCTTCGGGCGCGACGTCGTCGGTGGCCATCCATCAGCGCCAGCAGCGGAATCTGGTCGCTCGCGCCATGGGCCTGGCGGGTCCGACGGACTGAACGCCCCACCGTGTCGACGTCGAACCCGCATCGAGGATGCAGAACGGCGGCACCGCGGGCGAGCGAGCTCGACACAAGGGGCGGCGCAACCATCCGGCGTCGTCCCTTTGGGGCGCGCCTGCAAGGTACCCGGTTGACGTGGGCTAGGATGCGACCGCATGACAGCCCAACACGATGAGATGCTCCTGCAGCCGAAACGATCGATGACGTCATCGACGATCGCCTGGACGGACAATCTCGTCTGGATCAACCGGTCACCCACGCCATGAAACTCGCCACCTGGAACGTCAATTCCCTCGCCATCCGGCTGCCCCACCTGCTGGCCTGGCTGGCCGAGGCGCAACCCGATGCGATCGTGTTGCAGGAGACCAAGCTCGTCGACGCGAAGTTCCCGCATGCCGAGCTGAAGGAGGCCGGCTGGAACGTGGAGTTCTTCGGGCAGAAGACCTACAACGGCGTGGCGCTGGTCTCGAAGCTGCCGGCCGTCGACATCGTGCGCAACATTCCCGGCCACGCCGACGAGCAGGCGCGCGTGATCGCGGGCACGATCGGCGACGTGCGCATCGTGGGTGGCTACTTCCCCAACGGGCAGGCGCCGGGCAGCGACAAGTTCGCCTACAAGATGGCGTGGCTCGCCGCGCTGGAGGGCTGGCTCGCCACCGAGCTCGCCGCGCATCCGAAGCTGGTGCTGATGGGCGACTTCAACATCGCGCCGGAGGACCGCGACGTATACGACCCGGTGCTGTGGTACGGCCAGATCCACTGCACGCCCGAGGAGCGCGCGCACTTCAAGACGCTGGTGGGCCTGGGCCTGCACGACGCGTTCCGCCTGCTCGACCAGCCGCCCAAGCAATGGAGCTGGTGGGACTACCGCAACCTGGCGTTCCGCAAGAACCAGGGCCTGCGCATCGACCACATCCTCGTGAGCGAGCCGCTGCGTGCCGGCGTGAAGGCCTGCACCATCGACAAGGCGCAGCGCAAGCTCGAGCGGCCCAGCGATCACGCGCCCGTGATGGTCGACATCGAGGGCATCTAAGCCGTCGCGGACCCCGGGCGCCAAAGCGCGACGACGTTGCCCAGGATGGCCAGCGCGATGCCGGCCAGCGTGAGACTCGTCCACGTGAAGTTCTCGAGCACGCTCGACACCGCCAGCGCCACGACGGGCGTCAGCACGCCCACGTAACCTGCCTTGGCCGGGCCCACGCGGTGCACCAGCACGTAGAAGGCACCGAACGCGCCGATGGAGCCGGCCAGCGCGAGCCATGCCAGCGATCCGAGGAAGCCCGGCTGCCACGACCAGTTCCACGGCGTGCCGGTCGCGACCGCATGCACGGTCGCCCCGCCCGCGCCCCACGCCATCGCCCACGCGAGCGGGGCCCAGCCGCTGACGCCCAGGCGATGGTAGGCCGATGCCGCCACCGTCGACAGGGTCGACAGGAGCACCGAGACCATCGTGAGCTCGGCGCCCCACAGCACCTGCTGCGAGGCGGTCAGCCGCATGAATTCATGCCAGAAGATCAGCACGACGCCCGCGATGCCCGCCACGCCGCCGAGCGCCACGCGGGCCGACATGGGCGTCTTCAGGAAACCCCTCGCCAGTATCAAGCCGAACAGCGGCGAGGCCGCGAAGCCGACCGCCACCACGCCGCTGGCGACGAAGCGTTCGGCCTCGTAGACGCAGACATAGCTGGCGTAGAAGCCGGCGAGCCCCTGCGCGACGACGAGCGCCTGCACGCGGGGCGGGAATCGCAACGGGATGCGGCGCACGCGGCAGAACGCGAACAGCACGATCGCCGCGAGGCCGAAGCGAACGGCGACACCGACAGCCGGGGCGAGGACGTCGATCTGGGCGGTGATGGCGAACCATGTGGTGCCCCAGATCAGGATGCAGATGGCGTAGAGGGCGGAGGTCGGCATGGGGGCCGCAGTTTGCCACGGCTAACATGTCGGTCCGTGTCATGATTTCCGTCGCCAGGGCCGATAGGGCCCGAACGACAGCGGGGACAGGGTCAGGCATTGCCTGCGGGTACGCAGGAGATGCCAGACCCTTCGATCAGCCGCCGCGCGCCTCCACCGACTTCAGCGCGGCGCGAGCCTGGTCGATGGCCTCGCGGTTGAGCTCGCGCGACGACGGCGTGCCCACGCGGGCGTTGTGCAGCACGCCTTCGAGCAGCGGCCGCGCCTGGGCGTCGCGGCCCAGGCTGGCCAGGAAGATGCCGTAGGCGGCCTGGGTCTCGGTGGAGTTGTGCACCTGGCTGGCGTGCTCGAACGCGGCCAGCGCGCGCGTCTCGTCCACCTTCGTGAGCGCCTGCGCGAGCCAGAGATGGGCGTCGCTGCCGGCGTCGCGCGGCGAGTCGGCGATCAGCCCCTCCAGCGTGGCGGCCGCGGCCGCGTGCCGTCCGGCCGCGAGCTGCGCGCGGGCCAGGCCGCGGCGGAACTTCACGTCCTTGGCGTAGGGCCCGCTGGCGCAGGCCTGGAACTGCTCGATGGCCTCGTCGTTGTCGCCGCGCGCCAGCAGCGCCTCGGCCAGGCGCGAACGGTTGTCGACGGTGGGCGTGCGCTCGAACGCGAGGCGCGCCTCGCGCAGCTCGCGGTTCGGATCGACGAGGGACTTCACGACGCGCGCCGACTTGCGGGCCACCGTGGAGTGCCGCATCTCCGGCAGGTACTCGGCGAAGAAGTAGATCAGGCTGCCCAGCACTGGCGCGATGATCAGGATCATGATCCAGTACATCTGGCGCCCGGTGCGCACGGCATGCACGGCGAAGAAGATCGCCACGGCGTAGTTCAGGATGAACAGGATCGGCACGAAGTCATTCCGCTGAAGTGGAGACGGAATTGTAGGTGCCGCAGCCTGACCCCACGAAGCCAGCCCACCTCGGCAGGCCACCGCCTCCGGCGCTGCCGCTCGAACCCCCGAGAAAAGTCCAAGGGAGCGACGGATCCGGCTCCGCCGGGCCGTTCGCGGAGCGCCCCCTTGGGGGGCAGGGAGCGCCAGCGACCGTGGGGGCCTAATCCTCGAGTCCCAATTCCTGGATCTTGCGCGTGATGGTGTTGCGCCCGATGCCCAGCTTCTGCGCCGCCTCGATGCGGCGGCCGCGCGTGAGCGCCAGCGCCGTGCGGATCAGCTGGCCCTCGAACTGGCGGCTCAGCTGTTCCCAGACGTCGGGCGAGCCGGCGTCCAGCAGCGTGCGGGCCGCGAACTCGAGGTCGCCCAGCCAGCTGCTGCCGCCCGGCACGCCGGCCAGGTGCGCGGCGGGCGACGCGGATCCGGCGGAGGCGCTTTCGCCAGCCGCTCCGGCCGGAGCCCAGGTGCCGCCGAGGCCCTCGCCGGGCAGTGCCGACGCGGTGTCGCTGGACGACGGCCGCGCGAACGCGCTGCGCGGGGCGAGCAGTTCCGGCGGCAGGTCCTTGCTCTCGATGACCTGGGCCGGCGCCATCACCGTGAGCCAGTGGCAGATGTTCTCCAGCTGGCGCACGTTGCCCGGGAAGTCGAAGCCCTTGATGGACTCCAGCGCATCGTCGGTGATGCGCTTGGGCTCCACGCCCAGTTCCTTGGCGCTCTTCTGCAGGAAGAAGCGCGCCAGCGCCGGCACGTCCTCGTTGCGCTCGCGCAGCGGCGGCAGGCGCAGGCGGATCACGTTGAGGCGGTGGAACAGGTCTTCGCGGAACACGCCCTGGCGCACCCGCTCTTCCAGGTTCTGGTGCGTGGCCGCGATCACGCGCACGTTGCTCTTGATGGGCTGGTGGCCGCCGACGCGGTAGAACTGGCCGTCGCTGAGCACGCGCAGCAATCGCGTCTGCAGGTCGAACGGCATGTCGCCGATCTCGTCGAGGAACAGCGTGCCGCCGTCGGCCTGCTCGAAGCGGCCGCGCCGCATCGTCTGGGCGCCGGTGAACGCGCCGCGCTCGTGGCCGAACAGCTCGCTCTCGAGCAGGTCCTTCGGGATCGCCGCGGTGTTGATCGCGACGAACGCTCCGTTGCTACCCTGGTCGCCGCGCGGGCTGTGGCGGTGCAACGCGCGCGCCACCAGCTCCTTGCCGGAGCCGGACTCGCCGGTGATCAGCACGGTGACGTTGCTCTGCGACAGCCGGCCGATGGCGCGGAACACGTCCTGCATCGCGGGTGCCTGGCCCAGGATCTCGGGCACCGGCAGGTTGCGCTCGTCGAGCACCTCCTCGCGCAGGCTCTCCTCCAGCGCGCGGCGGATCAGCTCCACCGCCTTGGCCAGGTCGAAGGGCTTGGGCAGGTACTCGAAGGCGCCGCCCTGGAACGACGAGACCGCGCTGTCGAGGTCGGAGTACGCCGTCATGATGATGACGGGCAGCCCGGGCAGGCGCTCCTTGACCTTGGCCAGCAGGTCCAGCCCCGAGCCGCCGGGCATGCGGATGTCGGAGACGAGCACCTGTGGTTCGTCGGTCTCGAGCGCGGTCAGCACGTCGCGGGTGGTGGCGAAGCTCCGGACGGGCAGCTGTTCACGGGCCAACGCTTTTTCGAGCACGAAGCGGATGGATGGGTCGTCGTCAACGATCCAGATGGGTTTCATGCGGTGCGCGCTGCAGGTCAGTGCAGAGGAATCAGGATCTTGAAAACCGTGCGTCCTGGAACGCTGTCGCATTCGATCGTGCCCAGATGCTGCTGCACGAACGTCTGCGCCAGCGTCAAGCCCAGCCCCGACCCGCCTTCCCGCCCCGACACCAGCGGATAGAAGATCTGATCGCGAATGGACTCGGGGACGCCCGGGCCGTTGTCCTCGATATGCAATTCCAATGCCAGTCGGTAGCGTTGCTTGCCGATCGTCTCCTGCCGGGCGATGCGCGTGCGCAGGACGATGCGCGCCACGCCCCGCTCGATGTGGTCGGCCAGCGCCTGGGTGGCGTTGTGCACGATATTGAGCACCGCCTGGATCAGCTGCTCGCGATCGCCGCGGAATTCGGGGATGGAGGTGTCGTAGTCGCGCTCGATGACCAACCCACGGGGGTATTCGGCCAGCACCAGCGAGCGGATGCGTTCCAGCACCTCGTGGATGTTCAGCTCGGCCACCACCTGCGCCTTGCGGTGCGGCGCCAGCAGGCGGTCGACCAGCACCTGCAGCCGGTCGGCCTCGTGGATGATGACCTGGGTGTACTCGCCCAGCTCGGCCTGGTCGATCTCCAGCTCCAGCAGCTGGGCCGCGCCACGGATGCCGCCCAGCGGGTTCTTGATCTCGTGGGCCAGGTTGCGGATGAGCTCCTTGGTGACCTGCGCCTGGCCCAGCGCGCGCTCCTCGCGGTCCTGGCGGGTCTGCTGCTCGATCTCGATCATCTCGACGAACACGCGCCCGCCGTGGAGATCGTGCTGGCTGACGATGACGTGCACCGGCAAGGTGGCGCCCGAGGTGACCGACGAGCGCTTGAGCGAGCCGTCGAAGCGGCGCGCCGAGAACTCGTTGCGCGACACGGCGGCGATGGCCTCGGACAACGCGGCCGTCTCGCGGAACCAGTCGTAGATGCTGCCGCGCGTGAGCTTGCGGCGGGCCACGCCCACCACCGCCTCCAGCACGGAATTGGCGAACACGCACCTGCCGTCGGGCTCGACCACGGCCACCAGTGTGGCGAGGTGGTCGAACGCGGTGTAGTCGATGCCGCCCACGCGCAGCGCGGCGGGGTCGTGGACGTCTTCCGGCGCCGGCGCGGGTGGGGGCTCGGGCGCCGCGGCCGGCGGGACGCGACGCGGCGCCATCAGGGCGTCTTCGCGAGTTCGCGCGTGATCGCGTTGACGTCGGACTCCGTGCGCGCGATCTGGGCCTTGAGGTCGGCCGTGCGGTCGAGGTACTTCTGGTAGTTCTTCTCGTCGCCCTTGCGCTCGGGCTGGCCGTTGTTGTATTCCTTCTGCAGCGCGTCGAGCGAGGCCTGGGCCTTGATCAGCTCGTCCTGCAGGATCTTGCGGGCGTCGGAGTCGCGCGCCTTCTGCTCCTGCGCGTCGACCTTGCTGGCCGACGGCCCCGCCGCGGCCACGCGCGCTTTCGGCGCCGGGATGGTGGTGGGCTGCTGCGTGACCATGGCCTTGCAGCCCTTGGCCTCCGCCTCCTTGGCCGAGATCGTGTTGGTGAACACGTTGCCCGGGCACTGGTAGTAGGTGTCGGCCGCCCGGGCGGCGCCGGCGCACGCCAGCAGCGCCGCCGCGAGGAACGGCGCCGAACGGCCGCGGACGGCGGACTGGAGGAGGGAAGCGGTTGCAGTAGCCACGTTCATCATTTCATTGTGGCGCAAAACGGCGCGCCGGATGGTGACCCAACGTGTCGGCGCGCCCTCCGGAGGACAGCGGGCGCGGCCGACGGCGCGTAAAGTGAAGAAAAGGCGCTCACGCATGAAAAAAGCGGCCCGTCGCCGGGCCGCTTTCGAGCGAAGGGCGCAAGCCGCGCGGATGCAGCGCTCGGCCGCTCCGGAGCAAAAATGCGCCCCCCTCGGGGGGTGGCCGCCGTACCCGGCGGCCGGGGGCTGTCTTACAGCGAGTAGTACATGTCGAACTCGACCGGATGGGTCGTCATGCGCATGCGCTGGACGTCCTGCATCTTCAGTTCGATGTAGGCGTCGAGGTACGCATCGGTGAACACGCCGCCCTTGGTCAGGAACGCGCGGTCCTTGTCCAGGTTCTCCAGCGCCTGCTCGAGGCTGGAGCAGACGGTGGGGATCTTCGCGTCTTCTTCCGGCGGCAGGTGATACAGATCCTTCGTGGCGGCTTCGCCCGGATGGATCTTGTTCTCCACGCCGTCGAGGCCGGCCATCAGCAGCGCCGAGAAGCCCAGGTACGGGTTCATCATCGGATCCGGGAAGCGCGCTTCCACGCGGCGGCCCTTCGGGTTCGCGACGAACGGGATGCGGATCGAGGCCGAGCGGTTGCGCGAGCTGTAGGCCAGCTTCACCGGGGCCTCGTAGCCCGGCACCAGGCGCTTGTAGCTGTTGGTGGTGGGGTTCGTGATGGCGTTCAGCGCGCGGGCGTGCTTGATGATGCCGCCGATGTAGTACAGCGCGAACTCCGACAGGCCGGCGTAGCCGTCGCCGGCGAACAGGTTCTTGCCGTCCTTCCACACCGACTGGTGCACGTGCATGCCCGAGCCGTTGTCGCCGACGATGGGCTTCGGCATGAACGTGGCCGTCTTGCCGTAGGCGAAGGCGACGTTGTGGACGATGTACTTCTGCAGTTGCACCCAGTCGGCGCGCTGGAGCAGCGTGGAGA
>Ga0210384_10002437_pt1 | contig 22706 bp, 20 predicted proteins | sample IncBWH2MmetaG_FD_160574 | JGI IMG/M metagenome (GOLD analysis project Ga0210384, IMG submission 160574) | Forest soil microbial communities from Barre Woods Harvard Forest LTER site, Petersham, Massachusetts, United States - Inc-BW-H-2-M | ecosystem: Environmental > Terrestrial > Soil >...
GATGGTGAGGAGCCGAAAATTTCCGTGAGCATCGGCATGGCGGTGTATCCGGACGACGGGGAGACCTCGAACGAGATCCTGGGAGCGGCGGACCGCGACCTTTACCGCGAAAAGGGTGTTCCGAAGAAAAGATTTTTGCTACCTAGTTGACGCGAGCCTTGACGGTCTGGAAGGTCCCTGCCTCGGAGTTCCATTCACAGTAGCTTCCACTACGTTTCCAATTCGCTTCATTTCAAATTAGCGTCAAAAAAGTTGTAGGCCATGGTGGCTGTCTGCGCGTGAATTTCGTCGCGGAGGATGCCGGCTTGGTCCAGGCACAGTTCCGGGCGGTTGCGGCGTCCGAGTTCGCCACAGGTGGCAAGAAATGTGTAATGGCCGACGGACTGAAAGATGGTTAGTCGCGCGCCGGGAATGTGGGCGGCGAAGAACTTGGCGCCGGTTTCCAGAGGGACGGTGGTGTCTAGGGCACCGGCGACGATTTGTGTGGGAATGGCGATTTTTGCGAGAGAATCCGGCTCGAACGCCGGTCCGATCGCCGGGGCCATGGCAAAGATGACGCGGACGCGCGGATCGCGATGCGATTTGGAGCCTTCGCCAAGCGCGGCTCGGACGGCAGGGTCGGTCTGAGAGAGCGCCGTAGCCTTGGCGAGAAGGCCGGGAAATTCTACAGGGTCGACACACATTCCGTCGGCCTTGGGAGATTTGCAAAATTCCTGATAGCGGGAAAGTTCAGGAATTCCGCCGGCGAGTTCCAGCACGGTGAGGCCACCTAAGGAAAACCCGGCAGCACCGATGCGCTTCGAGTCGATGCGAGGGCCGAACGTCCGATCGGCGAGTAGTTGATCGAGAACCACGGTTTCGTCAGTGGCGCGTTCCCACCAGAGGATGGATCCCTGAACCGTGTATGCTTCCAGCGAATTGTTGCCGGGATGATTCACGGCGGCGGCGATGTAGCCGTGAGAAGCCAGCGCGGTGCCGAGCCAGGCCATCATGGAAGAGGAAGCGCCGAAGCCATGCGAAAGGAGGATCAGAGGGAGTCTTGCAGGAGCGGCAATTATCGGAGAGTTCGGCGCGGCCTTTCCTGCGCTGGCAAAGGGCGTGTCCGGGGAGCCAATCCATTGGGATTGCTCGACGGCGGAAGGATCGGCAGGATACCAGATGTCGGCGATGAGGGCGTGAGCTTTTGCATCGCGCCAGTCGTAAGGTTCAGGCGGAGTGAACTGACGATTCATCACCCCGACCTTATAAACGACGGTTTTGGGGACGCGGGCGGAGCAGGTGGATAAGAATAATGCTGCGCAGGAAAAGCAGAGAGCGACAATAAAAGTGCCAGTACGGTTCATATGGTTTCCGGGGCCATGGGATTTCAGAAGTACTTTAGACGATTTGTGGTGGAATAGGCGAGTTGTTGAAGAACTGGTAGTGCCTCGCGCGAGAGTAACGTTTTGTCGACGCGAACGCCCCGTGCGGAACATCAAGGGCGTGGACTACGGGTCAGGTGATCGGCTTGGGGATGGATAGTGGCTTGACGGTGAAGTCTGCGGTGCGCGTGACGGTTTGATTGGTCAGAAGGTCGATGACGTAGACCTCCAGGGAGTAGCGGCCGGGAGTTAGAGAGGCTAGCGGCAGGTTACGCTCGATGGTGATTTGTTCGCGGGCTTGTTGCAACTGCTCGGAGGATTCGTCCTGTTTCCAGACTTGCTGGCGATCTTTGAGAAGGCGATAGGCCACGGAGACGTTTGTTTTATGGGATTCGGCGTCGAGCTTCAGGTTGTAAAGCTGCAGAAAGATGCCCATTTTGTCCGCGTTGGAAAATTGTGGATTGATGCGCGGGCGGACTTTGTGCGAGTCCAGGACGAAAGAGCCCTGACCGATTTGTGAGGTGGGGACGGGCTGGATTTGGTCGGCAAGGATTAGCGAACTGGCGTCGAGTGATTCTTCTTCGTAGAGCGGGACGCGCAGGGCTGCATCAATCACACCTACGTTGCCGCTTTGCACGTCTTTTACGACGACATCGAGGCGATACAAACCGGAGCGTAGGGGGACGGACTTCTGGTAGATGGAAGAAAGGTTCACCGAGGACTGAAACAACGAGTCTGGAAAGTCACGGGAGACTACATCTTCGAAAGTTTGAACGACGCGGCCGCTGAGGGTGGTGATGCGGCAGTACAAATTCAAGACTGCGGATTGTACGCCGGCCTTGCCTCTGAAACTGAGGTCGCGATTCGCCACTTGTAGGGTGATGGGCACTAAAACAGAATCGTGGGTGACGCGGAGGAAATCGAAGCGGTAGTCCATGTGAATCTGGTTGCGAAGGATGCGGACGCTTACCATTTCGGCCAGGTCTTTGAAATGCTCAGGTGGACGCTGGACTTTGAAATAGCGTTCCACATTGTCGAACTCATCCATGCCAGCTGACAATCCGCCGATAGGCACAGGCAGAGTCGTGCCGTTGGTGTTGGTGAAGCGTTGCGCCTTAGTGTAAAGGCCCAGCATCTCTCCCGTGCTGAGTCCTGCGCCTGGGACTTTCGCCAGTGCGTCCTTTTCACCGGGGTCCATGGTGAGGTGATATTCGCCGGAACTGCTGGGGTCGACGAATTCGAGCTCAATGTTCTCGCCGATGTCTTCAAGATGGCGGTATCGCCACAGTTCCCAGGGATAGGTCGTAGTCGATCCTCCGCCCTGCTCGGGCGGGCGATCGTAGGTGCCACCCGTGGGATGGGACTCGATTTCATCGGGTGGGCCCCAGAGGATGTAAATGTGTCCGCGATCGGTTTTCCAGCCAGGGATACCAGAGGAGAAACGTTCGTTCGCGTAGGCGATGCGACGATAGTGTTCTTCCCGGTAGCCGTTTTCAGGAGAATCCGGATCGGGATTGCGCCGGCGCCAGAACTCCTCGATGTATTGTTCGCGCTCTTCGTTGGTGGCGAGGCGCAAGAAGGCCTCGCGTTCTTCCTTGGTGATAATGTAGGGGACCTCTTCCGTCAGCCAGGTGGTGTAAGGAGCGCTTTCCTTGGCGAGTTTTCGGGCTCGTTGCCGGTGGTCCTTCTGGCTGCGCGGTTTGCTGGACGCATTCGGGGCCGGTGATTGATCCTGCGCGCTGACAGATTTCGAGGGAAGAAGTCCGAGGGAAAGAACAGCGGAAAGAATCATCCGGCAGACGTGTCGCATAAGGACACCTCGCTCGCAAAGCGTTCCAAGGGTGGCTACGCACCGATCGCGCAGTTCCCTGACCCGAATCCCGGGGGACAGCCGTCATAGCACTCAGAATCAAAGAAGCGCGGCGGGGTTGCCTGCCTGTGTCACGCCTTAAAGTTGCGCGGCTTGAATTCAGCCCCTCAGGGTAGTCGACTTATGAAGATGTACTATCGGCGGATGGGCATTGACAGGCTGCCCTATCCGGCATACCGTTCGCGGCCAATGAGAAACTCGACTTGGGGCCGATGAAAAACAAACTTTTAATAGCGGTCGTGTCTGCGGCGACGCTAGCGATTGCGGCGTCGCTTCTGGCGAGCTGGAGCCTGGTGTCGCTGCCAGTGCTCGTGCCCGCGATTTTGCGCTGGGTAGCGATCCTGTTGATCGCGACGTATGCCACGTCGCGGCGTTCGCTGACTGGATGGATCTTCGTTGGATTGTTGGCGGGCGTGGAATTGGGGCACGACTGGCCGTCGGTAGCAATTAAATTACAACTGCTTGGCACGATTTTTCTGCGGCTGATCAAGGTGATTATTGCGCCGCTGCTGTTTGGGACGCTGGTTGTGGGCATTGCGGGTCATGCCGACCTGCGGAAAGTCGGGCGGCTGGCGGTCAAGTCGCTGGTCTACTTCGAAGTGGTCTCCACGGTGGCGATGCTCATCGGTTTTGCGGCCATCAACCTAAGTCGCGCGGGCTATGGTGTAACCCTTCCGGCTGCCACCGCCGGAGAGACGATCAGCGTCGTGCCGCACACGGCGACGCAAATCATCATTGACATTTTTCCCGAGAGCATCGCCAAGTCCGTCGCGGAAGGCCAACTGCTGCAGGTTGTCGTGTTCAGCGTGCTCTTCGCCATGGCTTTGATCCTGGTGCCGGAGGCGAAGCGGCGCCCGATGTTGGACTTCGCGGGAAGCCTTTCGGAAACGATGTTCAAGTTCACGAACCTGGTGATGTATGCGGCGCCGGTCGGCGTGTTTGGGTCGGTGGCTTACACGATCGGGCACCTCGGGCTGGGAGTGATGCTGCCACTGCTCAAGCTGTTGGGGACTATGTATGCGGCGCTGCTTTTTTTTGTGCTGTGCGTGTTGTTTCCGATAGCGCTGCTGGCGCGCATACCTATCAAGCCATTTCTGCACGCGGTCACTGAGCCTCTGACGATTGCTTTTGCTACCGCCAGTTCCGAAGCGACTCTGCCGCGCGCGCTCGAGGAGATGGAATTGTTCGGCGTGCCACGGGAAACGGTGGCCTTCGTTTTGCCCACCGGCTACAGCTTCAATATGGACGGAGCGAGCATTTATCAATCGCTTGCGCTGATTTTTGTGGCGCAGGCGGCGGGGATGCACCTTTCGGTTGGACAGCAACTCATGATGCTGCTCACGCTGATCATCAGCAGCAAAGGGACGGCGGGCGTGGCGCGGGGTTCTCTGCTGATTGTTTTTGGCGCGGCTACTTCGTTTCATTTGCCGATGGAGCCGTTGTTCTTACTCTTTGCCATCGATCAGCTGATGGACATGGGGCGCACCGTCGTTACGGTGCTGGGCAATTGCGTGGCTTGCGTGGTCATTGCGCGATGGGAAGGCGAGTTTCAAACGGAACAGGCGCATTGAAGAGATCGGCGAAGACGCGGAGCCGATTCGAGACGCGGCGGGTTGCTACATTTCGCGGTAATTCAAGAGTAGCAGACCGATAAGAAGGAGGCAGCTGGGCCAAAGCCAGGCCATACTGTCGCGCACCTTGTTTTCTGCGGGAAGACGAAGTTCGAGCCAGCGCGACCAACCGGCTAAAACGCCCAAGACCGCCAGAGGAGCGTGACTCAGTTCGGCTAGGACTTCTTCTTTTATGTTGCCCAGACTGTGGGAGTGGGCGAGAAGAAGAGCGCTGGCACCGGCAACGAGCGCTGGAAAGATAAGGCGAGCTCGTTCGGTGGCGACGCGGCCGGTTTGCACTCGCCATTCAAAGACTGCCAGCGCGATGACTAGCAGGGCGAAAATTCGGTGAAGCAGTACTTCGGGGTCCTGGAGCGTGACCCAAAAGCCATTGGGGCCTAGCGGCCACGTTTCGGGATCGCTTCTGAAGAAAAGAAAAACTGAGAGACCCAGAAAGAGGAGGGGCCAGTTTCGGGCCCGGGGGAAATGCTTCGTTTGGGCAAGAAAAGCGAGTAGTCCGATGGACAGAACGATCAGGCCTGCCCAGTGATGGTTGTACTCCGACCAGGATTTTTCGGCGGGCGTATTGGGGCGCGTTCCGGCTTGGCCGGGAACGAACGACGCGGACGAGAGAGTGCCTGCGTCGAATGCTATTACTTCGGCGGCGTAAATGTCTTCTGGGAGGTCCTGAATGGACGGGCTGGCGAGGCGCGGGGGTTGCGGCGCCAAACGAGCGACGATTTCCTGCGTCGAGACGCGGTCTGTCCTTAGATCGACTGCCGGCGGAAGCGAGGTCAACGATGCGGCGGTGAGAATCACGGTGATTCCAATGCCGATTTCTGCTTCGCCGAAACGTTTTAGGCTGGCGATTACGGCGCCGCCGGATGGTGATCGGGCAATTTGAAAGTTTAAAGCGCCGAGAAGCAGGAGGGTGCCAAAGAGGACTGTTTTTGTCGCAACCATGATGCCGTAGGAAGTGCCGTAGATGGCGTCGAGCGAACCGACGTAGGCAAATCCCAGGGTGAATCCGGCTGCGGCCAGGACGGCGACGCTAAGTAGCGCAAGTTTTGAAAAACGCGCGATAAGTTGGCGCGTGAACCGGCTTTCCGGGGAGCGTGGTATGGCGATCAGGAGATAGAAGAGACCGCCGAGCCAGGTGGCCGTGGCCCCTTGATGGAGCGCGGTGACCACGGCGAGCGGAAAACGGTACTCGAGGCGAGCCATGGCGTGGCTGGTCATCACGGACGAGAGGAGAATTAGCAAGGCTGGGACGAGCATGACCGGGTAGCCTTTTGAAGATCCGGCGCCGGCGAGAGCGGCGATGGTCAACGCGGAGGCAATGGCGAGAACGCCGGCGAGAACGAAATTCGCGCCGCTGACGTCTGCGAGGGTCATGCTCGCGGACTGCATGAGGATCAGGGTGCTGGCTAGGATGTATGCCAACTGCGTTACGGCCAATGCTAAGGCTGCGCGGCGAATCCAGCGAAGGCAGGCTTGGTTGATGACTTCCGATTGCGGGTTTCGACTGCAGGCGACGAAGTTCAGAAAGACGATCCCGCCGATAGTGAGCGATTCGAAGCTCAGCGTGCCGCCCCGGAAGAGGACCGAGAGGAAGCCGAAGATTTGAAGGAGACGGGCCATGGATGGGCGTCAGGGTTGCGTGACTTGAAAGGGGATTTCGCCGCGGGTGATGTGCCCGTCGGACGCCAGGACTTGCCAACGGATGCGGTATTCGCCAGGCGGCAATCCCTGGGCTTGCGATGCGAGAGCGTCGAGGGGGCCATCTTTGGTGATCGCCAGCGATTGCGTGGAAGCATCCGGCTTGACCAGAGTAAGCCGGGAACGGGTCGCATCGATGCGAACATTGAAGCGGAGCCTGATGGGGATGTTGGGCCCGGCGACAATGCTGTTGATCGATGGACTGGACTCCAGAAGGATGGCGTGCGCCATTGCCGAGTGGGCCAGGAACATGGCAACCACGGCGAACAAACACACGACAAGCACAACTCTGTGAATTGGGCGCATCACTCTCCACTTCGCTACGAAAGTCCAAGCTGCGCGAGGAAGCTTTCGCCGAAGACAACGAGGAAGAAGATAACCTGGTACGAACGACTATGTTATTTCAATCGGCGGTAGCTGCCAAGCCGCAAGACCGAATTGTTGCCGCGCGACTTGCCGATATGAGAGGACATCAGCAACGGGAAGGTGAAGGTCGCACGTCAAGACGCTCTGGTCAGTCGCCGATTCTTACAGAAGGAAAAATCGCCATAGGAATGGTTTGCGCGAATTTGCGTTTGAGGTACCAGCATGGTGGATCGCTATTGTGAGGGAACAACGCGTGGACGCACTCGGCGGTTTGCTGGGGTTGCAGCGGGTCGACGCTGTACTCGGTCTTGTTGCCTTTTTCGTCGATGGCCAGGATACGAAGCGCGGTGACGGTCTCAAAAGGGCTGCCGGGTTTCGGATGCATCATGCGCACGCGAACCCAGGCGAAATCGCCGACGTAAACGATGGCAACTCCTAAGACCACTGCGATCAGAATGCCTCGGACGATTGTGCGCGTTGCGGGCAAGCGAATGACTCCTTTCGGTAAGTAGAAAATACCCGGAGGATTTCGTCACCCAGTTTTCAAGTCTTCAGAAAAGCGCTACGGCTTTTCCTTCGGGACCTCGGTGGCCTGACCGATCTTGATCGTGGATCCAAACCGCTTGTAGTTCTCGTAACGGACCGTCATGCGAATGCGCACGCCGCCTCCGCTGAATTGCAGGGTGTCCTCGGAATGCGTGTACGTCGGAAACCAGAAATGGCCTTCGATGTTTTCGCGGAAGGTTTCGAAGCGGGGAAAGACGTTCTCCTGTCCGTGCTTCTTGATGTCGGGGACGGCTTTGCCGTCGGTTTTGACGATGCCGAAATCCGTTTGGTCGACCCAAACGCGGCCCTGGAAGTAGCGCTGATTCTTCTCGATTTTCTTGGGGGCGACATCGAAGACGTACGCATTGATTTCATCGAGTTGCTGCTGGCCGGCGTATTTGACGTCATACTTCTGCACTTCGTCGGTGGTGAGCACGAACGGCTGAACATGCTCGAGGTCGTCGAAGTCCTGTTGCGACATTTGGATGCGCTGGAGGGACGGAGCGGGAGCGTCGGTCACGTGCTCGGTCCGCTTGCCCGCGGGGGTAAAGACGATGTCGCTGGTCATGCGGTATTCGCCGTCGGGCCGTCCGGAGTATTCGTCGATGGTTTGGATGACGAAAGTCTGCGTATACGTGTAGTTATCGCGCTCTTTCTTAAATTCGAGCTCGCGTGCGGCGAACTTTTGGACAATTTGATCGGGAGGGACTTTAGGCGGATCGGTTGTAAGTGGCGACTCCGTGGTCGTTTGATGAGGCGTGCTCGGGGGCGCGGAACCTGGCTGCGGCAGGGGCGCCGGCGCGGAGTAGGTCGGCGGCGGCAATGGGCCCGTTTGCTGCGCGGCAAGGGGCAGCGCAATGAACAGCGCGGCTGAAACAGCCGAAAAAGCAAACGCCGATGGTGCGAGAATCTTTTTCATTGGTGTCCCGATGATGTGTTGCATTCCTTTCCTATTCCTTTCGATGTGTGCAACGGCCTAAGAGTTATGACCTTCAGGATAGCGCCGGGGTTGCTTCTCGTCCAGAAGGATGGGGAATTGGAATTCAGAATGGCTCAAATGCGCAAGGCAGCTAATGTTCCGAGCGGGGTGTGATAAGCTCTTTGAGTATCCCGGTGGGGCCGTGGCGCAGTTGGGAGCGCGCCTCGATGGCATCGAGGAGGTCGTGGGTTCGAATCCCATCGGCTCCACCATTGCAAAGAATTCGAACCTTCTTCCCGTTCCTCGCCTTGCATCAGCGGATCCACTAACGCCAAGGTATTGAGCGAAGTCGTGGGTTTGTAAAAGGGTCGCTCGTTATCAGTGGCGCAAGTAGGCTCAAGACGTAACGGACCGAGGAGCTTCCTGAGAAGCAGCCCAGAACGGTCCGAGTTGCGCTCCAGGATTTCCTTCAGCTTGGTTAACCGTTCCTGGATCCACTCTAGCGGTGGAACTTGAAATACTTTGCCACGTCAACGCCGTAGGCTTTCCAGTTCTTCCTTTAGAGCCCCCACCTTGCGCTCGGATTCTAACAGCGCCTGGGCGAGCGTGCGGCTGCCGCGACCCTCGCCGATGAAATCGACGAAGTTCACCAGTCGTCGTTCCTCGGCTGTGAGTTCGATCTCCTTGAGGTGGATCGTTTCGGGGACGTGCGTGTAGAGTTTCCCGACCTCCGCCTCGACGCGCCGCAAGACGTACTCGATATGTTGAGCAAGTGCGTGGGGAAGTATTTCTCCCGACTTCCCTGCCGAGAGTAGCATCCGCGTTGTCCGATTCCACCAGGCCAGCTCCGGCTCACTTTCTTTGCGGCGGGTGCGGACTTGTTCCCACAAGTCCTGTGGCACGATGCGCAGCGACTTGTCCTCTTGAATTACCCACTCGGACGCAGGCTTAGGAAAGCATCTCCGTCGACCAGTCCGCGGATCACGGCGTTGCTCCGTTTTGTTCCATACCCAGCGGCCCATGTATTTCTCGTTGTCGAGCATTCGACATCCATTGGGAAGACAGGACGATCTCGGTCGGTTTCAAGGCAAAGTTCGGCTTCAAGCCCAAAGACTATGAAGGGCGGACCATCGCGGTCAGCGATACATTGCTCACCTGTCTCAGGAAATATCGCGGTAACGCGGCAGATGACGCGTTGGTTTTTCCTTCGCCTGCCATACAGACCGTGGACAAGCATCTAGATCGAATCGTCAACGGTCTCATCGACAAGGCAAACGATGCCGGTTACAAGGTCAAGAAACCGAAGAAACCCTGCCACGCCTTTCGCGTGTTGTACGCCACTCGGCGGCATCAGCATGGCGTTGACATCGAAACCTTGCGGCAGGAACTTGGACACTCCGACATCACAACCACTCAGATCTACCACCGCTCGGCGAACACAAAGTCTGATAGACACCGCGCTCGCATCAACGAGACGGACCGTTTTTCTATTTCCCTGCTCCCACACCATTTCTTCGTCGAGCCGCCGTCGCATGAGGCCGCCCTCGTAACCATCCAAAGAGGAAAGGAAGGAATTTGACTCTATCCAATAATGGATATATAATGCTCCATATATGGAGTGATTCTAGGGAGGTCGCCTTGGGAACCGTCAATCAACCGGGCGCAGGCATTGCCTGGGAAAAGCCAGCTGATCTTTCGAGCAAAGAAGTTCAGAAGCGTTTGGGACCTTCTGCGGTGAAAGCGTTCCTGAAAATCCGCGACCTTTGGGAATTGCGCGATCGAGACGCACGCCAGTTGCTCGGCGGCGTGTCGAATGGGGCATTTTACGAGCTGAAGCGAAAGGCGCGCGGGACGCTCGACCAAGACAGGCTGACGAGGATTTCCATTCTGACCGGAATCTTTAAGGCCCTAAACATTCTGTACAGCAAGAACCTCGCCGATCACTGGGTGCAGTTGCCGAATCACAATCCGATGTTCGAAGGTGAATCCCCGCTTGTTTACATGATGAAAGGCGGCCAGCCCGCTATGCTCCGTGTCAGACAACTTCTCGACTCTCGGCGCGGCGGCCGCTAGGTGCTGCCGCGCGTTTCGGAGGTTGCTCGCGATGATACTCATCGCCTAATTCCCTCGCGATATATAGACCGCGACGAGAGCGTTCTGACGCGTCTTGCTGAAGATCGCAACGATCTGAGTGTCCTCTTCGAGCTGGAGGGAGCCACAAACGATCGACTTCTCGGAGAGGCCGGTTTGCTTCCTGGTATCTCCGTTCGGGAACTCGTGTTCGGCATTTCGAACTCGCATATCGTCAACGCGGCATTTACACACGCCCGCCCCCTGGGAAACCGATTCAATGGACCAGAGCGCGGCGCATGGTACTCCGCATTTTCCCGGGAAACCTCGGAACAGGAAGTGGCCTATCACAGACAACAGGAACTAAAAGAAATCAACTGGCAGGAAAAAGAAACTTTTTCCTATGTCGATTTCCTAGCGGATTTTCGGGGCGAGTTTCACGACATTCGCGCCGACACACGCTTTGGAGATTGTTTGGATGCAACCAGCTACACAGCATCGCGACGTTTGGCCAAAGAGCTCCTTGAGGAAGGCTCCGCCGGTGTTGTGTACCCGAGCGTTCGGCACGACAGCGGAACATGTTTCGTGTGCTTCAGGCCCGCGCTCGTGAACAATGTCCGGAAGGCTTCGTCCATCTCCATCACATTTGAAAACGCACTTGCTGTTCCCGAAATTCGAGAACTCAAATAAGGGCGACAATCGACTGAGGCCGGACAACCTGCCTGACGGGAAGCCTTTCCTGCTCCTTGCCAAGCTTAACCGCACGGCCTACTCAACGGAGGCATCGTGTCATTGAGTTTGATACGAGTCACGCCAGAAGAGTTTGAAATGATTGCTGGGCGCCAACTCGAAGTTGATGGTCAGGCGCGAAGTCGCAACTGAGCCTTAGGATGTGACGTGGGGAGGTACGCTGGTTCTCCCGCAAGGTCCTAAGAAGCAGGCTGTGAAGTAAAACCCTCGTGTACGTTCTTGGGGGGCAATAAGGGGGCACTAAGGATTCCGCTTGTTTCCTTTCAATGACTTAGAAGGCCGGAGTGCGCCGCAAAACTCCTTTGTTTTGGGCCAAGCGTGCCTGAGCGATGCTTTCCTCGAACGCGACACAAGGGCGATGGCGATGGAACCCACCACTGGACTGGTGATGCAGAAGAAAGAGATGTTGCGTGTATTACGCGAAGATCGAGACTTTGGACGCTATTTTATTTCTTATTTGCTCCAACGGAATGTCAAAACTGAAGCAGAGTTAGTGGACCAGCTTTTCAATTTCAGTGAGAAGCGTTTACCACTTCTTTTCCTGGTAGGACGCGACAAGGAGGGGTCGGCGACAAAAAAATGTTACCAACGTACCCTCCCCAGAAAACTTTGGCGGAATTGATTGGCACGACTCGTAGCTGCGTCAATCTGCTCATGAACAAGTTCCGCGAGCAAGGTTTTATTGACTACAGCAAAGGCACGCTGCGATGCACCGCAAAACTCCTTTGTTTTCTCACCCGTGGTGGATTCGGATCCCATCGGTTCCACCATTTGAAGGATCCCTAGGCAATTTTCCGGGTGCAGGTCTGGTTGGCCCGATGGCGACCGTGCAGGTCTGTGCCGGGCTGGTCGGCTGGATAGAAGGAGCCTCTTCGCCGCGCCTTTTCCAGAGCCCCAGGCGAGCCGGTCAGACTAAGCAGGGCAAAGCAGCCGCCAGCGAACGATTCATCAAATACTCCTTGGAGCGCAACAGGCGAGAAAATTGGACTCGTGGAAAGCATCCATGGGTCGTCAATTGCGGTAACCACTCATTCCGTTCGCCATGCCAGCAGCAACCCTTTAAACGGCGGAAAAGGACAATAATGCCTTTGTAGGCACAGCCGTCGCCATGTCAATTGCCTTTGCTGAAGCGGTCCCCGTACTCTACAAGTAGATGTCGCCAAGTAGATCGCCGGACGGCATTCACTAAATAAGTAAAGCTCAGCCCCAGGCTCGGAAGGAACAAAAATCCTCCTCAAGCGCCGCTGGGAACGCAGCGAGCGCGCGAAATATCCGCCCGCCGTTTTCGGAGCTAGATACCAAAGGAGCAATCGATCGCCATGAAGTCCCTCCTAAAATTTTCTCTTTTCGTCCCGGTAGTCCTGATTTCACTCGTACTCGCCGCCTGCAGCAGTATTCCCGGCGGTACTGGCACGGGCGGAGGGGGTGGCGGAGGCGCTACCGGTCCTTTCAGCATTGGCGGGACTGTCAGCGGCTTGGCGGCGGGCGCATCCATGACGCTGCAAAATAACGGATCCGCCGACAGTCTCATAGTCTCCGCCAATGGCAGTTTTACATTCAAGACCGCGATTGCGGCCAACAAGCCTTACTCAGTTACGGTTTCTGTGCCCCCCACCACGCCACCTCAGACCTGTACAGTGACTGGTGGCAGTGGCACTGCGACAGCCACGGTCACTACCGTCGTCGTAACGTGCACCATAGGCACCGAGGCCATCGGGGTAACGGTTGCCTCCCTTACGGGCACCGGCCTGGTTCTGCAAAATGGCACCGAGTTCCTTACGATTACCGGGACCACTACTACGACCCAGTTCAAAACTGCCATCCCCTTCGGTCAAACCTATAACGTTACGGTTTCCATCCAGCCGACCAGCCCGGCACAGACCTGCACGGTCACCAACGGCAGTGGCACATCCACGGCAGGCGTCGCCATCACTGTTCAGGTAACCTGTTCTCTTGGAACGCTTTCCATTGGAGGCTCGGTTTCCGGATACTCCGGAGGTACCGGTTTTGCCTTGCAAAACAATGGTGTCGATACTCTGACGATTTTGAAGAATGGCGTGTTCACCTTCTCGATACTTGTCCCCGTCAACGGAGCCTATAAGGTTACGGTTTCCGGGCAACCTTCCGGTCCCAACCAAACCTGCACCGTGAGCTTGGGCGCCGGGACGGCTACAACCAATGTTACTAGCGTATCGGTGGTATGCCCTGCCGTCTTCCATCCCATCAACGTCACCGTTGTGGGCGTCTTGGGCGCCACTGGCGCCATGCAGTTGCAGGACAATGGCGGCGACAATCTCATGACACCCAAGAATGGCGACTACAGTTTTGCCACGCCCATCGCCCACGGCAGCCCTTACTTTGTTAGTGAATTTGTTGCGCCGGGCACCCAACCACCGGAAGGCTGCATCGTTTGGGGTTTCAGCGGCACCGCCCTATCGACCCCGGTGAACCCCGTACCCGTTGTCGATTGCGGACACAACGATTGGACATGGATGGCTGGCACTACTACGGCCGATCAATTTGGCAAGCCTCAACCAGTGCCGCCGGCACCCACGGTACCTCCTACTCCTCCTCCCCCTCCGCCACCATGCCCACCGGTGAGCACCTTTACCCCCGGCGGGAGCAACTATTCGGCAACATGGACCGACAACAGCGGCAACCTGTGGCTCTTGACTGGCGAGGCGTTTACCAGCTCGACTCCGCCACCTTCAAATCAGCCGCAATTATTCAATGAATTGTGGGTGTATACCGGAACTGGGAATTACGACGGTAGTTGCAACAACGTCTGGACGTTGGTGAGGCCTCCCAATCCTCCGACGGGAGTCACGCCTACGGGACGATGGGGAGCAATCACTTGGACCGATCCCGGCACCGGCAACCTCTGGCTATTCGGGGGTCAGGACGGTAGCTTGGCCTTCCTGAACGATCTGTGGGAGTACAACATTAGCGCGAACTCCTGGACGTATCACGGCGGTGGTGGCGACCAGCTAGGTGTCTATGGCACACAGGGCACCGCCTCAGCAAGCAACTTTCCTGGTGGACGCTGGGGAGCTAGTGCCAGACGCGATGCTGCTTCCGGCAACGTATGGCTGTTCGGCGGATTTGGCTGCGATTCGACAGGTCCCGGCTGTTCAAACCTTTTGCTCAACGACTTATGGAAGTTCAGCGGAGGCCAATGGACTTGGGTCAGCGGCGCTAAAACGGGAGGCCAAGCTGGCACCTATGGTACGGTAGGCACTGCGGCAGCCGGCAATGTACCCCCCGGCCGTCAGGCGTCCGTCGCCTGGATCGATAACCTCGGGAACTTCTGGATGTTCGGTGGGTTTACAAGCGGCACGAATGGTTTCAACGACCTATGGAAGTTTGACCCTGTGGCCAAACAATGGACGTGGGCCAGCGGGTCCAAGGGCGCAACGAGTACTCCCGGAAACTACGGAACTCAGGGATTGGCGGCTTCTACCAATGTGCCCGGGGCGCGATGGATCCCTGCCGCATGGAGTGACATCCATGGAAATCTCTGGCTCTTTGGTGGACAGGGTTTCGATGCCACAGGAAATGGCTCACTCGGCGACCTTTGGGAGTTCACCCTCGATACCGCAACCGACCCGGGAAACCCATCGACCATTGCGTTAAATCAGTGGACGTGGATCAAGGGACCCGACGCGGTCAGCCAACCTGGCATTTACGGTGTGCCTCCCAGCCCAGAAGTCTGGCCCCATGTGACAAACAACCCCGGAACCCGCTGGGGCTCGGCCTACTGGACCACCACTCCGGCGCAAACCGGGGACCAGCAATTCTGGATGCTCGGCGGCGAAGGCTTCGATGCAACGGGTTCAAATGGATCGGGCTTTAGGTTGCTAAACGATCTGTGGAGATATCTGCCTTATCCATAAAACGAAACGAAATCCAACCCAGGGCCGCGTGAACTTGCTCTCACGCGGCCTTTTGTTTTGAAGAGAGCAGTTCAATCCTTCAATCGTTTCCCTACAGCTGTCATTTCCCGATTTTTTTGGTTGTACCGGTACGCACGTCAGATTGCCTGGCGGCAAATCCGGATCATGAAACCGGTCAACAGACCTATGACTCTGCGTTCCTCAAATCCATCGAAAGCGCTCCTGCCTCTACTGGTCCGGAGCTTGTACCCGGAGAACGAAAAGCCATTTGCAGCGTGGCCGAGGCGCAACCCACGTGGCTGCGCGTCGACGCGGTCGACGTTGGCGAGCTGTTCTTCATGCGCGTCCGGGAGTTATTCTGCTTCGCTACGGAAACATCAGCGGTGGTGGTGTCCAAAAGAAGCTGAGGGTACATGGGAATACCAGCACATGGCAGTAAGCATCGGAATTTAGCGCTTTTTCTTCGGGTTTCTTCAGGAGTGCGCCACAACCCCATCGGCTCACCCAAAAAACTTCTGCGCCGTAGTTCTCTTTTCAGTTTTCCCTGTAAACTAACCATTGCCTATGCAGACCGTCACAGTTCGAGTAGCTGCGCAACCTCATTTTACTTCCCGAGGAACCCTCATGCACCGCATACTGCTGCCCATTTTTTGTTTGACTGTGTCCGCAACGTTGTCCGTCACGCGGGCAGGCGCAGAGCGTGCAGGCGACGTGAAATTTGCGACCGAGGTCCCGCTGCTGGATTGTGACGGCATGCCATGTGTGGAAGCGCGGATGGGGAGCGGCCCTAACTTGAAAATGGGGATTGATACTGGAAACGTAGGTACCGTTCTGGATGTGCCGTACGCAGAGGCGGCCGGCCTGAAGCCGACGGCCCCGCTGCCGGCGGGCGCGCCATCGGGAATGTACCGGACGACCATCCCGTCGATAAGCGTCGGGAACGTTACGCTTACAAACGTCGAAACGCTGGCGATGAGCCTCTCCGACATGATCGCGCAAAACCAGATGCCGCACGTGGATGGGACGCTGGCTTACACTGCTTTCAGGGACCGCATCCTGCAGATTGATTTCGTGGGGCGGAAAGTGCGGATCTCGGAAGTGCTGACGGCACCGGTTGATTGCACGGGAGCGTGCGACAAAATCTCACTGATTAAATTCGGGAAAGAAGGACCACCCATTGTGGTCGCCGATGGATTCGAAATCAATGGCAAGAAAGTGTCGGCGCAGATCGACACGATGTTTAGCGGGACGCTACTGGTTTATACGGCGTCGATTGAAAAACTGCAGCTTGTCGGGCCGGCGAAGACCACGAAATCCCGGGATTTTCCTTTCACGGACGGCGGAGTGAAGATGAAAGAAGCTCCGGCGGAGAAGGAAAGCTTTCGTGGTTTGACCTTGAGCGGCCCTGCGCCTCTCGTTTACTTCCCTACCCCGGACGTCCATGAGCCGGACGGATTCTTCGACGCGACCGCGGGGCTGGAATTGTTTTATAAGGCGGCGGTAACCCTGAATTTTCACGATATGACGATTTCCGTGGAAAAGCGCTGACGCCCGACCAACCGTGCAAAGACCACCATGGCCGCGTTCGGCGATTATAAGACGAGCATCGCCCTGGGAACGAACGAGTGTGCCTTACGAAAGACCTGCAGTGCTTGAAGCGCGCAGGTGTGAGAGAAACGCGTGATGCGCGCGTGATAGAGACCGCCCGCGGAGAATAACAGCCCCGATCGTGCGTGCGGCTGCGGGATCGTCGATGCGCACGAAACGGCAGCGCGATTTCTTGTCGATGGCCATTTCCGGCACGATGGAGACGCCCATGCCGGCTTCCACCATACTGAGGAGGCTGCTGAACTGGCCACTCTCAAAAACAATTTGCGGGTGAAGGCGCGCGCGGTCGCAAGCCGCGACGGCAGTATCGCGGAAGCAATGGCCGTCGCGCAGCAGCAGGAACGGCTGGGCGCGCAGGTCTTTGAGAGAGAGCGTTCGCCGCTTGGCCAATTTGTGGCCTGGAGGCAGCGCGGCGAAGAGGCGCTCCGCGAGCAGAGGAAACGTCTCGAATTCGTGGCCGCGGATGGGAAGAGCGAGTATCGCCAGATCGGCTTTGCTGGCGCGCACGTGGTCGAGGAGGACCGGGGTGATTTCTTCGACCACGGTGAGCCGCACCTGGGGGAATTTTCGTGAAAACCCCATCAGGCGCTGCGGAAGAAAGTAGGGCGCAACGGTTGGGATGACTCCGATCGTGACGGAACCGCCCACCGAGTCCTTTTGCTCGGCGACATCGCCACGCGCCGCTTCGAGTTCGCGGAGGACAGCGCGAGCGCGTGGGAGAAAAGTTTGTCCGGTTTCTGTAAGGCGCACGGACCGTCCGAGGCGGTCGAAGAGTCGAGTCCCGAGTTCGTCCTCGAGCTTCATAATCTGTTGTGACAGAGATGGCTGCGAGACGTGCGATTGCTCGGCGGCACGGCTGAAGGAGCCGGCCTCGGCGACGGCACAGAAGTAACGTAGTTGATGAAGCTCCATAGGCTATGCCTATCCATCGTATCCGAACTATATATTGGAAGTATAGCAGCGGGATGCGTACCTTCTAGGAAGCGTGCAGCACCTGCGCTCGGACGAGCCGGTGTCGCAGGCGAACTGAGGAGGAATCATGGCGGAAGAAAAAAAGATTATGACGACCGACGCAGGCCGGCCGGTGGGCGACAATCAGAATTCGCTCACGGTGGGGCCGCGCGGGCCGGTGGTGTTTGAAGATTTCCTGTTGTTCGAAAAAATGGCGCACTTCAACAGGGAACGCATCCCGGAGCGCGTCGTCCACGCCAAGGGCTCGGGAGCGCACGGGCATTTTGTGTGCACCAGCGCGGAGATCACCAAGTACACGTCGGCGAAGCTATTCAATTCCGTGGGCAAGAAGACTCCGACTTTCATCCGCTTCTCGACCGTGGGCGGCGAAAAAGGATCGGCGGACACGGCGCGCGACCCGCGTGGCTTTGCTCTAAAGTTCTACACCGAAGAAGGTAACTGGGACATGACCGGGAACAACACTCCGGTCTTCTTCATCCGCGACCCGCTGAAGTTCGGCGATTTCATTCACACCCAGAAGCGCGACCCGGAAACGAATCTGAAATCGCCCACGATGATGTGGGATTTCTGGTCGCTGTCGCCAGAATCGCTGCACCAGGTGACCATTCTTTTCTCCGACCGCGGCACGCCGGACGGTTACCGTCACATGGACGGCTTCAGCAGCCATACGTTCAGCCTGATCAACGCGAAGAACGAGCTTTTCTACGTTAAATGGCACTTCAAGACCAAGCAAGGGATCAAAAACTTCTTCCGCGAGCAAGCAGGCGCCCTGGAAGGCACAGATCCGGACTACTCGCAACGCGACCTTTTCCGCGCCATCAAGGATGGAAATTTCCCAAAATGGCGCGTGAGCGTGCAGATCATGCCGGAAAAAGAGGCGGAGACGTACCACCTCAATCCGTTTGATCTCACGAAAGTGTGGCCGCACAAAGACTATCCGCTTCACGAGGTCGGCGAACTCGAACTTAACCGCAACCCAGAAAATTATTTCGCGGAAGTTGAGCAAGCGGCCTTCGAACCCAGAAACATTGTTCCAGGCATGGGTTTTTCGCCAGACAAGATGTTACAAGCGCGCCTGATTTCCTATCCCGACGCGCATCGGTACCGCCTCGGTGTGAACTACGATTCCCTGCCGGTGAACAAGCCGCAGTGCCCGTTTCACACCTACAACAAAGACGGCGCGATGCGCTTCGACGGCAATGGCGGTTCGGCCCCAAATTACGAACCGAACAGTTTCGGAGGACCAACTCAGGATGCCAGATATACGGAGCGGCCGAAGATGGTGAGCGGCACGGTGGCGAGGCACGATCACCGCAGCGACGCGGACTACTACTCTCAGCCGGGAAATCTTTTCCGCCTGATGTCCTCGGATGCCAAGCAACGGCTGATCGACAACATCGTCTCCAGCCTCGGCAACGGCGTGCCTCTGCGGATTCAAGAGCTACAAATCCGGCACTTCTACAAAGCCGATCCTGCCTACGGAAGCGGCGTCGCCAAGGGACTTGGCCTGAACATCGACGCGATCACTGCAAAAAGGCAAGCCAGCGCTGCGGATTGAACGCGCACAGCTGAGTCACAACTCGTTGGTTAACGGCCGGCGTAGTCTTAAAAAAGGGCGAGTGTTCAACTCGCCCTTTTTCTTCCTTCGTGCCTTTGCCTGAGCCGGAGAGTCTCCGAAGAACAGCCCTACACACTCACTTCTAGTTCAGCGACCCCTTAGCGATGGCGCGAGAAGAGCACCGCTGTTGATGGAACGGCGCGAGAAGGCAATCTTGGTTCCATCGGGCGACAATGAAATTCCGAAAATGCGCCCTGAAATAAACTGCGTTGGCTGCTGAGGCGGTTTTCCTGCAGTTACCCGATAAGTCCAGAGGTTGGTCGCCTCGGAGCAGGTGTCCGCGTAGACCGGGGTTTGCCCGGCCTCCCATCCAGCGCCATTGCCACACTGTATGGATTGGACGCAACCGTTCGTTTTTATCGGCCGGGTTGAAGCTAAATACTCTCCGGTATCGTTTAGAATGGCAGGCCTATGGCAAAGCTCACCTTTCTTGGCGCGGCAGGGACCGTCACCGGTTCAAAATATCTCGTGGAGGCAGCGGGCAAACGACTGCTCGTCGATTGCGGTATTTTTCAGGGCTCACAGGAACTCAACGAGCGAAACTTCAAGCCCTTGCCAGTCGATCCGAAGACGATTGACTACCTGGTGCTGACGCATGCGCATTTGGACCACACCGGTTGGCTTCCGGTGCTGGTAAAGGATGGTTATCGCGGCCCCATCTTCGCCAATCCCGCGACCATTGATCTCACCGGGATCTTGCTCAAGGATTCGGCCCATCTTCGGGAAGAAGACGTGCGGCACGCCAAGCCGGATAGGCACAATGGTCAGGAGATCCGCGAGCCGCTCTATGTGACCGATGACGTGGAACCCGTCCTGAAGCTTCTGAAACCCGTGCCGCGTACGGGAGCCTTCGATATTAGCCCGGAGTTTCATGTCACTGCGTTTGACGCCGGGCACATCCTGGGCTCCACGAGTCTGGAACTAATCATCACGGAAAACGGAAAGAAGACTGTGGTGGTGTTTTCTGGGGACATCGGTAGATACGATCAGCCGATTTTGAATGATCCCGTAACGCCGCCATCGACAGCGGACGCGCTGCTCTGCGAGTCCACCTACGGCGACCGGGAGCATCCGGGCGGCGATGCGGCGGAGTTGCTTGCCGGTATCGTCAACCGGGTTGTGAATCGCGGCGGATCGATTGTGATTCCCGCTTTCGCCATTGGGCGAACGCAGACGTTCATGTATTACCTGCGCCAGCTCGAGGATCAGCAGCGCATCCCGCGGCTGCCGGTGTACGTGGACAGCCCCATGGCGCTCAATGCCACGGATCTGTACCTGAAATATAAGGAAGACCACGACCTCGACTACTCGCGCGAGCAGAGCGGCGGGAAGGGTGACCCGTTAGACGTCCACGAATTTCATCTGACGAGAACGGTCGAGGAGTCGAAGGCCATTAACCACGTCAAGACCCCCTGTATCATTATCTCCGCCAGCGGAATGGCGTCGGGAGGCCGCGTGCTGCACCATCTGGCGGAGCGGCTGCCTGATAACAGGAACGCCGTCATCCTAGCTGGATTCCAGGCTCAGGGGACACGTGGGCGCGCCCTGCAAGAAGGCGCGAAAACGTTGAGTCTTTTTGGCCAGCAGGTGCCGGTCGGCGCCGAAATCGTGGAGTTGGGGCAGTTCTCTGCGCATGCCGGAAAAAGCGAACTGCTGCGATGGCTCGGCGGCATGCCCGCGCCCCCCAAGCAGACCTATTTGACCCACGGCGAACCGCAGGCCGCCCAGGCCTTGCAAGCCGCCATTCGAGAAAAGCTTCAGTGGAAGGTCGCGGTGGCGCGCTACCTGGATACCGTTGATCTGGCAGGCTGATAGGTTCTAGAAATATTTTTGAGGATTCAGGAAACTAATTTCGCGCTGCCCTCGTCTATACATACAAGACCACTCGCGGGGTAGGGGGCTAACCACCACAGGGCAACCGACCGTCAGTTCCCTACCCCAAATCTCTTTCGCTGCATTTTCAAGCACTTAGTCATGCCATTATCCCATTTGACCTTTGGTTGCCGCTGATTGCCTCAAGTTAGGACAAAAACTGGGACAAATAGTCGGGAAATTTGACCTAATCTTGATGTAAATGCAAAGCCCCGCTTTATATACGACGCTGCTTCTGGGTATAGATTTCCTGGGCAACGATGCCGAAGTGGTCGAGGCACCGGTCTGCAAAACCGGTCGCCGAAATCCCCGAGAGACACCCTGAACAAGGCTCTAGAGATAGCAGGCTCAGTTCGTTCTCGTCCGAAATCCTCCGCGCGTAGGCGGCGAATTTTGGCGAAGCTAAACCATGCTGCAATCTCTGCAAAGCCGCAGAAGGAGGCTTATGAGCGTATTTGACGGATTCATCCCAACTTTAACCGTATCTTCTAACAGCGTTGTGAGCTTAGATGGCTACCACTCTCTGAAAATTAAAAATGGAGCTGCGGTCATTCTCGACGCGACGAAACTTAGGACCAACACGCTACCTTTATCCGATGCATCCGGATATATCATCGCGAACTTTAGCAACAGCAAATGTTCAATATCGTTGTCGAACCACGGCCTGGTAGGCGGCTCCCCAACGTTTCTGTTGTCAAGTTTTGGCAAGAGTGGCGGATTGAAGGGCCCTGGTTGGTGCGCTCGCTGGTATTTTGACGGCACCAATTTGAACTTGGTATGAACTTCGCGAGTGGGACAGTTCTTTGAACGCCGACCAGAAGAAAAACCTAATCGAGTTGAAAGAAGCTCGGGCGAAATGGAGACGACGGCATCCTAAGCGCGGAACAAATCCTTAAGAAGTCTGATGATGCGGGACCGCGCCCCGCGTTGGGAAACCACTTGTCGGATTTCGCGCCAAATCGGGAGTTAGCCTGCCTAACCCCTAATTCGTTGTGGTAGATTGCACGTAGGGCTTAGAAACTCTGACGATAACGTCCTGATTGAACGCGCAGAGCACCGTGCCTGCCTTCACGTATTCGCGAAAACGCGCGCCCGATTTGGCACTAGCGTTAATCAGATGGGATGCGGCCACGCTGGCGCGGTTGATTTATACTTCGAGACTATGGCGTTCTAGATTGTTACAGCTGACCACAAGGCAAGACATAGATTAGCGAGTGGCAAGCGCCACAAGCTTCGGGATTTCGCGGATGGTGGAGTGCCCGGCAAGGAGTTAACGCATGAAAAATCTCTTTGAAGCGTTGACGGTGCAAGAGGTGAAGGAACGGATGGAACAACTGAGGCCGGATAGCGAGCGGCTGTGGGGCAAGATGAATCCAGCGCAGACGCTGGCGCATTGCTCCGCGGCAATGGAGATGGCGGTGGGGGAGAGAACTCCGCGGCGGATATTGATTGGACGGCTGCTGGGGCGGTTCGCGAAGAATTCTATGATCGTGAATGAGAAACCGATGCCCCGCAATGTGGGGACGGACAAG
>Ga0210384_10002438_pt1 | contig 22693 bp, 13 predicted proteins | sample IncBWH2MmetaG_FD_160574 | JGI IMG/M metagenome (GOLD analysis project Ga0210384, IMG submission 160574) | Forest soil microbial communities from Barre Woods Harvard Forest LTER site, Petersham, Massachusetts, United States - Inc-BW-H-2-M | ecosystem: Environmental > Terrestrial > Soil >...
ACCAGCTGCCGCACGCTCTCCGGATCCACCCCGCCCTCCGGCCGTTCCGCCGCGATCACCGTTTCCACCCCGAACCGCTGCCCCAGCGACCAGTACATGATCTGGTTGGAAGGGTAGTCGCTCCGGCTGGTGACGATCTTGTCCCCCGGCCGCAGATCGAAAGAGCTCAGCGCCAGCGCCGTCCCCGCCGTCGCGCTCTCGACCAGCGCCACGTTGCGGGCCGTGCCCCCGATCAGCCCCGCGACGGCCTCATACACCCCGGCCACCCGCTCCGCCGCCTCATCCGCCGCCTCATACCCCCCGATCTCCGCCTCCCGCGCCAGATGTTCCCGCACCACCTCCAGCACGCCAGCCGGAGCCAGCGCCGCCCCCGCGTTGTTGAGATGCACCCGCCCCTCGCAGCCCGGCGTCTCCGCCCGCCACCGCGCCACCTCTGCCGCCGCCTCCTCGACCGCAATGCCGGTCATGACCAAAGCCACCTCCAGGAAAGCCTCGGCCGCCGGCGAGAGCATAACCCGCCCAGGATGGAGGGACCCACGCCGGCAAGCGGCGTCCGCAGGCCAGGGCACAGCCGCCTAACAGGCCTGTTTCCAGCTACTTGGAGCCACGCTCCCCGCGGCGGCCGACGGAACCTTGACGGCAGCCCCTGACTGCTGCTAGAAACAAGCCCCTTCGGGGGGCTCCCATCTCCCAGCCCAGGTAGCTCAGTTGGTAGAGCACGTGACTGAAAATCACGGGGTCGACGGTTCAATTCCGCCCCTGGGCACCAAAGCAAATCATTAATATTCAATAGTTTAGCGTAGATCAGCAGCGTCGTCTGCGAAGCGTGCTTGAGCCACTGGGGACTGCCTGGGGAGCAGTAGCAACCGGAATCGGGGTACTCGGCGCTCGATCGCCACCTCACAAGCCTGGCTGCTCGGTACTCGCCATCGACTTGGCCGCCTCGGGCGGCATTCCGGCGGATGGGGTTGGCACTCGGCTACCTATCCAGTGGGGCACGCATAGTCTAGTTGAGCAGCTGCGGTATTAGCCGTGGTCCAAAGACGGCCGGCGCTAGAACGGGCCGTGGCCCGACACCCTCCCCTCAGCATCCCTCCCCGAACCGTGCTCGGCACGCCCCAAACCGGGGCCTCGTGCTACGCTGTCGCACTCGTCGCGTTGTTCGTTCTTGCGAAGGCTGAACCGCCGCCGGACCAACGGCTAACAGCGTTCCGGCTCGTCGGGTCCGGGAGCCCCGAGGAGAAGGACGCATACTGCGGGCGGTGGTTGCAGCGTTACAGTCGACCGAGGGCGCTGCCGGGAATCAGCAACCCAGAGAGGCGCGAGGTTATGAGTTCTGATCACGAGGCCATTGTACGGCCCGACCGCGCAGTCCAGGGGCCTCGCGAGGCTGGTGCGCGCTGGCTGCGGTGTGATCTGCACGTGCACACGCCGTTCGACCGCGAGAAGAAGTTCGGGGAAAACATCCGCGCGGCGATCGAAGCCTTTAAAAAGGAGAGGCCGCAACGTCTTGCCGAGATCGCGGACCGGTTCGTCACAGCTTGCCGCGATGCCGCCGATAGCGCGGGCGTGGATCTCGTCGCCCTCACCGACCACAACAGCATCGAAGGCTACCGCTATCTCCGAGCGCAGTTCGAAACCCTCGCCCGCCAAGCACGGGACCAGGGCCTCGCCATGCCCGCCATTCTGCCCGGCGTCGAGTTCTCGGTCGGCGGCGAGCGCCCCATCCATTTCCTGGTAATTTTCGCTACCAGCACCGACCCTGACATGATCGACCGCGCGATCGCGCACGTCTTCGGCGCAGCGGACCGCTTCGATCCCAGGACGGGCACTCCGCGCGCGACTGGCCAGTCCGTCGAAGAGTTCCTCGAGCGCCTCTACGAGTTCTGCCGGCCGCCGTCCGGCGACCGCCACATGGAGTTCGTCGTGCTTCCGGCTCATGCCGATAGCCGCCAGGGAATCTCACGCGAAGTAGTGGGCGGCGCTGCAGGCGCTGACATCACGGTGGCGACCTCCCTTTGGGATGAGATGAAGGGCCACTTGCGCCAGCGGGTCATCACGCGGCGTGACTGGCACGGCTTCCAGACATCGCGTCCCTATGCAGACCTCCCGCAAGCCTTCAAGGAGCTGCTCTGGCGCTGGGCGGCCGCACAGCGGTCCGAGGATTGGGAGACTCTCACAGAGATCCAAAGGGCTCGCTACCGCGAACGGAGGCACTGGCCCCTCGTCGAGTGCTCCGATCCTCATCGCTACGAAGCCATCGGCAGCCGCTACACGTGGCTGAAGATGGAGGTGCCAGATGTGGAGGGGATTCGGCTTTCCCTCCTCGACCCGGAATCCCGGCTGCGACGCATGTCGGAAGGTCCTCCGAGCCGGGACTATCCGCGGGTGGATCGGCTCCGCGTCAGACGAACGGATTTTTTCGAGGACGTCGAGGTATCTCTGAACCCCTGCCTGACGACGCTGATCGGCGGGCGCGGCACCGGGAAGTCCACCGTCGTAGAGTACCTGCGCCATGCGCTCGATCGAGCGCGTCGCGAAGACCTGCCCGACGATGAGCCTAGCAACGTTCGCGAGGCTGTGCAGTCCGTCCTATTCGCGAAGAAGGAGCGCGACTTCGGTCACACGAAGGGGACGCTGCTCCCCGACTACGAGATCACGGCGGACATCGTGGTGGCGGGACGCCGCTACCGTCTGCGCCGCACGGCCTCCGTCATCGAAGTCGTTCCGAACCCCGACCAGCCCGGTGCCCAGCCCGCCGCGCTTGACGTGCGAAGCCTCGTCATGCCGCGGATCCTCTCGCAACGCCAGATCGCCCGCATCGCCCGCGACCCGGTCTCGCAGCGCAGCGAGCTGGATGCACTGATCGACGCCGACCGCATGCGCGAGATCGAGGCCCGGCGACGAGCGCTCATCGAGGCCTTCGCGCAGCTTCAGGCAACGCGGACGCGACTCACGGAGCAAGGTGCGAGGCTTCCAGCGGTCGAGACTGAGCTCCAGAAAGTACGCGACCAGATCGCTTTTCTCGAAGGCGCTGGCCGCAAAGAGGTCCTGGCGCGCTTCGACGGCTTCGAGCGCGAACGGCGCTGGCTGGAGGACACTGGCAAGGACATCGATGAGCTCGCAAGCCGCTTCAACGACGAGGCTGCGGCGCTGGAAGCCCCCGATGCAGGCGCCGGCGCGCCTCCCGATGGCACGGCGACCGTAGAGTGGCTCGCCTCGGTGGCGGATCGGGTTCGCACCAACCGTGAGGCCGCCGCGACCGCCCTGCGCGGCCAGGCCCGAGCCCTGCGGTCGCTGCGAGGCACCCTCGCAGCGGAGCAGGCTGAGCGCTGGCAGGCCACGTATGACGAGGCACGCTCCGCATACGAGGCCTTGCGGCGGGAGATGACCGCGCGCGGCGTGGACTTCGCCCAGCATGAGAAGCTGCTCCAGCGAAGATCTCAGCTCGAACGGGAACTGGCCTCGCTCAAGAGAACAGATCAAGAGCTGGAGGAGGTTGCGCGCAAGCTTCGGGAGACCCGCTTGCAACTCGTCGAAACTCATGAAGCGCGGCTGGCCGCCCGTCGGGAGCGGGCACGGACGCTCGAAGAGATGGACGCCGATGTCCGCCTGGATGTCCAGGCCTTCCGCGACCGCGAAGACTTCGAGTCGCGGCGCGAGACGTGGTTCGGTGGTGCCGGCCTGCAGGAGCGCGACTGGACGGTGCTCTGCGACTACGTCTTTGCGCCGAACGGAGAGGTTCCAAGTAGGATTCGTGCGCTGGCCGAGGCCGTGCGCGCGGACGTGCAGGCGACCGTAGCGCGTGGCACGCCGCTCGACCCGCGAGAATCGCAAGTGGCCACCTTGATCGGCGTTAGCCAGCTTACTCGTTATTTTTTCAATGCCCTCGCACGGCGAGACCGTATCCGCCTCGATGAGATGGAGCGTTACCTGCCCGAGGATCTCGTCGGGGCCAGGGTGCGCGCCGCCGACGGCTCCTTCAAGACCATCGAGACCGGCTCGGTCGGCGAAAGGAGCACAGCCATCCTGAGCCTGCTGCTCTCGGCGGGCGACCAGCCGATCATCATCGACCAGCCAGAGGACGACCTCGATAACCAGTATGTCTACAACGTCGTCGTCGACCTCTTGCGTCGACGCAAGTTCTTGCGCCAGGTGATCATTGCCACGCACAACGCGAACATTCCGGTCAACGGCGACGCTGAGCTGATCGTGGCGCTCGGGGTGAAGGACCGGCTAGGTGTGGTCCTGGACGCGGGCAGTATCGACCGGCCACAGATCAAGGACCTCGTGAGCCTTATCATGGAAGGCAGTGCCGAGGCGTTCCGGCTGCGCCGCGAGCGCTACGGGTATTGAGAGGGAAAGCATTTCATGTTCGACACTCTGGACGACCTCGAACGGCAGCTCGCGACTGGTGAAGACGCGCGGGCCGAGTTCAAGGAAGTCGTGCTGGGCGATCGCGGTGTGCGCTCGCCGAACACCGAGGACATGGCGGGCGAGATGGTAGCCTTCGCCAACGCCGAGGGGGGCGTGATCTTCCTCGGCGTCGACGATGCAGGGATCATCCGTGGGCTGCCCGAGGATCGCCTCGCGGATATCGAGAGCTGGCTGATCAACGTGGCGACGAACAACTGCGATCCGCCGCTACGCCCGCTCATCCGGCGGGAGCGGCTGCCCCTTCCCGGCGGCTCCGACGCCGTCATCATGTTGGTAGAGGTCCGCCGCGGCCTCTACGTTCACGGTACCAGCAGCGGACGTCACTACGTGCGTGTCGGGTCGAGCAAGCAGATCCTCACCGCCGCCTCGCTCGCACGTCTCTTCCAGGAGCGCGGCCGCGCATTCGTTTTCGACGAGCAGGCCGTTCCCACGGCGACGGCCGAAGACCTAGACCGCGAACGCCTGGAGCAATTCTTCGCGAGCCGTCCGCCGGCCATTCCCTGGCCGAATCTCTTGCGCAACACGAAGGTCGTTACCCAAACCGAGGGTGGGTCCGACCGCCCCACGGTGGCTGGCCTCCTGGCCTTCGGTAAGGCGCCGCACACCCACATGCCTTCGGCCTACATCGAAGCCGCGGCGTATCGCGGAGTCCGCCTCACCTCCGACGATCTCGTGCACGCTGAGAAGATCGAGGGACCCGCCGACGTCCAGATCGACGATGCGACGGCGTTCGTCGAACGTTTCATGCTCAAGCCCGCGCGCAAGCCGGCTGGGCGCGAGGACTATCCCCAGTACGACATTGGCGCAGTCCATGAGGCAATCGTGAACGCGGTCGCGCACCGCGACTACTCGATCGCAGGCTCGAAGATCCGGCTGTTCCTCTTCGCCGACCGGCTGGAACTCTACAGCCCGGGCAGTCCGCCCAACACGCTGACCATCGAAACGATGCCCTATCGCGTTTTCACACGGAACCAGCTCCTCGTCAGCTTCCTCTCGCGGATGAAGAGCCGACGGACGGGCCTGGCGTTCCTCGAGTCGCGCGGCGAGGGGGTGCGCCGGATCCTGGAAGCGAGCGAATCCCATTCGGGCCGCCGGCCAGTATACGACCTCTTCGGCCAAGAGCTACGCCTCGCGATCTGGGCAAGACCGTCGCCGCATGAGGAGGCTCTCGATACCTAAGACCCGTCATCGTAGCGGGCCTGCTCGAGGTGCCACCACCGCGCAGCGAGGGTCCTCGACCTACGCTTGAACGATCCCGGGAAACAGCGCTACCTCATGCTCCTAAAGCGACTCCGGCATGGGCCAGCCTGGTAGAAAGCGCGAGACATGTGGAACGGCGAGGCGCTCCTACTCGGGCGGCGTATCGGTCCTCAGCTTCCGTTCGTCGACGTAACGCTGGAAGTCACCGAAGTCGCGCACTGCCTCGGCGAACTCCTGCGGGTTGGCTGCCCAAAAGTACTGCAAGTCCGAACGCAGTGCGGCCAGGACGGTTTCTAGTCCCTGATGGATATCAATGTCCTTTGAATCCTTTGGATCCTCATACCGTGTGGGGCGAACCTGCGCAAGCGCGAGTTCCATGACGAGGCGCCGCTCGGGCGGTGCAAGCTGTAGCATCGCCGCCTTGAAGCGCTCTTTATCGATGGCCGAAAGGCGCAAGACGGCGTCTTGCGCATCACGGTGCAGCAGGGCGATCGCCTGCCGGTGCGTGCCGCCGTTCTTGATGAGACGAATCGTGATGCGTGTAACTGGCGTGCCGCTGCTGCTGTTGTCGTTGCTAGTAAAGCCGCGCGGATGGTACCCGCTCTTGCAGTACTGCGTTCGATAGTTCTTCTCCTCGCTTGGAATCGTGAGTGTGAACCTGCCGTCGATGGGGTCTGCCATTCGTCGATCCAGTTTACCTTCAAAGCGCGGACACCCGTCCTCGCTCTCGACGTGCTTGTCGGTCTTGTAGGCGCTCACTTCGGCGTCGAGCCCTTGGTGGGTGCTGGCTTCGATGACTCGTCCTCCATGGGAGTGGGCGGTGGACGGAACCCCGGAGGCTCGTGCGCTGGCAGTTTGAACAGCGAAGAGCGCGAGCACCAGTGTAACGTAACGGCAAATAGAAACCATAGGAATCCTCCGAGAAGAGCTGCGTGTAGCCGCAGCGTACGGCTGTCGGACATCCAGACAAGCGTGCCGGCAATGCCGCCCGGAACAAACGTGATGGGAGCATCAGGGGGAGCAACATCGTATGGGATTGTCAGGACTTGCGGCCGCCTGAATCCCGTGACTACGAGCGTGTCGTTGATTTCCTGAATCGCGTCGTCCGGCAGTGGCATTTGATTGCCGGAATTCAGCACATAGTCGCCGATCTGGATGGTCGCTGGCGACCTCGTAGTAGCCGTGATCTTCAAATCAGCTGGGGTGCGTGCGGCACTAATGACGTACGTTGCCCCGGTCGGCGTTCTGTACACATCCACCGTGATGTTGTGGTATGTCGCGGAGAACCAGATGATCGTGACAGCGGTTGCGGCGACGAGAAGGAGCAGCGCGAGCGCGATGCGTTTGCGGACGCGATCGGGCGGTGTCAATGCCCAGTACATGATAACTAGCGCGAACGCGAGTGCGCTTAGGGCGATGAAAAGGTACCGCTCACCTGGGTCGAGATCGCCGAGTCGCGCGAAGCCGACGATGGCTTCCAGGACGGTCGTGAGAATGGCGGTCGCCGCGAGGAGCGCGGCTTTTACTGTGTCGCCCATTTCAAGTCGCCTAAAGATAGAAGTATAGCACAAAGCAGGGCGAATTCACCTTCGGGTAGGGACGCGGGGACGCCATCACCAACCACCCCGGGCAGCGCTGTGGCCGAATGCCAGCCAGTTTGGATAGACCGAGGTGAATATGTGACTATAGATATTTGGCGACATTTTAGCCGAGGTCGGATGAGGCGAGCGATCCGGCCGGGCGAGCCGTGTTCTATCTTGGCTCGAGCAGCCGCAGGACGGTCTCGCGGGCGCCGGCAAGGTCCAGCCGGCTGGTGGCATAGTCGTCAGCCAGGAGATCCTCATCCAGGTAAGGGTGGAACTTTTCGCGGCGCAGGTTGGCGACGGCACGCGCCAGCTCGCTGCCGCTTGGAGGCTCGCTTGCGGCCATCGTCTCGAGCAGGTGGCCGGCTTCGCTCTCGGTGGTTCGCGCAAGACATAGTGCGATCCCATAGCTGACGGTCTCGCGGCCGAGCGCCCGCATCCAAAGGCCGAGAGTGTCCAGAATGCGATCGCCGCACCAAGGAAAGATCAGGACCGCATCGCCCTCCGCTAGCCACCGGACCTCGGCGAGACGATATCGGGCGAAGTTGTCTCGCCCCTCGGCCAAGAGAGCCATCGCGCGGTCAGTGAGATAGGTCGGGACGGCGGTCTCCCGGAAGATCTCGAACATCCTGCGGCGTAGGGCATCGTGCACGGGCGGAGCCTCGGTCGGCACGAAGGCCGGCGGCCGCCCGCCCTGCGCCGGCTGGACGTCGATCGTCTTCTGCTGAGGATCGATCCGGACGATCCGCCAGCGGCGGCCACCGAAGATCAGCAGGCCGTTCACGGCGAGAGAGATCTGGACTGGCATGCTGCCCAGGACGCGGCCGTCCGCCACGATGCGGTACTCGTCAGGCGAGGTGAAGGCGGCGTAAAAGCCGTAGTGATTGACCAGGCGCTCCCCCACGGCTCCCAATACGAGTTCGCCGGAATGGTCTTGCTGGATGAGGCCGTGACGGGAAAGGCTCCGCAAGACGCCCACGAATTGCTCTCGGCGCAAGCTCGAGAACGGTCCCCGCTCACAAAGGTCTCTCCAGGCCGGTGCGGCGCGAAGCGCGCCGTGCTGAGCGATGAGGGAGAGGATCTGCTGAACGAGGGTCGATAGGTGAAGAGCGACCGGCAGCGGCGGCTCGCACCACCGCTCTAGCAGTAGATCGATCGTGGCGATCGTTTGTATCAGCTGCACCCGCAGAGCATCGCCGAGCGGGCTATCGCGCTGGAGCTCCCGCTCGACGATATAGGCGCGCAGGACCGCAGGTCCGCCGCCGCGGCCTGAGCGCCCGAGCCGTTGCCGCGTGCTGGACACCGACGGAGGAGCGCCGATCTGGGCGATGCTCGCGATGGCGCCGATGTCGATTCCAAGCTCCAAGGTCGTGGTGCATATGGCCGTGCCGGGACGCGACCGGTCCTTGAGCGCCGCTTCGGTCTCTTCACGCAATCCTTTAGAGAGATTTCCGTGGTGCGGCCAGAATTCGTTGGGCACGCCGAGATCCTTGCACAGCCTCCGTAGGCGATCGGCGTATTGCTCCACGATGGCGCGCGAATTCGCAAAAACCAGGTTGGTCGTGCCACGCAGGGTCGTGAAGAGGTGGCTGGCTATCTCGCCCTCGGGCGCCTCGGCGGCTTCCCGGGCGGCACCCAACTGGTCCTTGAGCTCAGCCGCGCGGCGGTAGCCGCGGACCTGGAGGCGAACCTCCTGACGGCTCGCGGATGACTCGACGCAGCGAACGGCCGCACTGCCACCGGGGCGTAAGAACTCGCGGGCAAGGTTCATGTCGCCCAAGGTAGCGCTCAATCCGATGCGCGGCACGCGCCGGGCAATGACCAGCTCCAGGCGATGGAGTTGTGACTGCAGCTGCCGGCCGCGCTCGGTGCCGATGAAGGCGTGCAGCTCGTCGATCACGGCATAGGCTAGGCCCTCGAAGAGCGAGCCGACCTGCGAACCGTGCAACACAAAGAGCGCCTCGAGCGACTCGGGAGTGATCACCAGCACTCCCTCTGGGTGCCGCAGCAGCTTCTTCTTGAAGCTGGCCGGCACGTCGCCGTGCCAGCGATACAACGGAATGCCCAGATCGCTGCAGAGACCCTCGAGGCGCCGGAATTGGTCATTGATGAGCGCCTTGAGAGGCGAGACGCACAGGGTCCTTACGCCGGCGTCTGGGCGCCGCGCGAGCGCGCTCAAGATCGGAAGGAAAGCTGCTTCGGTCTTGCCGCGGGCCGTGGCCGCGGCGATGATGACGTCCGTCTCGGCGGCGAGGATCAGCGGGATCGCGGCTTCCTGGATGTCGCGCAGCTCGTTCCAGCCCTGGCTCCAAATCCAGCGCTGGATCCTTTGGTCGAGCTCGCGGAATGCGAGTGATTCTTGGCTACCTTCCATCAAGCGCCGATAGCAAATGCTAGATCTCGAACGACGCGATCTCGTTGTCCGCCAAGCCGCCAATGCCGGCCACGTTGAGGTCGGAATTGCGCTCGTTCTCGAGCGTCACGCCTGGAAGCAGGTCTTGCCACGATGCTTGCGGATTCTGGTCGAGCACCGCCAGCAGCTCGAGGAAGGCACGGATCGTATTGCGCGGCGTGCGGAAGTATGCCTCTCCGACCTTGCGGTAGCAGTGGTCCAGGAAGGCGACGAGGGCCTCGTCGGGGATCCTCGAGCCAAGTGGTCCGCCGCCGGCGAAGATCCCTCGCAGCTTCAAGAGGAGTACGTATATCTCCTCCTGCGTGAGGTTCTGCAGTAGCAGCACCGGACCGCTCAGATCCTTGAATCCGTCGACCGCGAACTGGTTGGCGCCCAAGCGAGAGCGCAACGCCTCGTAGCTGTACAAGCCCCGGCGCTCGTCCATGAGGAACTCGGGCGTGCCGCCCATCAGGAAGCCCAGGCCAACGCTGGCGCCCTGGAAAGAATCGTTGAGTATTCGAAGGATCTGCTCGTAGTTGCTGGCGCGGGCCCGCGTGTTGGCGAGCTTGTAGAGATTCACCATCTCGTCGAGGCAGACAAGGAGGCCGCCGTACTCGGCGAGGCGCACAAAGCGCGCAAAGAGCTTCAGCTGGTCGTAGAAGTTGTCATCGTCAACAATCGTCCGTACGCCAAGAGCGCGGCGTGCGTCGGTCTTGGTCGTGAATTCCCCGCGCAGCCAGCGGATGGCGTCCGTCTTGAGCCGGTCGTCGCCGGTATTATGACCTCGCCAATAGGCGGCGACCACCTCCGCAAAGTCATAGCCACCGACCAGCTCCGCCAGGCTTCCCAACCGCTCGGACAGGACGGAGTCAACGCTCTCGCCGCGTGCCTTGGCTGCTGAGAGAGCACTGGACACGAACCGTTCGACGACGCTTGGAGCCGCACCGCCTTCGGGTCGCGAGCGAGTGGCGAGATTGGCCATGAGCTCGGAATAGAGCGATCGCGCCTCGCCGGAGGTGCCGTGGAGGCGCCGGTCCGGGTTCAGGTCGGCGTGCGCGCAGACGAGCCCCCTCTCCATCGCGATGGCCCGTACGAGGAAAAGGAAGAAGGTCTTTCCGGAGCCGAATTCGCCGATCACGAAGCGCAGAGCGGAGCCGCCATCGCGGACCGTCTCAATGTCCCGCAGCAAGGCTTCGATCTCCAGCTTGCGGCCGACTTGAATGAATCGTTGGCCGCGTCTCGGCACGACTCCCGAGCGCAGCGACTGAAGGATGGCTTCGCGGTCACGCGGGCGGATCGCTTCAGGTGTCGGCTCATCCATGGTGCTTGTCCCGGATCAGATCGGTCCGAACTTCGACGGGATCATCACCCTCGAGGACGGCTTCGCCGAAGGCGGCGAAAGCGGCTTCGTTGATCACCTCCAGAGCGCCGTCCGGGAGGAGGCCCAAGGCGCGCGTTAGTCGCTCGACCTGCTGCTTCTTCCAGGCGGCGCGCGACGACAGAAAGTGCAAGAGAGCGGAATGAGATGCATCCAGGCCGAGCAAGGAGTAGTCATCCTTTCCTACGGCGAGCGCGATCGGACCGGAGTCACCTGCCGTTTCGTTGAAGATTGAGGCCAGGAGGCCTTGCAATTGCTTCGTTTCCGTCAATTTCTCCCTGATTCTAGCATCATCGAGCGCGGGAGCACCGCGATGCGCTGCCTGAGGCGGTAGGGTGTAGCCCGCCGAAGTGCGTCCTCCCTCGATCACCATGATCGGACCCGCGTCGGCTTTGCCTGCGCAGAGCACCGCATGGAGATCGGAGTAGAGCTGCCGCGAGGGAAGGCCGAGCAGCCGGTAGATGTTGCTCAACTGTGGCAGGTCCGCGGATTCCACCTGGCCGTACGCGGTGGCCAGATGGATCAAGGCGCTAGCCAGGTCGGCCTTTTCCCTTTCGCCCAGCCCTTGTATCCGTCTCTTTGCTTCGATCAGACTGGGAGGGCTTGAGACCAGGCGCAGACGCCTGGCCTCGAGCCTGGCCAGCTGGGCGGAGGTGAGCGCCCATCGTTCGGCGAAGCAGCTCCCTAGCTGGCGCTCGCAGCGGACGGTGAGCGGCGTCGCGCCATCATGCACCGTTGCTGCGAGAAGCAAGAGGGCCTCCGCCTGGCTTGGCGTCTCATTCCCTGCAGCATCTGCGGCTTGCGGCGAGCGGAAGAAGGCGAGCTGCCTCACCTTGGCTGGCGAGAACGATGCAAACCGCGCGTCGGGCTCGACGCCGTAGCCCCGGGTGGCGAGGAACGACGCGAGGACCTCGGCGTCGGCGCGCCTAAAGCGGCCTGCCGTCCCGGCCGGCCAGTGATCCGCAAGCTCCGCGAGGCCGACGACGCCGCGTGCCGGTCCGTCGATCATGCTGTCGATCCAGTTCATGAAGGATCGAACCAGTGGGCTTTCGTGGCTTGCCATGAGATCAGACGGCAGGAGCGCCAGAGCCGCAGGACTCTCCGTGTCGCCAGTGCGCCCGATCCACCGGCTGTAGGGCGCCAACTCATCCAGGACCTGGTTGCCCAGCTCGCTCAGCCGCGTGGGCGGCGCGGTCAGATCGATGTCCGGAAGATCGGGCAGGGGAAGCCGGATGGGGCCATCGAAGGAGGGGCTCGCCGCGCTATAGTGGGCGGTGAGACGCGTCTTGCGCTGCCGCAGTTTGATCCCGCCCCCGCTGCCGAAGGCGTCGCGATATCGCAGGAGAAAGAGCCGCGCAAAGTCTGCCGAGCAGCGCTGGGCGGCCTTGCGATGATTGACTTCCGGCAGGCTCGTCAGCCACGCCAGCGCCCATTCCGCGGCAACCGGCGTGCCGCTGGCGGCGAAAGCCCCGAGCCCAATCTTCAAGTCCAGCCAGCCGGCTCCCGCCGACGGCTCGGGCGGTGGAGCGAGCGCCTCCGGATCGACGCCCTCGTGGAGGACCTTCGCGGCGCGCAAGAAGCTCATGGCATAGCCGCGGAACGATCGGTTGCCACCGTAGAGGCGAAGGAGGTGGCGCAGTTCGTCCAGGAGGGATGCGGTTTCCTGTTTCGCCGGCGGCGATTGGAACGCGTCGACCAGCACGCGCCGTTCGAGTCCATAGAAGAAGAGGAACACGTAGCCGATGCCCGCCTTGGGATCACTGCGCCCGCCCGCAAGCCAGGCGAGGTACGCCGCACGGCAAGAGGCTGGAATGTTCGAATAGGATGGCCAGTAAGTCATCAGCTGGCCAAGGTGGTCCGGCCTTTCGGAGGCGACGGGCAGGGAGGGATCGATGAGCGCCGGCTCGATGGGCGCGCGCCAGCGGCTGAGCCCAGCAAGGCCGGAGCCAACGTAGAGCATCCCCTCGCGGAGCTGGAAGCCGCCGACCTGGCCTGACCATTCGCGAGGTTGCCAGAAGTTCCCGGCGTCGGTTCGCAGGCCTACTGCTCGAGCGGCAGGTGAGTAGGTGGCACGCGGCACGGACGCCGGCTGGGGCTGGAAGGAGATCTCGATCCGGCCTGCCGCCCCGGCAACCGCGACTACGCTCGCCGGCGGCGGCGCGGGTCGACTTTCCGCCGGCGGCGGTGCAGCGAGCGTTTGCGGTTGGAGCGGCCTACCCGTCGGGCGAGTCCCGACCGTGCCGGCGAAGAGTCCCTCACGCAGCCTTGCGATCGCTCTCTCGGCCCAGCGCAAGGCCTCGGGGGCGATCTTCACCGGAGCACCATGGCCGTGGAATGGGTGCGAACTGGGGTTACGTCGCAAGCTCGACGAGCCGGCAGAGTGCGTTGGCAAGCTGCATTTGGCGGGGCGTGCGGCAGCGAACCCGATGCAGCGCGGGGCTGGCGACCACGACTGCGAGGCAGCGCGCCCGCGACGTCGCCACGTTCAGTCGGTGCAGGTTGTAGAGGAACTCCATGCCGCGCGGAGCCTCCTCTGCCGAGCTCGTGGCCATCGTATAAATGGCGATTGGCGCCTGCTGACCCTGAAACTTATCCACCGTGCCAACGCGCACGCCGGGTAGAGCTTCCGCCATCGTCTGGACCTGAGCGTTGTAGGGCGTGATGACAAGCACGTCGTCAAGGCCGATCGGATGGACTCTAAGCTCGTCGTCGGTCCAGCGTCCCTCGGCCTGGAGGAGCGCAAGGACGCGGCGCTTCACCTCTTCGGCCTCCTCGCTGGAGTCGCGGGCGTTGCCAGAGTGGACGACGGGCAGGTAGCGGATTCCTGAGCCGTGGAGCGGCCCCGAACCGACAACGACCTGCCGCTCGCGGCCCGGCTCCGGCGCCAGACGCCCGTCGTAGAAAACCTCGGAGGTAAAGGCGCAGATGAACGGGTGCAGCCGCCAGGTTCGCTCGAGAAAGAGGCCCAGATCCTGTCGCATCGTCGCGTCCCCGTCGAGGAGGTGAGCCAGGGCCGACCGCTCGGCGCCCGGGGGGTGGCTGCCGCGGACGGGTTGATCGAGTTGCTGAGGATCGCCCAGGAGCACAAGGTTCGAGGCGCACGGCGAGGCGGCAACGACATTGGCCAGGGACATCTGGCCGGCCTCATCCACGAAGAGGGCGTCAACCTGCCCGGCCAACTCCTCCCTAGCCCACAGCCATACGGTGCCGCCGACCACGTCGACCTGGCGACTGCGGAAGGCTGCCAGGACGGCGTCATTGTCTGCGTAGAGCTCCGCGGTCCGGCAGGTGCAAGGCTCTCTCCCTTCAGGCTTCTGGCCGATACGGACCTGAACGCGGCGCTTGCTTGCCGCCGCTGCCACGCCATCGAGCATGTTGCCGATCACGCGATGGCTGTTTGCGGTAACGGCGACGCGCCTGCCTGCCTCAACGAGGTCGACAATCATCTCGGCTCCCTTGGTCGTCTTCCCAGAGCCGGGCGGCCCCTGAATTGCCAGGCACGAGCCATCGAGACGAAGGACGAGGCGTCGAGCGGCCAGTTCCGCAGGTTCGGCGCCGGCCAGCGATTCGCCTTCTGCCTGGCCAACTCGCGGCGGGCGGCACAGGAGAAGCTCTCGCGCCGCGCGGTAAAGGCCAGGTCCTTCAATGCCGTGCTCCGCCACCCACTCGCCGATCCGCAAGAGGCTATCGCGCTGCTCGGAGGTCTGAATCACCATCTCCGGTACCACCGAAGTCGGATGCGGCGCGGTGTTCGTCCGGCTGCGCTTCAAATCGAGAGTGCCGGCGGCGTTGTCCACCTCCACGACGGTGCCGGGAGACTTTTTCGTCGCCGGATCCTTCACCGGTCTTCCCGGCCTCACCTCGTGGTCTTGTGGCGGAAAGCGGTACCGGTGGACCAAGGATCTGGGGGTCTCGGCTTCGACGCCTACATATTCAAGGCCTCCGATCGGCTCGGGTTCCTCGATGCGCTCGTCGTCGGTGAGGTCGTCAAGCAGCAGGAACCACCGCCACCAGGCAGCCTTGTCCTCGCGTCGATGCCAGGAGAGGAGCTGGGCGAGCAACCACCGCGCCCGCCACTCGTCGGTCTGGCCGCTTTCGCCCACCGGCTCGCCGATCAACCTCTGCTCCGCTGCGGCGACGCGCGCCAGGTGTTCCGAGAGCGTGTCGCTCGGCTTGGGATCCTCAACCTTGGGCCGCGGCGCCGGACCACCGATGATCCCTTCCAGCTCGTGGCGGCGGTCCTCGAGCCAATCTCGCAGCATGCGGTTCGAGGTGCAGTCGTCTCGGTTATAGGCCTCGATGCTGTCGAAGATCCGCGAATGGCCGCCCAGGGCGCCACCGCTGTCCAGCAAGGCGGTGAAGGCGACGATGCTGGAGCCCGCGTCGCGCAGCTCGACCAGGCGCTCAAAGCCGTACAGGGGTTCGAGCTGCTTGATCGAGTATCCCTCGACTGAGGCTCGCAGTGATTGGCGGACGGCACGGAAGAGATCGACGAAGACGCCCCCCCGCAGGAGGCGATCGACCTCTTCCTCGCGCGTTGCGTGGCGCCCCATGAGCCGGCCCATCGCCAAGGGCTCATAGGGTGCGAAGTGATAGATGTGCAGATGCGGGTCGCGTGACCATCGACCCATGAAGAAGTCAACCACCTGTTCGAAGGCGCGCTTTTCGCCGGTTCTAGTGAAGGTGCCCATGTCGTCCGTCGACCAGAAGCGATGATAGGTCGGAATGCCGTCGGCCGCGGGCAGTCCGGGCTCCACGATGCCGAACAGGTAGTCGAAGCCGTCGTCGAGGGAGTAGGGATCGCCCTCCATGTCGAAGAACAGATCGCCGCTGGAAGGCGGCGGAAGCGACAGCAGACCCAGGTTTTCTTGCAGTTCGCCCTCACGTGTTCGCCGCGGCGCCAAGAGCTCGTAGATCGCGTGGCCGGCCGCCTCCCCCTCGACCTGGATGCGCGCCTGCTCGCGCACGCGGACTAGAGCGGGAACCTGTCTGCGCTCAATCGTCCAAGGTACTGGCGAGGGGAGGGCTGCCACGCTTCTCCTCGTGGCGAAGCCGTGCTCCCGCAGGTCGCGCCGCTGTCTGCCGGTGATCCCGGCGATGAGCGAAGGGTCGTCCACGCGGCGGCGCTCCTTGCGGCAGTCGACGCTCCAGCGGCACACCTCGCAGTGCTCCACTGGCTCGGGCCGGGTGGCTGGCGGGAATGCCAGCTCGCCGCTAGCGGTGAACTCCTCGTATCGGCGCTTTACCAACCGGTAATAGGCTTCGTAGTCGGCCACCCGGTGCGACTCGACCCGCCGCGCGCTGCCGCCTAGCACGACGTGCATCCGCTCGGGCCGACGCCCCTGGATCGTGGCGAGGAGGTCCGAATAGAGGCAGAGCTGGAGCAGGGCTCCGGCAGTGACACGTCGAGCCAGCTTGGTGTCGAAGACCTCGTAGCTCCAATCGCCCAGATCACTCGGGGCGCTCGTTCGGATCAGGAAATCCGCGTGGCCCCGCCACCGCTCGTCGCAAAGCGTCGCTTGATAGACCACGTCGTCGCCGCGCTTTAGGGCGGCGACGACTTCGTCCGCCGCAGCCCGCAGAGCAGCTCCGTCCCTTGCCAGAGATCCATCCCATTCGATTGTCGTAATGCGTCGGCCTTGCGCGCGTAGGTCCTCGAGGAAACGGCGCTCATGTTCCAAGCCCCGCCGGGCAATTAGGTCGAGCTCTGGATCGTCCCGGAAGGGCCGTTTTACGAGTCCAGCCAGCGCGGCGAGCTCGAGGTTGGTCAGGTGCTCGCAGGCGAGGAAGCCGACCAGATCGGTGGCGCTATGGACTACTTTGCTGTCGATCTGCTGCATCGATACTCATTCGTCTGGCGTCAAGACCCAGGCGCAACACGGTCCCACCCGACCCTACAAGAGCCCCAAGGCGGCGGCGTCATGCATCGACCGGTTTCTGGACCTTAGCGCGTCCAGGCGCCGAGATTCAAGCTTATTGACGTTGCTGCATCTCCATCGCGGGGCCGCCGGCTGGGGCGCCCGGTGCCGGCAATCGACCGCAGATTCAGGCTCGGCGGAGTAGGCCGCGATGTCTCGCCGGGATTCTTTGCCCCGGGATTGCCTCCGTGGCCAGACGGCGCGTTTCCGGGTGCCTTTCCTCGGAATGCGCCTTCTCCCTGGCGGACGAGGGCGGCGATCTCTGCGCATGCTGACGTGCTGGACACCGGATACTACATCGCCGGTAAGGGTCCGCTGGGTGCAAGCTTGACCTTCATCGGGGCTTAGAATACGCTTGATTTGCGGATCTACCAAGCTGAGCGTCAGATGAGGAGGACGCTCCCGCGGGCGAGCCGGGCCATCCGGGCTTCATCTTGAGATGCCAAAGATTAGCCTTCTCTCAGATCAAGCGATATGTGAGGGTAGCGGCGAGGACGCCGACGGACTCGGCTTGCCACGTATGCACGAGTCCTTGCCTCGGCAGCCATCGATACTCGAGGTCCCTTCGCTATTGGTGTGTTCGGGGAGTGGGGGACCGGAAAAACCAGCCTGATGCGGCTGGTACAAAGGGAGCTTGACAAGGACGCGAGAGTGGTTACTGTCTGGTTCAATGCTTGGAGGTACGAGCAGGACGAACATCCGATTGTACCGTTGGTGGGAACGATCGTACGAGAGCTGGAGCGGCACAAGTCATTTCGGCAACGTCTAGCCGGCGGCGGCCAATCCTTGATGCGCGCGCTCCGTGCCGTAGCCTACGGCTTCTCTGCTAAAACCAAGGTCAAGGTGCCTGGCTTCGCCGAGATCGAAGCCGGCTTCGTGGCCAAGGAGATGATAGACCGGGAAGAAAAGCTGACGCCGGACCCGCTGCTCGATCGTAGCCTGTATTACGATGCATTCGAAAGCCTCGGATCCGTCAAGCTCGGAGACGATTGTCGCATCGTAGTGTTGATCGACGATCTGGATCGCTGCTTCCCTGACCAGGCGATCCGGCTCCTCGAAAGTATAAAACTTGTGCTTTCACAGCCGGGATTCATCTTCCTTATCGGCGTGGCCCGCCAGGTGATTGAGGGCTACCTACAGCATCGATACTCAACGGAGTTCGGCATCGCGGATTTTCAAGGTCAGCTTTATCTCGACAAGGTGGTCCAATTGCCTTTCTTCATCCCTCCCAACACTGAGAGAATGGAGGCTTTCTGCGGCGTCATCTTGAACCGCGTAGCGCCGGAGGTCCGAGCACAACTGGGTGGAATCCTGCCAGGCGTCGGAGAAGCCTTTGGAGGAAATCCGCGCGCCATCATCCGGTTCATCAACAATATCCTGATCGACCTTGCGATCAATACCGACTTGGCGGAAGCGGCGCTCATGGAGAGGATCCCGATCGAGTTCTTCGCCTTGTCGCGGTTTTTGCAGCAGCGGTGGCCGGGGGTGTTCTCCACCTTGATGACCTTTGACCAACTTGCTGAGGAAGTCGCTGGCTGGGACCGCGACGCCATGCGGGCCAACGTGGCTGCGAGCGATCCATACCGAGCGGCGCTGGCAACCGGGCTACTGTCCGACCTGGGCCTGCAATCGCTGCTGTTGGGTCCACAGGGGAAGCCTTGGCTTATCAATTCGTCGCTGCGGCATGCGAGCGTGAACTTCCTCCGTTCCCAGCAGCGCATTTCGCCGCGAGACCCTGCCGCCGAGCCTCGTCGATATGATGTCTTCCTGAGCTTCGCGAAGGAGGACAGCGAAGAGGTGTCAAGGATCGCCGAGTTTCTCGCCGACCATGGACTGAGACTTTTTACGGAGGGCAACATTCAATTAGGTGACAATTGGCAAGAAGAAATCGTGCGCGGATTGCGAGATTCCCTTGTGGTGTGTGTATTCATTGGTGCATCGGGAAGGATCTCGGAGTGGCGGGCGCGGGAGATCACGTTGGCTCTCGATGCCACCGAAGGAAGTAAACCCAGAGTAATTCCGATCCTGCTGCCCGGCGCAGACGCCGAATCTGTGCCTTCCAGTTTATCAAAACTCCAATGGCTAGATCTGCGTTCGGGCGTTAATACTGAGACGCTCAGGCAACTTGTAGAGGCGATCAAACCCTCGCACTCGGCGGCAGCCAGTTGACGTTGCTCGACGCGCAGGCTGGAAGAGTGAGATAGCGATCAGGACTGGCCGGGCTGACGAGCGGGCGCCCGACGGGCTGCTGCGGTGAGGACACAGACCGGGCCGTGTCACTCTCCAGTCCGTCGCCGCGGTCTTACGCACCGCCAGCGCCGGACAGTGTCGCCCGTGGCCGTTCGCCGCGTCTCTGGTTTCAAAGCGACGCTCGCAGCCCCCAGGGGCAGGCGTGAGTCTTCGGATCGGAGGAGGGGGTTAGCGTTGGGCTGACCACCCCCTGCACCGGGTGAGGGAGGATTGACAGGGGGTTGCTGTCTCGCTGCCGCACCGGGTGACCCACCGGGTCGGAAACCGAGCGCCGCGCGTCCGCGAGCATGGCGCCCGAGGCCACCAGGTCGACCGCGAGCACCGCGCAGATTGACCAGCCCGAGTGTCGCTGCGGGCCAAGTGCGACCGAAGCGTCGCGACGATCGCTGGCGCGATCAGGGCGGCGGCAAACCAGGGCGCTGTCCAGAGCGCGACGAGAACTCCGCTCCCCGAGGTCGTCACCGCGATTGCGTGCGCCAGGTGTGCCGTGCCGCCAGTCAGCACCACGGCGGTAGCGATCGAGGAGATCGCCAGCAGGTTGATCCGCTATGCGGTCGGGGCGACGACATCAGCGGCGAGAAAGGAGAGCGCCAGGCGTGGCGCGGTCACCGTCACCTTGGCGACGGTGAAGAGAACCTCGGGGCGGATCGCTCGGCCGTCGTAGGCAGGAGGTTGGCGGAGGGTCACATGAGCTCCCTTATCCGGCGCAGCTCCTCGCTCGCGTCGTCGGCCGCCTCTGCGGCGGCGGCCTCGACCGCGGCCATCGCTGGGTCGGGACCCATGGCGTCGATCATGAGCGACCGCAGCATGTAGCCGACGGTCATCACCAGTTCGTACGTCCCCGGCGCCAGCGCGTCGGCTGCACCCGCTCGAGACAGCTCACGGCGCAGGATGTTCGCGATCCACTGGCTCGTGCTCGTCCGGGCGCGAGATGCTTCCAGCTGGATGTGGGCGGCGGTGAGGGCCTCAACTCGCGTTCTGAGAACTACGTCTTTCGGCATGGTCCCTGCCCTACACCAGTTACCACCCAGGCGGTTCAGGTGGCTGCTTAACTTGGAGGTGGCGCGAAGGTTCCTTAACCATGGTTAACGATCTGCTCATCACAAGCTGAAATACCAGGACATCTCCACCTCCTGCGGTCATCCATGGCTGATCATCGTCACGGTGCACGCAAGACGACCATTAGAGAGTGTAGGTCTTCCTTTGCGACCACGGTTGATTTTCGACTTCCGGCGTGCGAGCCCGCAGGCCGGCAGGTCTCCCGTCGCGCGGGCGATCAAGACCACGAAAAGCCTTGGGAATTGCCGGGAGGGAAGCGAGGCAACCGTAGTTTGATGCCACGCTGTAAGTCCTTTCGTTCGAGTAGGGTGCTAAGAGCAGCCACAACCGTGGCCTCGTGAAACCCGCATGGCATCAGGCCCGCATGAGCCGCGTGCGGCGTGCCGTGTACCAAAAACCGCGGAGCGGTTTTTGGGTCAACGCGTGCGAAGCACGCAAGCAGCGCTCGCCAAGCAAAAGCGCTGGGCGAAGGGAACGCTGCACGCAGTCTGCGACACCCAGGCTGCGGCGCGACCGCCAAGGTCGTGTTCTTGCGACTCTCGAGTCATCCCCAAAGCGTGCCCAGCAGCCATGGCCACCGCCGGGCACCCGCGGACTTTGGTCCCGGGCGTCCAGGGCGCGCGCCCGTCGATGTCTCTTCTTGACCGTCCCTACCACCTCCGAACCTCTCGCGTGGGCAGATAGCCACCGCCTGTGAGCCACCGGGCCCTTGCTGGCCCTCCCCTGGCCGTCGGAGGCCAAGGAAGGCCGCTTGCACTGCGACTGGCGCCGGGCGAAACTCCACAGCCAAGATGGGAGTCCGCCAGGAGATCGACCGCTACCTCCGCACGGGAGACCATGACGTCCTCCATCGCGCCTGGCCAGGCGACCACCTGCTCGAGCGCGCGAAGCGGGGGGATGGGGAGCTTCGCCGGGCGCTAGTCGAAGAGGTCAAGAAACGTGGCCTAGCCGCCAAGACACCGGAGGCGCTGCGAGACGTCGACACGGTGGCCCTTCTCCGTCGCAAGGTGGAGCCGATGGTGCGCGGCCTCTTCCCTCGCCGCGAGCAGGATCTCGTCCTTCCCGTCCTCCTGCGCTCGGTCGTGTTCCTCAGTCCCTGGAACATTGAGTCGGTACTTGTCAAATGTACCTGGCCACGGACCGCTTGGGAGCTCGCCAACCTCTACCTCGCAAGCCTCGGCGCCCAGATGCTGTCGAGCCAGGCACCGGAGATTGTGGGTCTGAGCGAGGAGACGAGCTGCTTCGTGTCGTTCCGCTACCTCGACGAGCAGCCGCTGTTCACCGACTTCGTGGTGCACGAGGTTGTCCACGTCTTCCACAACTGCAAGCGCGGGTCAGTGGGCCTTCACCAAACGCGGCGCCGGGAGTGGCTTCTCGACATCGACTTCGCGAGACGCGAGACCTTCGCCTACGCCTGCGAAGCTTACTCCTGGATCGCAGAGCACGCGAGGGGAAAGGCCTCCCGCCTACGGCTCGCCGAGGAATACGAGCGCACCTACATCGTGCCTGACAAGCGAGTCGACCCGAGCGAGCCCGGCGCCATTGTGCGGGCAGCTGCCGAAGAACGGAACGGCTGGAGGGTCATCCTGGCGCACTGCACGCCGAAGCAGTCGCCGCGGTAGTCGGAGGACTTCAGGAGGCGCCTTGACGGCCCACTGCGAACCAAGACGCTGATTGGTCGTGGGGAGTCGAGCCTTTCGCCCAAGGCATCGCCGCTCGCACGGACTCCGTCGTCGGCCCGCCCCCCGCCCAGCCTGCTTCTGGCAGACCATCCGCCCAGCCCGAGTGTCCCGCCTCCCCGGGTCCGAGGATCGCAGCAGACCGGCGCACCGTTCCACAACGCAGGGAATCGGGTAAGGAGCCAGCGATGTTTCGCGCAGGCGCGAAACGGTCGGCGGCCAGGGATTTCCAACGGGTGTGGGAAGGTCCGGGGAGGCGGGCGGGTGGTGGCCCGGAGCTTTCCATACCCGGGCAGCTTCCACAGCCGGGGTGGGGGGCTTGTAGGGCGGGTGGGGGCCAGGCGCCGCCGGCGCGCCGCGACCGGGAAGCTCCTTCATGACGAGCTCCCTGCCGGCGCGACGAGCGCTTTCTTCTTGCGCATCGACTCGCCCTTGAGCTTCAGCTGATAGGCGTTGTGGATGAGCCGATCGAGCAGCGCGTCGGCCAGCGTGGCGTCACCGATGGCGTCGTGCCAGGTTTCCACGGGGAGTTGGCTGGTCACCAGGGTGGACCGATTACCGTAGCGGTCTTCCAGGATTTCCAGCAAGTCCCGCCGCTGCGCATCGCCCAGCGGGTGGACGCCCCAGTCATCGAGGACCAAGACGTCGATCCGTGCCAGGCTCGCCAGCAGCTTGGGGTAGCGGCCGTCCACCTTGGCGGTACCCAGCTCGGAGAGTAACCGCGGCAGGCGATGGTAGGCGGCGCTGAAACCCTCACGGCAGGCCTTCTGTGCCAGCGCGCACGCCAAGAAACTCTT
>Ga0210384_10002439_pt1 | contig 22692 bp, 25 predicted proteins | sample IncBWH2MmetaG_FD_160574 | JGI IMG/M metagenome (GOLD analysis project Ga0210384, IMG submission 160574) | Forest soil microbial communities from Barre Woods Harvard Forest LTER site, Petersham, Massachusetts, United States - Inc-BW-H-2-M | ecosystem: Environmental > Terrestrial > Soil >...
GGACCCGCCAATACGTCCCAGGCCATTTCGCTTCCCGGCAGCAGCGCCGGCAGCAGCACTTTCTTGGTGCGCGGATTCACAGTGGGCGAGTAGATCTGTTTGGCCGATTCTACCTGTGGTGCGGTCAGGCAGGAGCTTATATCACCGTTTTTGCACGCCAATAGTTGCGGATCGAAGTGGCAGCGCGTGGGATCTTCAAGCAACCCGTCCTTGACTCCATCGAGCGCATCACAAGCGGCCAGCACCGCGTTGTGGATCAGCGAATATTTCTCCGGAGGAATATAACTATCCTCGCTCTTGTGGACCACTTGGGCGATTCGAATCCAACCGGCGTGAAGAGGAACCATGTCATAAGCGGATGCGCCCGCGATGATGCCGTCGTAATCGGCCGGATAGCGCTGCGCCTCCACCAGGCCCTGTTTACCGCCGCCTGAGCAGCCATTCCAGTAGGAATACTGAGGGACATCGCCATAGAATGCTTGAATGATCGCCTTGGCCTTTACGGTCATCTCATGTTCGGAGCGGTAGGCGTAATCAACCACCTTCTCCGGGTGCCCTAGCGCGAAGCTGGCGCTGCTAACGTCGCTCTGGTGACCCGTGTCCGTCGAGCTGGCCGCATAGCCGCGGCGCAACGCCTGTGCCAGCGCGCCGTAGCTGATCGATCCGGCCCAGCCGCCATTGCCAACCCCTTGGAATTTTCCGTTCCAGTTCGAAGCCGGAAGCCATACCTCGATCCGAATATCGGAATCGTTGCTCGGCTTGAGCGTCGCCGTCACACGGCAAAAAGCAGGCAGGTACTGAAACGCCGCGTTCCCCTGTGCGCTCCCTCCTGGCAGGCTGAATCCGCCAGGCGGCACACTCTGCGCCATCGTTATGGCCGAGTCCGGCAAGGACAGCGAAGCCAGGCTTTCGCACGGCGCCGCCATGGCCGGTAGCGCGATCGTCACAAGGATCGCGAACGGATATCGACGCATGACGAACAGTGTACAGCCTCGTTTAGGATAAAACCATGCCCTTGCGCATGATGCCGTCCCGGCACTCGCCCTTTTACAGTCCGTTTCTGATCACTGCGGGCTTTCTCGAACAGGAAGGCATTGAAGTCGCCCTGCGTCTTCCGCTTGAGGGGGAGAGTCCAGGGGCGCTGCTTCGCAACGGTGAAGTGGATGTGACTCAGAGCGCCGTTTCGTCCGGCTGGATGGAGATCGAAAAGGGCGCGACTGAAATCCCTGTGCATTTCGCTCAGATCAACCAGCGCGATGGCTTCTTTCTGGTGGGGCGCGAACGCGATGCCGATTTTCACTGGAAAAAGCTCGAAGGCAAGACGATCATCGCCGACCAGGGCCATCAGCCTCTGGTCATGCTTCGTTGGGCGGCGCATCATAAGGGAGCGGACTGGTCGCGGGTCCAAGTCATCACTCCAGGTTCCCCTCAGGCAGGTTCCCCACAGGCGATGGAGGCGGCGTTCCGCTCCGGTCAAGGGGATTTCGTTCACCTCCAGGCCGGTGTCCCGCAGCAGCTCGAGCACGAGGGAGCCGGCTTCGTGGTGGCATCGGTGGGCGAAGGACTCAAGCCTCTGGCGTTCTCGAGCATTTGCGCCTCCCGCGATTTCATTCAGGGCGACGCCTTCGAGACGTTCTTTCGCGGTTTCGCCAGGATTAAGCAGTGGGTTCAGCAATCGCGGCCGGAAGACGTGGCGAACTCCCTGACGGCCCTATTCCCCGCGCTCAGCACGGAGGCTCTGACGGCCGCCGTCGCCAGTTGCCAGAAGCTGGGGTGTTGGGAAGGAGGAGTGGCCATTCCGCCCGATCTCTACGCCGAGGCGCTAAATGCTTTTCTGTGGGCGGGAGCAATTCGGCGGAGCCATCCTTATGAAGAGGTGTGCCTGACGCCGCTTCCGTCGGTCTAAACCCGTCGGTCTAAACTGAGGAGCGAACATCGCCGATGCCCAATTGAGCGCAGGTCCGCGCAAAAAAGCCATCTGTCATCCCGGCGATGTAGTCGCACACCTGGCGGTGGAGCGGCTGACCCGCCGATTCTTCCAAATAATTCGCAGGCAAGCATTCGGGACGGGCGAGGAAAAAATCGAACAACGCCTCAATTAACGAAGAGGATCTGGCGCGGCTGGCGGCGAGTTGTTCGGATTCGTAAACTTGTGCCCGTAAGAAGGTCTTGAGCTGTGCGGCCCCGGCCGCAGTTTCGCAGGTAAAGCGGGCGACGCGTTCCGGATGGCCGCGGACTGCTTCCACATTCGCCAGAGACCCCGCTGCGGCGATCGTGCCCGCGATCAAACCCGAAACCAGCCAGTCGATGAGCCCGCGCACGACCTCGTGCATCCGCACCCGTTCCGGTGCTCCTGGGAACTGCATTGAGATCGCGTCATCCAGCTCACGAAACTTATCTACGGCGCGGCGCGCCTCTTCTACACGCACCAGCCCGGCGTGGTAAGCGTCGTCCAAATCGGCGGTGTCATAGGCAATCTCGTCGCACGGATCGATGAGCTGCGCTTCGAGCGGCGGCCGGAATCCAGGCATATATTCATCTAGTTCCGGAATCTCAGCGGGCTCGAAATCGCGCGAATGCTTGGCAATTCCCTCGCGAACCTCAAAGGTCAGGTTCAGTCCGGGAAAGCGCGCGTAACGGTTTTCAAACGTTTCAACGATGCGGAGGGCCTGCAGATTGTGGTCGAAGCGCTCGTCGAAACGTCGCATCAACCGGTCTAGTTGTTCCTCTCCGGTATGTGCGAAAGGCGGATGCCCGATATCATGCGCCAGCGCCAGCGCCTCGGTCAGATCTTCGTCGAGACCCAGCACGCTAGCCACAGTGCGCGCGATTTGTGAGACTTCCATGGTGTGCGTCAGCCGGTTCCGGAAATGATCCGACAAGCCGGCCGTGAACACTTGCGTCTTGTTTTCCAGCCTGCGGAAGGCGCGCGCGTGCACTACCCGGTCCCGATCTCTCTGAAACGGATTGCGGTAAGGATGGGGAAGCTCCGGATACCGGCGCCCTCGCCCTCGATCCACGGGGAACCGCAGATGAGCAAGCGCTGACGGTGGCGACACTATTGCCCGGATTGCAGAATCTCGCCGAAAACGGAGTTCGCCGCCCGGCTCACCGCGGCGCGGGTGGAGGCCCTCAGCGGACCCGCCAACTTCCGCGCTTCCGCCGGATTGCTCTTGGCCAGCAGTTGCGCCAGCAGGAGCGTCGCCTCCTCTTTGGAAACTGTTTCCGTGGAGTTGTCGATCAGGGGCTGAAGCACCTTTTGCGCGTCGGCTGGTTTACCTTCGCCTGCGTAAACCTGAGCCAACGAGAGCCGCGCCTGTGAGGCGTAAACCTTGGGGCCGGAATCCACGACATTCTTGAAACGCTTCTCCGCCTCGGCCAGGTTGCCTTTATCGGCCGCCCAGGACGCGAGATAAATCTCGGCGATCGCGCCCTCCTGGGTTCCCGAGTACTTGGCTGCCAATGCGCCGAACGCCTCATTGCGGGCCTTTTCCTTCTCTTCGGGCGTATTGTAGTGAAGGTTTTGCTGCTGAACTTGTTCTTTCCCCACGCCGGCGTCGTCGATCCGGAGCGCCTCGGCGAGCGCGATCTGCCGCGCCTCCGCCTGGTAGCTCCTGTAATAGGAAAAGCCGATAACGGCGATTACCGCCACGACGGCGATTCCGCCCCACCGTACTACCTCCTGGCGGTGTTCCGATGTCCACTCAAAAACATTGGAGACGGTGTTTGCAACTTGGTCGGTCTTAAGTTCTTTACGGGTGAGGCCAGCCACGCGATGATACTCCTGGATATTATGCTTGTTAGTTTAACATATGGATTTACGTCAGCCGAACTTATTGTTCCACCCGAAATTTCCCACGCGCTTCTGCGGTCTGCTGACCCACTTCGTCCCGCATCGTTACCACCAGCGTATAGGCGCCTGCCGGAACACCTTGATTGAGGCTGAGGCTCAGCGCTCCCGGAACATAGCGTTGCGGATAAAAGGATTCCTTGATGTCTGACGCAGCGTCGGGCTCCGCGAATACTTGTTCGCCGTCTTCTTTGAGCACCACCAGGCCGTAGGAGACCGAGTAATGATTCTTTTCCGCCAATTTGTATCCGGTGATCTCGAACCGCGCCCACAGCATCTCGCCCGGATGATATACCGCAGGATCGAGCGGAGAGCCATCCTCCTCGGTTCGCAGGAAGCGCAGATTCCGCGCCGCTAGCGTGTCGCTCGGCTCGACCTCAAGCCCGCGCACCTGCACATCGAGCTGAGACATGATTTCCGTCCCGCCCACCTCGTCCTTCGCCTTCACCGCGATCCGATAGGCGCCGCCCACGGCATACGGCGGAACCACGAAGGTATGGAGAAACTTCGGCAGCCAATTCTTGTCCTGCGGAAGTACAGGTTCTTCGATGCGGCCCGCCGCGGGGGGTTCCAGCGCAACCCCGGCTGGATCGGAAACCTGAATCTGCCAGGCGAGCTTCACGCTCCGCTGCTCGTCTCCGGTGGTGGCCATCTGATATCCGGCCAGCCGGCAACTGAAAAAGACGGTCTCCCCCGGTATAAAGATGTGGGACGGCGCCAGCACCGGCCCATCCTCGAACTGATGCAGCGCCATGCGCTCGATGGTGACCGCCGCGCGGCTAGCCTGGGCACACAGCAACACTCCGACCGCGGCCAGCACGCCGCGAATTAGCGCCCTGCGCCTGGTACCTCGATGCTCGTATCCGTGTCCAAGCGCAAAGGAATATCGACCCATACGAACTTCTCCGTTCCGGGCTCACCCCCATCGGTGAGACGCAGCCGATAGGATGTCAACGGTACATCAAACACGATGTTGCCTTGGCGCGTCTCAGCGGGGCTAATGGTCCGGATCAGGCCGAACCAGTTGTTGACTCCATCGCCGTTTTCGAGCTCGCGAAACTCCTTACCGTCGGCCTCCAATGTCAACAGAGGCACGGACACGTCCCTGCCTCCGCCATTGGTAGCCGAAAGCGTGATCATCAGAAAACGGTTCTCCGGAACCCGCGTCTTGAATATATCGCCTAATTGCGTCCGCCACATGGTCTGAATGACGTTGTACACTACTGGGCCAGCCGTGATCCGGTCCCCCATCTGAAAATTGATTTGCACCGAGTTCTGCCGGTTGCATCCCGTCAACAGCAGCCCCCCCGCAACGGACAACGCCGCGAGCAATAATGAATGTAGCGGAACGCGTTTCATGGTGATCCACCAATTTTACGAGATTTCGCGGAGAAGGCAAAGACAGCGGCGCTCGGTTTCGTTCGTCGTCTTGCTGCTAGTCCTTGCCGCGGCCTGGCTGCAAGCTTTTCAGGCCGTCCATCCTCTTACCGGGCGGCGTATAGCCGGCGTGATGGGTCCCGGAGGCGCAGACTGGCTGACCCGTCCGGAGCGCGAAGCCGAAGAGAATGTCGAAGGGGCGCTTAATGCCATCGGCATCAAGCCCGGGATGACCGTTGCCGAGGTCGGCGCCGGGACCGGCTACGTTGCTTTGCGCATGGCCAAGCGAGTGGGCCCCGGCGGCAAGGTGTATGCCAACGATCTTCAACCGGAGATGCTGGAGAAGTTGCGTCAGAATGCGGCCAAGGCCGGGGTCGCCAACGTGCAGACCGTGCTCGGGGGCGAGACGGACCCGAAATTGCCCCCCGGGGCGATGGACCTGATCATCCTGGTAGATGTCTATCACGAGTTCTCGCAACCGCAGAAAATGCTGCAAGGGATTCGCGCGGCGCTCAAGCCCGACGGCCGGCTGGTGTTGCTCGAATACCGCAAGGAGGACCCCAGCATTCCCATCCGGCCGGAGCACAAGATGAGCGTCGCGGAGGCTAAAACCGAGGTTGAGGCCGAGGGCTTCCACCTGGGCCCCGTTCTCGAGACCCTGCCGCGCCAGCATATCCTGGTGTTTACGAACGTGACGGCGGCGGGTGCGGCCGCTGGCCGGTGATGAAGCGGCAAAGGTCCACCGGTCAGGCCCTCGAAAATATGGCATAATTATGTCATATGCGGACCACAATCGAGTTGCCCGACGAACTCCTCGCGCAAGCAAAGAGCCGCGCTGCCCTGGCTGGGCTCTCCCTCAAACAGTTCTTCATTGAGGCGATCGAACAGAGGCTCGCTCCGCAGGCCCCCAAGACGCGGCGCCCGCCGCCCGTCATCGGAAGCGCGGCTGCACGCCGCATTCGCACCCTGACGCCTGAGCAGATCGATGAAGCGATGCTTGGTTGACGTCAATGTCTGGCTTGCTCTGCTTGTGCGCCAACATGAGCACCATCGCCTTGCCCGCAAATGGTTCGACACCCTGACGGCGGGCGAGGCCGGCTTGTGCCGTCTGGTTCAACTCGGACTCATGCGCCTGCTCGCCAACCGCACCATCATGGGAGATCACGCCATCCCAGCGGCGGAAGCCTGGACGCTGATCGAGGCACTGTTGGAAGACGAACGGGTCGATTTCGTACCGGAACCCTCGGAACTCAGTTCGATATTGCCGGCTCTGCTGCGCTACCCCATCCCCACCGGCAAATTAGTCGCCGATGCCTATCTGGCTGCGTTCGCAATCGGATCCTCGCGGCGTCTGGTCACGCTGGATCGAGGATTCAAACAGTTTCGCGGGGTCGAAATGGATCTGCTCGGATGAGAGCCTTCGCATTGCACGTCCCCGCCCCCGCGCGCGTCTCTATCTATGTAGCTCTGTGCGGGCCGGAGTGCGGACGCGCATATTATCAAAGAGTTACAAGATTCCGGCATGGCTGAGTGGACGCTCAAATACGCTGACGCGCGCGGTGAAATTCATCAACAGGTGGCCCAGGCGGCCTCCGAGGGAGAACTGCGCGACCGCTTTACCCAGCAGGGGTTTCTGGTTTATTCCGTCAAGCCCCGCTCGGAAATCGCCGGTCTGACGTCCGGCTTCCGACCCACCGGCAAGAAGCTGAATCTTGAGAAATTCCTGATCTTCAACCAGCAGTTTGTCACACTGGTCCGCGCCGGATTGCCGATTTTGAAGGCGCTCGACCTTCTGGCCGAACGGCTGACCGATCCAAAACTCTCGAAGTATATTAGCAACGTCCGCGAGGAAGTCCGGAGCGGCGCGCTGCTTTCAGAGGCGTTCGCGCGGCAGGGCGTCTTTCCGCCAATCTACGTGACCAGCGTCCTTGCAGGGGAGCGCAGTGGCTCGCTCGCCGAAGTGATCGAGCGCTTCATCACCTACCAGAAACTTGCCCTCTCGGTGCGCAAGAAACTGCTGCTGTCCCTCCTTTATCCGGCTTTACTGGTCTCTCTGGTCATTTGCCTGATCGTGTTTCTGATCACCTTCGTGGTGCCAAATTTTGCGGGACTCTATCAGAGCATGCAGGCGCAATTGCCGGCCCCCACACTGATTTTGATCGCCATCGGCACCACGGCGCGCAGCTACGTGCTGCTTGGATTTGGAGCGCTGGTGGTGGCGATCCTGGGCTTCCGCGCCTGGTCGCGCACGCCGGGCGGCCGCGAAACCGTGGATCGCGTGATTCTCCGCATCCCGATCGCCGGGGAGGTGTGGCTTAAGTATCAAGTTGCCCAGTTTTCACGCGTGCTAAGCACGCTGTTGATCGGCGGCATCCCTCTGATGCAGGCGCTCGATACCGCGGCCGATTCGCTCGGCACCGAAGTCTTGAAGAAAGTGCTGGTGAAAGCCACGAAACTGGTCCAGGAGGGCCAGTCGTTATCGGGCGCGCTGCGTGTCACCAAGGTGTTTCCCAGCCTGTCTCTCGATATGATCGAAGTAGGCGAGTCTACCGGTGCGCTGCCCGCCATGCTGGGCAGCGTGGCCGAGTTCTACGAGGACGACGTCTCGACGCGCGTCACCGCGGCGCTCAGCCTGATCGAGCCGGTGATCATGATCTTCATGGGCATCTTCGTCGCATTCGTGCTGATTTCCTTGTATCTGCCGATCTTCTCTTTAGCGGATTCCATCCATTCTTAAACATGGCGGCCACGAACCAAATCCTTCCCCAAGACCCGGCGCAGGAGATTGCGCGCGCCCGCGCACTGGCGGAGCGGTATTATCACCAATTCGTCGACTTGCACCAGGTCCGTATCGATCACGACCTGTTCCACTCCATCCCGGTCGATCTGATGTTCCGTTACAACTTCGTGCCGATCCAGGCTGAAAACAGCTCGCTTGAGATCGCTCTGGCCGATCCGCGCAATCTCAGCCTGATCGACGAGCTGGCGGTGCTGCTCGGCAAGAAGCTGCGCGTCAAGGTGGCGACGCTTTCGCAAATTTCGGAATTGCTCAAGAAGACCGAGCAGTCCCAGCGCGTGCTCGAAGAGGTCACCGAGGGTTTCGCTCTGGCCGTGGTCGGCGACGAGGAGAACGCCGACGAAACGCTCTCCATCGACCGTTTATCCGCGGCAGACTCCGACATCGCGCCCGTTATCAAACTGGTGGACACTACCATCTTCAACGCCCTCGAGCGGCGCGCCAGCGACATCCACATCGAAACGCGCGACCAGGAGGTGGCCATCAAGTACCGCATCGACGGCGTGCTGCATTACGCCATGCCGCCCATCTCCAAGGACTGGCACTCCACCATCATTTCGCGCATCAAAGTGATGAGCGAGCTGGATATCGCCGAGCGGCGCGTTCCTCAGGACGGCCGCTTCCGCGTGCGCTATAAGAACCGCTTGATCGATTTCCGCGTTTCGATCATGCCCACCATCTACGGCGAGGACGCCGTGCTGCGCGTGCTCGATAAAGAGTCGATGAGCGAGAAGTTCGCCAAGCTCTCGCTCGACGTGGTCGGTTTCTCCGAAGGTGATCTTACGAAATTCCGGCGCTATATCAAAGAGCCGTACGGCATGGTGCTGGTCACTGGGCCCACCGGTTCCGGAAAAACCACCACGCTCTACGCCGCGCTGAGCGAGATCAAGAACGATGAAGACAAGATCGTTACCATCGAAGATCCGGTCGAGTATCAGATCAAAGGCATCACGCAGATTCCGGTCAACGAGAAAAAGGGTCTGACGTTTGCGAGAGGACTGCGTTCCATTCTGCGACATGATCCCGACAAGATCATGGTGGGCGAAATCCGCGACCAGGAAACCGCGCAGATCGCGATCAACGCCGCCCTTACCGGGCATCTGGTGTTCACCACGGTGCACGCCAACAACGTGCTGGACGTGCTGGGCCGCTTTCTGAACATGGGCGTCGAGGCCTACAACTTCGTCTCCGCGTTGAACTGCATCCTGGCGCAGCGGCTGGTGCGCGTGATCTGCCCGCACTGCAAGAAGGTGGTGCGTTATCCGGATTCCTACCTGGTCGAGAGCGGCCTGAATGCCGCCGAGTGGCGCGAGGTGACGTTCTACGAAGGCGCCGGCTGTTTTGAGTGCGGCGGCACTGGTTTCCGCGGCCGTACCGCCAGCCACGAGCTGTTGGACCTCTCCGAGAGGATTCGCGAAATGATTCTCGATAAGCGTCCCGCCTCCGAGATCCGGCGGATCTCGCGGGAAGAGGGCATGACGTTTCTGCGGGAATCCGCGCTCGAGAAAGCGCGCGCCGGAGTCGCCACTCTCCGCGAGATCAATAAGGTCACCTTTATCGAGGGTTGATGTCACTCTGGAGCCGCATTTCCCGACTCGTGAAAGACCCGCCGCCGGACCACGTCTTTGAGTTCTCCGAAGCCGGTATCGCCTTTGCGCGCCCGGGAAACGGGCACGGCGGCGCCGAGACTGGGTTCGCTCCGTTCGAGCCAGGCACGCTGTTGCCCTCGCCGGTCGAGGACAATATGCGGCGGCCCGAGGCGATCGTGTCGATGCTCTCGCGAATCGCCCCACCCAACGGCAACAAGAAACGCCGCCCGGCCGCGGTGATCCTGCCCGACTATGCGGCTCGCGTGAGCGTGCTCGACTTCGCCTCGTTTCCGTCAGCGCCGGAAGAGCAGCTCCCCCTCATCCGTTTCCGCTTGAAGAAGACCATTCCGTTCGATATTGATTCGGCTGCGGTGAGCTACTTCGTTCAGCCGTCGGAGACCGGGCGGAAAATCGAGGTGGTGGCGGTGACGGTTGCGCTCGAGATCATTGCGCGCTACGAAGCTCTGTTGCGCGGCGCTAACTTCCACCCAGGCGAAGTGACCACCTCGGCGCTGGCGGCCCTTAATCTTTATCGCGGCCCTGATCAGAGCGCCGACGTTGCCATTGTCGCCAAGCTGGCCGGGCGCGCGCTTTCCCTTATGGTGGTCTCAGGGGAATCCTTAAAGTTATTCCGCTGCGTCGAGCTCGAAGCGGCGGGCGAGGAGGAAGTCCTCTCCGTGCTGCAACCCACCTTTGCCTACGTCGAAGATGAACTGGGAACTCCAGCCCGCAGATTAGTCCTATGCGGGTTCCCCAACGGCGCGCTGGCGGGATTGAACCGCGAAACGGAAGTCTTGCGAAGCCGCCTCGGCTCGCCGGGCGCCTTCAACGCCGGATTGCTCGGGTACCTGGAAGGTGCGGGAAATTGACATGCGAATACCGGTCAATCTTTCGGGTGAACCTTTCCGCCGGGACCGCCCCATGCTGGTGGCCGCGGGCGTTACTGCGTTTTTGTTGGCGGGCCTGCTGGGCGCGCTGTTGTTCTTGAGCGCCGCCGATCGGGGCCGTATGCGCAACACGCGCGTTGAAGTCAACCGCCTCAACGCCGAACTGCGCGTGATCGCAGCCGAGCAAAATAAACTCAATGCCACCCTTCGTCAGCCGGCCAACGCGTTTGTCCTCGAGCGCAGCCTCCTGCTCAACACACTGGTCGAGCGCAAGTCGGTGAGCTGGACGAAAATTTTCGCCGACCTTGAAGGCGTCCTGCCGGCCAGCGTCCGCCTGATCCAGGTGAGGCTGCCGCAAATCGATACGCAAAATCAGGTCCTTCTCGATATGGTCGTGGGAGCGCAAGGGCCTGGGCCGGTGATCGAATTTCTCAAGAAGCTCCAGGAGTCGCCGCGCTTCGGCCCGGCCACGGTGCACACCTCGCTGCCCCCTTCCGACACTGAACCTCTGTATCGTTACCGCGTGAGCGTGAGCTATGCCCAAAAACTTTAGCGCAAACCTCAGTTGGCGCGATCCGCGGATCGCAATGCGCGTGCTGGTGGGCATTCTCGCTGCCGCGAACCTGGTGGCGGCCGCCTTGATCGTGTTTCCGCCGGGCGGCTCGGCGGACGAACTGGAGCGGCAACTCGCCAGCCTTCAGGCCCAGGCGACTGCCGGGCGTGCGCAGCTCATACGGACTCGGCAGCACGTGGCGGCGGTCGAAAAGGGGCGCGCGGAAGGCGATGAGTTTCTAGGGGATTATTTTCTGGCGCGACGAACCGCCTATTCGACGCTGCTTTCAGAATTGGTGTCGGCAGCCGATCAGTCCAAGATCAAGCCCAAGGAACACGCGTATTCCACCCAGCCCATCGAAGGGTCTGACTCGCTGAGCATGATGACCATCACCGCCAATTACGAAGGCTCCTACGCCAACCTGATGCACTTCATCCACGAGATCGACAGCTCGCCGCGATTGCTGATCATAGAAGGGCTGAACGCCGCCCCGCAGCAAGGTTCCGGCATACTGAATATCAGCATGAAGATCGATACGTTCGTGCGAGAGGATGGGTCGTCGGAATGAACCTGGTTCCGAGCAGCCTAGGCGCGGATCGCAAGCGGCTCGTCGTTCTCGGCGGCCTTGTGGTACTGCTGGTCGCCGTCTATTTCATCAACCGGACGCCGAATTCGGGCGCACCCCAGCCCCAGGCCGCGTCTAACTTGCCCAACGATCCTGCGGCGCTCAAGCGGTTACCTTCCACTTCGCTGACGCCGATGCCTCCACAAAGGCAAAGCGCGCGCCGCAGCGAAACCGCCATCGAGGATTTTAAGCCATCCTTCAAGCTGCCGGAGGGAGCCGACGTCAGCCGCATCGATCCCACGCTCAAACTCGACTTGATGGCCAAACTCCGGGACCTGCCGTTCGAGGGCGGGGAACGCAGCCTGTTCGATTTTGGAGCGCCTCCCAAACCCAAAACGCCGCCTCCGCCGGTACAGCCCATCAAACCTGTGACTCCGGCGCCCACAACCGCCGAGACCCCGGCCGCGCCGGTCGCGCCTGTAAAACCTCCGCCGCCGCCGATCCCGCTGAAGTTTTATGGCTATGTCAATCCGTCCCGAGGCGGCTTGCGCCAGGCTTTTTTTCTGGATGGCGATGATATCTTCATAGCAGGAGAGAATGAGATGATCCGCAACCGCTTTAAGGTGATCCGGATCGGCGTCAACTCGGCCGTCATCGAGGACACCGCCAACAAGAATCAGCAAACCCTGCCGCTGATTGAGGAGTTGCCCGGATGAACCGAGTTGCCCGGATGAACCGAGTTACCAGGATGAAGCGAGTTGCCCGGATGAAGCGCCCCCGCCGGACTGACGAACGTGGCTTCGCGCTGCTGGTGGTGTTCCTGTTCGCCGCCGCCGTGGCCTTCACGCTTTACCGGCAACTGCCTCGCGCCGCCTTCGAGAGCGCACGCGACAAAGAACAACTGCTGATGGACCGGGGCAATCAGTACAAACGCGCGATCCAGGTGTTCTACGCCGACAACAAGAGATTTCCATCGCGAATTGAAGAGTTGGAAAAGACCAACGAGAAGCGCTACCTGCGCCGCCGTTATAAGGACCCGATGACGGGCAAGGACGAATGGCGGATGGTCCATACCAACGGGCTGTTTCTGACCGATTCGCTGGTGGACAAACCGCCCGCGCTGAATGCCAACAACGGCGCGCCGGGCGCCGGACAACTCGTGGGCGCTGGTCCCTTGGGCGCGAATAATCTGAACACGGGGCAGCCGGGCGCTCCGGTGCCTGCGACACCAGGGGCGCCTGTCCCAGTGAATCCCGCCGTGCTGCGCAGGCCGAGCGATCGCGTTGCGACACCCGATGGAATCCAGCAACTACCCGGGTCGAATCTAGGCGACGGCAATCCGCCCGGTTTCAATCCGAACGATCCCAGCACTTGGCCGGCGATCACGCTGGCACCCGTTAATCCTGTCGCGGGCCAGCCGGGACGGAACCCCGCAAGCGGGGTCGGCCAGCCCGTGGGAGTAAATCAGCCGCAACCCTTCGGTCAACCGCAGCAGCCCTTTGGTCAACAGCAACCCTTTGGTCAACAGCAACCCTTTGGTCAACAGCAACCCTTTGGTCAACAGCAACCCTTCGGCCAGCAGCAGCCCTTGCAACAGCCCTTCGGTCAGCAGCAACCCTTCGGTCAGCCGCAGCCCTTCGGTCAACCGCAACCCTTCGGTCAGCAGCAATCATTGCAACAGCCCATCGGTCAGCCACAAGCGGTCCAGCAGCAGCTAAGCCAACCTGTTCCGGGGCCCGCCAATGCCCAGATTTTCCCGGGTCTTCCGGTTCCTGCCGGACAGCCGCCCCAGATCGGCCAACCCGGGATTCAGCCGGTGAATCCCGCGTTGAATCCCGCGACTGCGGCCTTCACGGGTCCGGGGCAACTGCCAGGCCCCGGCGGTTTCCAACCGCTCACGAATCCCGCTGCGCAAAATCCAGCGGTTGGAGGCCAAGTCCTCGCTCCCGGCCCGGGGGGCTTATTTCAGCCGCAGCAACCGCAAACGCAAGGTCAACCCTCTACGGCAGGGAACGCCCCGAATGCGGCCGTCAAAGCCATTAACGATCAGCTCTTTCGTCCCAATCAGCCGGCGGCTGGTGGCGCGGCAACGATCGGGATCGCCGGTGTCGCCAGCACATTCGGCGGACCCAGTATCAAGATTTATCGCGAGCGCTCCAAGTACAACGAGTGGGAGTTCGTTTACAAGCCGCTCGCCAACCAACCCACGCCCCAGGCGGGCGCGGCCAACAACCCGCTCGGCCAACCCCTGGGTCAACCCTTGGGTCAACAAGCGCAGCAGCCCACCGGCGCGGCAAATCCTAATCCCTTTGGCCAACCGGGACAGCAGCCGGCGGGCGCGGCCAACGGCAGCCAATCCGGACAGCAGCCGGGAGGATTGTTTAACCCCAACCTGTTCGGCCAGCCGGCTCAGTCACCCACCACGCCGCCACGCTAACATTTCCAGTCGCGCTTTAGCATTCCGAACACCAGCAGATCGTGGTGGCGTCCATTTACGAATTGCGCATCGCGTAAGGTGCCATCAAGCGTAAATCCAAGCCTGCGCGGAATTGCGGAGCTCTTCGTATTTCCCGCCGCACAACGAATTTCCACCCGGTTCAGTTCCAGTTCGCCGAACAAGTGCGTCACCACCGCGCGGCAGGCGTCTGTCATCACGCCCCGGCCTTGGAATTCGCGCGCCAGCCAGTAGCCGATCTCGACCCGCCGGTTAAGCCAGTCGATGCGGTGCAGCCCGACCGTCCCCGCCAGACGGTCCTCGTTCCAGATGCCCGCGGCGAAACCGTGGTTGGTCACGAACTGCTCGAGCACGGAACGGATGAAGCTGAGCGAGTCCTCTTCGCTTCGCGTGGCGTCCACCCACGGCAGCCATTCCCGCAATTGCGCGCGCTCGCGCTCCACTACCTTGAACAGCGCGGGGGCGTGGCGCTCCTCCAGTAACCGTAATTCGAAGCCATCCCGAAAGCGCGCCGAAAACATATTAAACCGCGCGATTCGCGTAATTGCGTTCGTAGTAGGTCTGATACTCGCCGGATTTCACGTGCGCAATCCAGGCGGCGTTCCGGCGATACCAGTCGATAGTCGCCTGCAGTCCTTCCTCGAACGGTTTTTCGGGCTTCCAGCCGGTTTCGCGCATCAATTTTTCGCTCGAGAGAGCGTAGCGGCGGTCGTGCCCGGGGCGATCTTTCACGGTCTGCATCAGGGAGTGCGGCTTGCCCACCGCGTCGAGGATGCGCTTCACCACTTCGATGTTCGGCAGCGCGCAGCTTCCGCCGATATTGTAGATCTCGCCTTCCCGTCCCCGTTCGATCACCGCCAGAATCGCGCGGCAATGATCCTCTGCGTACAGCCAGTCGCGCACCTGCATCCCGTCGCCGTAGATGGGCAGCGGCTGGTCCTCGATAGCGTTTGAGATCATCAGCGGAATCAGCTTTTCCGGAAATTGGTACGGACCGTAATTGTTGGAGGCGCGCGTCACTATCACGGGCAGACGGTAGGTCACGAAATAGGACAGCGCCAGCAGATCCGAGCCGGCCTTCGACGCCGAATACGGGCTGCTGGGGCGTAACGGATAGGTCTCATCCGCCTCATATGACGTTTCAATGCTGCCGTACACCTCGTCCGTCGAAACATGGAGGAAACGGGGTGCCTGATGCAAACGGGCCGCTTCCAACAATGTGAAGGTTCCGCGCAGATTGGTTTCAAACACCGGAGCCGGCGACAGGATACTGCGGTCCACGTGAGATTCGGCCGCGAAGTTGACGATGACGTCCGGACGCGTTTCGCTCACCAGCCCATTCACCAGCCGCGCATCGCAAATGTCGCCGTGCACGAAACGGTAGCGCGTGTCGTCGGCCACCGGCGCCAGATTTTCAAGATTCCCAGCGTAGGTGAGTTTATCGAGATTGATCACCTCCGACGCCCGCGCCGATTGGAGCAGGAGCCGAACAAACGCACTGCCGATGAAGCCCGCGCCTCCCGTAACCAGGAATTTCATTTGTGCTGGAGTTCCCAGTCGTAGGCGATGGACGGATCGTTGTACGGGATTCGCCCCTCGTCCTTGGGATCATACAGGCGATTGGTGACGTAGATCAGCATTCCGGCGTTCTCGCCGATCACTTTGTAGCCGTGCCCGACGCCGGGCGGAATCAAAATCTGCCAGGGCTTGAGCGATCCGGTATACAGCGTGTTCTTCAGCCCGAAGGTGGACGAGCCGGGGCGCAGATCGATCAGCGCGACCTGAAACATGCCCTGCGAAGGCGCCCACAGATCAGTCTGATTCTGGTGAAAGTGAAACGCCTTGATGGTGCCCGCATAGCTGAGCGCGGCCGAGATCTGCGTCGTCTCCGGCACGAAATCAGCCGCCAACCCTTGCTTGATGCGGACCACTTCCAAAAAATAGCCGCGGTCGTCGGGCCACAGATCGTAGGGGCGCACGCGCACTCCCGCGATTAAATCGGCCGATTCGGGCGTGCGGATGATTCTGCCGATACCTGGCTCGCACTGGGGCGTGGAAATATGAATCGCTTCCGTGGTTGGCGCGCTCACTTCAAGATTAGGTTACCGCAACCCGTCATGCTCCCAGCTAAACCCTCCAGTGATCGGGTCTCCAGGTATGGATGGACTTCTTGATCTCCTTCTGGTCCCAGTTCCCGGCGAGCGTTCTCTCGCAGAGACTGGGCAGCTCCGCGTCGGAGGCGAAGCGCAGCGCGACTAATTGAGCCTCGCTGAATTCGCCGCTGCGCCCCCGCAACGGCTCCGGCAGCACTTGCGCCAGGCGCAGCCGCTCCTCGAGGCGGATGATGCGGTCCTGCAACCTCAGCGCGTACAGGCGTACTTTGAACGTGAGCAAGAGCGCCCACACCGCCGCGACGATGCGCACCACTCCCCACCAATCGGGGAAGCGAATCAATTGAACGATGGTCGCGATCACCATTAGTGCGCCGACCGGAATCAGAAAACGGTGAAAAAGCGGGTCCAGCCGCGTATGATTGGCAAAGGACTGTTCTTTTTGAGCCATCGGGTATCCCCCGCGTGATCATAAGACAGTTTCATCGCGATGGTCAATCGTCAATTTGTGCTGGCCAGCAGGCCGGTGGGCATGCCAAAGGAGTCCGATCTGCGCATGGTCGAGACGCCCATCCCAGCTTTGCGGGATGGCGAGGTGCTGCTGCGCGCGCTCTATCTCTCGGTCGATCCCTACATGCGCGGCCGCATGAATGCCGCCAAAAGTTACGCGCCCTGCGTCGAGATCGGCGAGCTGATGGTGGGCGGCGGAGTGGCGCGGGTCGTCGAATCGAAGAATCCGGACTATGAAGTTGACGATGTGGTGAATCTGCAGATGGGCTGGCAGGAATATGCCGTGTCGAATGGCGGGGGCCTACGCAAGATCGACCCTCACATTGCGCCGGTATCCACCGCTCTGGGCGTCCTGGGCATGCCGGGATTAACTGCGTATTTCGGTTTGCTGGAAGTTTGCGGCGTGTACGCAGGTGAGACCGTCGTGGTGTCGGCTGCCGCCGGAGCCGTCGGCTCCGTCGTGGGCCAGATCGCCAGGATCAAGGGCTGTCACGCGGTAGGAATCGCGGGTGGCCCCGATAAAACGCGATGCATACTCGAGGACTGCGGTTTCGATGCCGCGCTGGACTACAAGGCCACCGCGGATTACCCGGTGGCCATCAAGGAGCTCTGTCCTGGCGGCGTTGACGTATACTTCGACAACGTGGGCGGACCGGTCACCGACGCGGTGCTTGCGAACTTGAACGTACGCGCGCGCATTGCGATCTGCGGGCAGATCTCCCACGCCAACGACACTCAGCCTTCCACGGGGCCGCGCATGTGGCGCCATATCCTCGTCGCGCGGGCCAAAGTGCAGGGCTTCCTCGTATTCGATTATGCTGCGCGCTATTCGTCCGCTCTGGAACAACTCGCGCAATGGGTCCGGTCCGGCCAAATCAAGTACCACGAGGACATCATCGAAGGCTTCGAAAACATGCCGCGGGCGTTGATCGGACTGTTCCGCGGAGAGAACATCGGGAAGCGGCTGGTGAAACTCTAGAGTTATTCGGCTCGCTTGCATCTCCAAATCCCCCACAGGCCTGTGACGAACAGCAGCGTCGCGCTCAAAAAAAAGACGGGTAGGACGCCCACCCGCGCGGCCCAACCGCCCGACACTATGATCGCAGCCGCATAAGCCATCGACATCACGGACGCCGATCCGGAGCTGACGCGCCCGCGCATTTCAGCCGGCGTTTCGCCCTGGAGCAGGGCGGTAGCGGCCACCATCACCACCGCTACTCCCAACCCGATGCCCGTTGCCCCGGTCAATGCCGCCGCCCGGTTTGGAAACATCGCCAGCAGTAAGATAGCCGAACCCACCAACAGCATTCCAATGCCGATCAGAGGCGCGGCATTGCGGCCCCGCGCCGCCTCATGTCCGCGCGCAAGCCGGGCCACTACTGCCGAGCCCGCCAGGGTTCCCAGGCCGATCATCGATCCGATCATCCCCAGGACCGAGGCATGTGCGCGTAGTACGTCACGCACGTAGAGCGAGGCCAGCGCTCCGAAACATCCCGCCGCGAACGTTCCGGCGGCCCACGAAATCGTCACAAAGGAGAGCGTGGGGTTCGTAAAGAGAAAACGGAGCCCCTGGATCAGTTCGGTTCCAATCGCACGGGCGCGGCGCGGCTGTACGGTGGCCGGCCTTCGGTACATGAGCGTCGCCAGCATCGCCGCCGAAAAGAAAAAACTCAAACTGTCAGCATAGTAGCAGGCGGACTCACCCAGTCCTGCGGCGATCGCGCCCGCCGCGGCCGGGCTCACGATGCGCGCCAGTTGCATGGTCTGCTGCATTCGCGCGCCCGCGGCCAATAGATCCTCGCGCTTCACCAGCAGGGGTATAGTGATCGATTGCGCGGGCGCGAAGAAGCTCGAAAAACAGCTAACCAGGAAGCACAGCGCATAGAGCTGCGGCAGAGTCGTGACGAAGGCCAGCAGCAGAATCAGTACACCGCGCGCCACATCGCTCACGATCATAGTGCGCCGCGGATCCCAGCGATCCGCGAAAACCCCCGCCACCGGACCCAACACGATCGACGGAGCCAAAGACGCCAGCAGCACGCCGGTCGCGTCCCGGGCCGATCCGTGCATCCGGAACACCACCGCCACCTGGACCGCGAAGGCGGCGATGAAATCGCCGAACAGACTGACGGTTTGCGCGATCCACACGCGTAAGAAACGGCCGCGCGCCACCCTCACGTCCACAGCCTAACTGGGCTTCGGGGACAGACCGGCGGCTTCAATGCCTATGTGCAACGAACTGAGGGTAATCGACAAGTCTAAGAGCGGCAAATGCCGCGCTGACTGGAACGAATGAAGCAGGTCAGGTGGCGCGTGGGTTCGTTCGGTAGTTCAGCGTCTATCCGCTGGAGCGCATCCTCGAGTTTCAATCCCGATCTGTAGAGCAACCGGTAGGCGGCCTTGAGTGCGCGGATTTCCTCATCGCCGAAGCCAGCGCGGCGCAACCCCACCAGGTTCAGCCCCTTGGGCTCCGCCTGAAATCCCGCGTACAGAAAATAAGGTGGCAGGTCCTGGTTGACGCGGGTGCCGCCGGCGATCATCGCCAGGCGTCCGATTTTCGAGTACTGATGAATCACCACGTTCCCGGAGATGAACGCCTGGCTTTCGACCTCGACATATCCCGCTACCAGCGAGCAACTGGCGATTACGATTTCATCCGCGATCTTGCAGTTGTGCGCGACATGTCCCGAGGTCATCATGTAGTTTCCATCGCCGATCCGGGTCTCCGATTCGGGCGCGGTGCCGCGCGAAACGGTGAAGTGCTCTCGGATCGTGTTCCCGTCCCCGATCCGGAGATAACTTCGCGCGCCTTTGAAATTCTTGTCCAGCGGGTCGGTGCCGAGCACGGCGCCAGCCGAAATCTGGTTGCGCTCGCCGAGCGTGGTCCATCGTTTGATGAAAACGTGAGGCTCCAAGCGCGTCTGCGCCCCGATCACTACGTCTTGCTCGATGACGGCATACTCGCCGATCACCACGCCCTCGCCGATTACGGCATCGGGATGGACTCTTGCCGTGGGAGCGATCTGAGCGGAGGCGGCGATCCCGGAGCTAGGCGGCATCGGTCAGGTGATCGTCCCCAAGACTACGAACAGCGCGATCCACAACACGCCCAGAAAGTGCCAATAGTATGCGACCACGTCCACCAGCTCGCGTCGCTTGCGCTTTCCCAGTACCACGACGAACAGCGCAACCAGCCCGCCGATCAGGTGCGCTCCGTGCAGCCCCGTGAACAAATAAAAAAACGAGCTGTGCGGATTCTGCATCAGGAACGCGCCTTCCAGAATCAGTTGGCGCCAGGCGGTGAGCTGGCTCGCGAGAAAAGCCGCCCCGAGTGTCGCCGTCGCGAGGAACAGGTGCGAGGCCAGCCTCCACTTGCCCTTGCGGAATACTCGGCGGGCAATCTCGAAGGTCACGCTGCTGGCCAGCATCAGGCCGGTGCTCAGCCACAGCACGCCCGGCAGACGGATGGGGTCCCAGAACGGCGGCGTCCGCGAGCGCCACACGTAGGCGATCACTAGCGCGGTGAAGAAGGCAAGAATCGACAAACACGCGATCGCGACTCCCACGCGGTACATACCCGGAGGGGATTTCGAAGGGTCCTCGAGCGAGGATGGCAACACCACGACCTGGTCGGTTTTCTCCGCGCGGTCACTGACGATCTTGGACACCACTCATATTTTACGCCCGCCGGAGGTCGTGGGGATGGGAAGTTTTTGGTGCGCGGCGCCGGAATCGACGCAAAGGCGACTTTAGTCCTCGTGCTCGCTGGTGGGCGTGACGAATATTAACCCGCGTGTACTGCCGAAACCTGTGGCAATCGGCGTAACCACCCCGTTGTCGAGGCTGAGCTCGGCAACGAAGCCCACAGTATCGGACGTAGAATACGCCGTTCCCGGCTCGAACCCGAATTGATGATTGTCGATTCTATAGATAGTTCCGCCCTGCACGTCTGAAAAAAGCATATACGCATGTGGGTTGGGGACGAAAGCCGTGTCGTCCAGCGTGGTCGACCCTCCGCCGGCTACCGTGATGCTCAGCACGCCCACGAGCGGCTGTTTGCTCAGGGCGTTGCGGATGAATATCAGCTCGGCGTCCGCCTGGCGGTTCAAAACGATGTTTCCGCGCGGATCAACGGTAAGCGAATCCGGATCTTGCAGATTCAGCGTCTTTGGCGCTCCGGTGGGGATATCAAACGCAGGGGCGTTGCCATAGAGAACGGGGTCGAGCCACACCATGTTTCCGTGGAGAGTAGCCAGCACCAGGGCGGGAGAACTATTAGGGTCGCTCATGGGATTCGAGGCCGTGAGAAACACTTGGCCGTTTTGAACGGCAATGTCGTCGTAACCGCCTCCGTGAGGAGGGGTGGGGAATGTGTAAAGTTTCCGCGCGCCGGAGTCCAAGTCGATGACGACCAGGTTCGGATTGGCATCTTCGTTCTGCAGGCACCACAAGTCATTTTCGCCCACGACGCGCAATCCGTCGTTGTGTCCTGGAACGCTAAAGAAGCTCTGTGGCTGACCGCTCAGCGAGTATTGCACAATGGTGCTGGATTTCCCATCGGTGCCGTCCTTCGCGACGTGATTCTGGAAGCCAACAAGTATGCTGTCTTTCCACTGCACAATGGAGTCTGGCTGCGAGTAGGCAATGCCATTATGGATCCCGCTAACAGCAAACACTGAGAGGGAGTATGGCGCCGTTGTGGCCGGAGCTGCGATCAGGATCGGAGCGCATAACCAGGTTGCGGTTGCGGCTAGAGTAAGGGCGAGAATTCGGGGAGTTCTCAAGGTTTTCATTGAATTAATCCTCTTGTGGACGTCGGGGGCTTAGGACTGGCTCGACGACTAACAGGTAGACTAACGCCCTGGGGTTACCTTGCCATGACAATCGGGTTGCGAAGACGTTAGGCGAGGGCGAGGCGGGCGAGCCGGCCTCCTACGGGTGGGCATTATGGGCTGGTTTTCGCGCGCCGGAAGCGGCCCGCGGCGAAAATGGAAAGCCGCCGCATGAACCAGGCTGGCGTCGCCTTCATGAAAGCCACCAGCAGCCGGTATCGCCAGCCGGGAATCACGAACAGCGCGCCGCGATCGAAGCCGCGCAAGGATTCTTCCACCACGAAATCCGCCGTCATCCACATCGATTTGGGGATACGCCCGCGGTCCATTCCCAGCCGGTCGTGGAACTCCGAATAGGTGAAACCGGGACACAATGCCTGAACCTTGACGGGTGAGCCCTGCGCGGCCAGTTCGATGGCAAGGCCTTCGGTGAAGCTGTTCATCCACGCCTTGGTCGCGTTGTAACAGATGCCGGTGGGCGATTGCCCGAAGGCAGCGACCGAGGACACGTTGATGATGCCAGTCTTGCCGGCGATGACGCCAGTCTTGCCGGCGATGACGCCAGTGTGGCCAGCGTGGTCCGAGCGCGCCGCGAGGTTCCGGAGGGCGGCGTGCGACAGTGCCAGGGTGGCCAGCACATGCAGCCGGTGCATCTGTTCCGCGGGCTCGAGATCAGCTCGTTGAAACATTCCCATGGTGCCGAATCCGGCGTTATTCACCAGCAAGCCGAAGTTCAGTGCGGTGCGGATTCGCCCGGCCAGGGCGTCGCGCCCGTCGTCGGTTGCCAAATCCACAACCAGTAATTCCACGGACCCGCCGCAATCGCTTATAATCTCCGCCGCCAGCTTCCGGAGGCGATCCTCGCGGCGTGCGACGAGCAACAGGTCGTATCCGCGCCCGGCTAACTTGCGTGCGAACACCGCGCCCATGCCGCTGGAGGCGCCCGTGACCACTGCCAACAATCTTTCAGGCATGTTGCGGGACCTCTGCGCTTGGGGCCATCCGATGGCCGCGGGCCGCCCACTCCGCTCCGGCCAGCACCAGCAGCGAGGCAAGAAAACCTAGCAAAATCAAAGTTACTGAATATTGGAACACGCCATACTCCCGCGCCAGCTTGGGCTGAAAACGGGGCCAAGTGAGCGCGACAGCGTATTTCAGCGCCTCCA
>Ga0210384_10002441_pt1 | contig 22684 bp, 18 predicted proteins | sample IncBWH2MmetaG_FD_160574 | JGI IMG/M metagenome (GOLD analysis project Ga0210384, IMG submission 160574) | Forest soil microbial communities from Barre Woods Harvard Forest LTER site, Petersham, Massachusetts, United States - Inc-BW-H-2-M | ecosystem: Environmental > Terrestrial > Soil >...
GGGCTAGGCCCGGTATTCAACGGCAGAGCCTGTGCCGAGTGCCATCAAAACCCCGTGAGTGGCGGTGCCAGCCAATTTACCGAACTCCGCGCCGGGCACCATGACGCAAACGGCAATTTCGTGAATCCCACCGTGCCGATTAACGATGGGGCAAACACTATCACAGGCCGATCCATCATCAACGACCGGGCCGTGATTCCACAGGCGCAGGAGCATATCCCCACGACGGAAAACATCCGCGCGCTGCGGGCGGCTCTGAATACTCTGGGTGACGGTTTTGTCGAGGCCATTGACGACAGTACCTTGCTCGCAATAGCGGAGCGTCAACCTGAAGTGAGTGACAGAAGAATTCACGGCGAGGCCATTCAAGTCCCTGTTCTGGAAGCTCCAGGACAGACGCGCGTCGGGCGGTTTGGCTGGAAAGATCAGCATAGCAGCTTGCTCTCGTTTATCGGTGACGCCTATCTGAATGAGATGGGGGTTACCAACCGTTTGCGGCCAAAAGATACCACTACGGTGGGCAAGGTCACGCCCGATCCGGAAGATGTGCCCGACAATCTAGGCCTTGCCGACATCGACCACTTTGCTCAATTTGTCCGGGGCACAAAAGTACCGCCACGCGACAACGTGCTGGCCGCAAGTGCGGCAGGACGCGCTGGCCAGGCGCTATTTGAGAGGATCGGCTGTAATACATGCCACGTTGAAACCATCACGACCGCTCCTGCCGGGACGGTTATAAATGGTGGGGCCTTCGTGGTGCCCGACGCGCTGGGCAATAAAATCATTCATCCGTTCAGCGATTTCTTGCTGCATGACGTGGGAACGGGTGATGGCATCGTACAAAATCCCCCGCAGGACACCGCTGACAAGTTGCGGACGGCTGCGCTTTGGGGCCTCCGCATGAGACCTCGTTACATGCACGATCTCCTATCCCTAACGCTGGAAGATGCCATTGAGCGGCACAGAGGCGAGGCCGAGCACGTATCCCATCGCTTCCGAGAGCTCACCGAACCGGAGAAGCAGGCGCTGTTCACATTCCTAAATTCGTTGTAGACAGAGACGTTCCGCCGGGCACGGCAAATCCAATTGTCGTGCCCCACCTTTTCTGGGATGGTACGGAACTCTGGGAAACAGCGTATGAGCGCACTCCGTACCTGATGCCTAACACTATCCGCAAGCTTCAGCCGAGGGCGCGGAAGGGAAACGATCTAGGATTGAAATTATTTATCAGTTTCAAGGATCTTGGGGGCATCGACAATTTCCGTTGCGATTTCGGGTTGATGGTCATCGGCGCGAAGTCGCTCCAGCCGAATATTATCGGGGAGTCAATGTGATCTCCCAACGCTCGGGAGCCCCCGGTGTTAGGAAGATACTTTTCGATTCGAGGATCAAGTACAGGGGAATAGGTCCTCGATCCCCTCGGCCTAGAGAATCGTCGCCCGTTGCGTAGGCGGAGATATGGACGGGCCAGTCGGAATGTTTGACTTGCACATCCAGCGTCGTTCCGTTTGAGGTGAGTCGCTCGATTCGAGCGTTGCCGAGCTCCATAGTCTCAAAATGGCTTTCGCGGCTCGGAATCGCCAGCCACAGGCGGCGAATCTTCAGCGGCTTTGACGCAATCAGCGATTCCACTCTGCGAAGACTGTCTCCTTCGAGAGACCAGGTGACCCGAGAGACAAGACCCGGGTCCACCGTTTCTCCGGCTTTGGATCCGGCCACGACCCAATTTCTCCAAACCGCCGTCACGCTCTTTCCATCTGCTCGAGGCTTAATCTCATCCGCGCCGTCAACGGCAGCGATGGTCCGTCCGTCATCCAACTCCAGAAAGGGAACCAGGCATGGGTAAATCTTCTCCACGGGCACGGCGAAACCACGAAATCCGTGAGGCGCAGGCTCATAGTCGGATGTGGCCGCCTTCGGCCCGGTTACGAATGGCAGTTCAAAATGGATATTTCCCTGGCGGACCACCCACACTCCAAATTTGCGGCCTGGGTCGTTTCGGAAGGGCTCAAAGCGCGCAACGTCAGCGAGGCTCAGTTGCGGAGAAAAACTTTTCACTCCTTCTTTTTCCAGCGCTTTTATGAACTCCTGGTGGGCGGCAATGACCTTTCCGAGAAAAGTTGTAGTTTGCTGCCATTCCCGTTCTTTTGTTATGTAGCTGTAGTCGCCTCTTCCGAACGCGAATATGGACAGCAAGTGCGTCTCATCGTTGAAGTCCCTTCGCAGCCACGACCATGCGGCAAAATAAGCGGACGCAAGCTGCGGAAGCGGAGCGGGCCGGAAATCCGGGTGCTTTCCGAGAAACGCCGCAATCTCCATTGTGTCCATGTAACTGATTGCGCCCAGGCTTCGTCCCCAGGAATACCCGTAGCCGTCGGGCGACAGCAAATCCCACCAGAGTTTCATCTGTTCTGTAACGGATGGCCCGATGGCCTTCAGGAGGTCGTCGCGTCCGGCGATTTCCGCCGCGTCATAGAGGGCTCTGGCGTACTCATTCGAATAGCGATCGTAGCGGCCGGTTGGCAGGGCATCGTCAGCAAAAAGCGCACCGCCGGTGAATTGTCTTGCCGCCTGATTCAGCAAATCATCCAGAGCAGAGCGATCTTTGTTGAGCCCGAGTTCGTAGTCAATCGCCGCGATGCGCGCCGCGACACCAAAATAATTCTCGGGGAGATGGACCAAAGTATGGGTTTTTGCCTCATAGAATCTGCCGGGGTCAAGCAAGGCGATGTACGTTGCCCGCCCTTCGGAAGACAGTCCCTGCCACAAGGCATTGTGTTTCAGGTCCGTCCCGAAACTTTCGAGGGCCATTGCTGCATAGAGTTGGGCCCAGGTTTTTCCTCCGTAGTTCAATTCGATCCGAGCCATTTTTCCAATCATTTGTGGGACGTCGTGGTTTGCAATCGTCTTCGTTCCGGCGAACTGCGAATAGGCTCCGAGCGCTCGCATGAATGTTCCCCAGGAGAATTCGCCGGTCGTCAACGCGCCGACGACGCGGTCCGGAGGAGGGTCGAGGGTCGCGATATCGGTGACGTGAGCGGTCACTTCTTTCTGGAGAAAATCTCGAATCTGCTGATCGAGTTCTGAAGTCGGGATTTGCGATGCGTCAGCGTGCGTTTGTGCGAACGAATCACAACTTACGAAGAGAACGGCGGCAAAAGTTAACGCCATCGGTCCCAGGACAAGGCGTTTTGTTTTTTGCATTCAGTACACTCTATTCGCAGGAAGGCACAACCATCGAAAGCCAGCCTTGCGCATGGGGTATTGTTCTCGCTGAAAACTGAAAACGACGACTCAAAACGACGCCCCGGACCGACGGCTCAGGTGATGTAGTCCTCCCGGCACGGCGTGAAGACATCGACTACCCGGGAATCTTCGATTGCGGAGGCCCCATGTTGCACGCCACCGCGAATGACGAAAGTATCACCTGTTCGGGCGTCAAACGTGTTTCCCTGACAGGTGACCCGAATATGGCCGCGGACGACGTACACGATTTGCTCGTGCGGATGGCTGTGCACCGTTCCAACCCAGCCTTTGACCATCTCGTGTTCAGCAAGAAACAGTTTGTCGTTGTAGGCAAGCACCCGGCGTTTCAGTCCGCTTTCCGGCATGGACTCTTTGCCTTTCTCGTGCGCTACCACGACGAGGTCCGGAAAAGTGTTTGTGCGCGTTTCCATTTGTTCCCTCCTATCAACCCAGGTGTTCAGATCCCTTCCGGATATCTCTCTTTGTCCTTTCGCCTGAGGTGAGGTTTCCTCAGCGCGCCAGCCAGCCTCCGTCCACGGCAAGGACATGTCCGTGCACATAGTCACTGGCGGAGGAGCACAGGAATACGGCGGCGCCTGCGATATCCTCTGGCTCGCCCCATCGGGCCGCGGGAATCCTATCCAGTATTTGGCGGCTGCGCACAGGGTCGTTTCGCAGTGCCGTGGTGTTGTCCGTGACCATATATCCCGGCGCAATCGCGTTTACGTTGATCGCTTTCGCTGCCCATTCGTTCGCCAGCGCTTTCGTTAACTGGGCGACACCGCCTTTTGCCGCAGCATACGCGGGAACCAGAATCCCGCCCTGGAAGGAGAGCAGGGAAGCGATATTCACAATCTTTCCGCCTCCGCCTCGTTCCAGCATGTGCCGCGCGGCGAGCTGCGACAGATGGAACACCGCTGTCAGATTCACGGCAATCAGTTCATTCCAGAATTCCGCGGGGTATTCCGCGGCGGGAGCCCTGCGAATCGTTCCCGCGTTGTTCACAAGAATATCGATGGAGCCAAATTTCGAGATCGTTTCTTCAATGAGGGCCGAGCACAACTTCGAATCCGTCAAATCCGCGGAAAAATAAAAAGTCTTGCGGCCCGCCGCCCGAATCTCGTCGCAGGCAGCACCAGGTTTCGGGTCCCGTCCATGGCAGCCCACGTTCGCGCCGGCTTTTGCCAAGGCCACGGCAATAGCGGCGCCAAGGCCTCGGTGCGAGCCCGTCACCAGCGCATTCTTCCCGTTTATTTGAAACGCTTCGAGATTCATCATCTCACTCCCGTCCAATTACGGCCGGCTCGAGCCTCGGGCTCAACGTTTCGATCGCCTACTTGCGGCCCACTTCCAGTCCGGATCCGCCTTGTTGAAATCCCGGCTGGACATTCACGACGCCAAACTGCCGGTCCTCCACCTCGCGATGAGCGGCCATGGCCCAGAGAAAAGCGATTCGGTGGCCCGGAACGGAGACATTGGGGTGATAGCCGCTCGGCATCAGCACCGCGTCGCCGTCGCGCACCACCGTTACCAATTCCGGATATTGGGTATCGTTGTAAACCAACTGAATTCCATACGCGGGTTCAGGCATGTCGAAGTACACATAAATCTCCTCCAGCATTTTTGCATGCTCATGGGGCGGCCAGCTTGTCCAGTTACCCGGATCAGAGTGCGTAAATCCGGCCACCAGACGTCCCGCTTCGACGTTCTTGGCGATCAGCATGTTTAGCTGCCGCGAAGAACCTGGCCCGCCAGCGCTGAACTTCATCCCCGGGTCCAGAGAAGTTTCCGCGTAGCGCACCACTTTGAGCGGATACTTGCCTTCCACATCGGATGAAAACTCGGCGAGGTCCGCCTGGCTCTTGGTGGACACTGCGATCTTCGAGTCCCTCGGGATGTAAATCGCGTCGTACTGGCCGAGCTCGAATACTTTTCCGTCCGCTCTCACCGTGACCGCGCCGGACAGCAGAATCAGTCCGGTTTCGCGGTCTCCATTGTCAAAAGATACGCTGGGGACGGAGCTATTTAGCCGAATCCTCCCGTACGCCAAATGCCGCATCGTGCTGTTCTCCGGAGTAACGGCCACATGCCTGCCGGCGTGCGCGTGAGTTTTCCGAAATACCATTTTCTCTAAAGGACTTGCAGTTTTGGTGTTCATAGTTCCTTTAAACACATAACGTGTTTCCTCGACCAGCTTGAGACTGACAAGTTTCGATTCGGCTCCGGGTCAGACATTTCGTTCGGCCGGGGAACCGGTGGCGCCTTCGCCAGCTGCCCATGATGCACGAAGATCACTTCCGGCAAAAGGGTCCGCCATCAGAAGGTGAGACGAAGACCCAGCTGCAGCTGGCGCATGGCGCCTGCTGAGGTGATTACGCCGAATGTGGAGGAGCCGACCGTGGCGCCCGGGGGATTCAGGCTTACCAGGTTGAAAACGTTATAGGCGTCGGCGCGCAACTGCAGATCCAAGTGCTCCTTGAAAACAAAGTCGCGAGAGATCGCCAGATCCACGTCTTTAAACGTGGGACCACGGAGCATATTGCGGCCGGAGTTTCCATTAACGGCTAGGCCGTTCACGAGATTTGCTGGATTCTGCGAGAACGCAGCGATATTAAACCATTCGGCCGCGGTGCGATTGCTTAGGATCGGGTTCTGCCCAGGCACCAGCTCGGCTCGCTCCGTGGCGCTGTTGCCGGTCAGGTTGGCGTCCTTGCCATTGAGAACGGTAAAGGGCAAGCCGCTATGGATGTTGATGATCGGGGAGATTGTCCATCCGTTGGCGATTCCCCGCGCCAAGAAACGGTCTCCATGGTAGTAATGCAACTGCCACACGAGCGCGGTCACGAATTGATGGTGAAGATCGAAATCCGCCGGGCCGCGTTCCAGGCCCAGATTGGTCATGTCCTCCGCCCCGCCCTGTGTGGTGTTGTTGTCGAGTTGGACGCTGTCAAAAGTGTGGCTAAAGGTGTAGAAGCCATACAGCATCAGACCGTGTGTCATTCTTAGTTGGGCTGTCGCTTGTAAGCCGTTGTACGAGGCCGTTTGATTGGATTGTACAAGCAGGACAGTGCCAAACGGGCTTCCGGGGGCCGCGCAAGTGGCGGCGCCCGTATTGTCGATCGGACGGCGTGCCACGATATTCCCGCCGGTGCTGGTCGCGCAGGCCGGCGCTAGCGAGCCGGTTCGAGGGGCATTGATGTCCTGTGCGAAGGGCAAATCGTGGGTAAGATTGCCCACGTAGGCCGCAGACACGCTGAAATTCGAGGTCACTTGCCGCTGGACGGAAAAATTCAACTGATAGCTATACGGCCACTGGAAATTCTTCGCGAAGCCGAAGAACGGCCCTCCGGGAGTGAGGAACTGCGGCGGTACAAACGGAAACGGATCCGTGCCGCTTACGCCGCTGCCACTCCCGGCGGCACAGGTTACCGTCGGACCGAGCGGCGTGCCCGAGGCATTTTTCGCCACCAGCTTATTGTAGGGGCAGGAAAGTGTGGCGCCCTGCGGCACGGCGGTCAAGCCGGAACCTGTCACTTGCTGTGTGACATTGGTGAAACTGAAGCGCACGGCGGAAGGCTCGAAGTTCGTGACTGAGTTCCATTCGTTGCCTGAAACGCTGCCGTAAAACACTCCAGCGCCGCCCCGGATCGAAGTCTTACCGTCGCCGAACGGGTCCCACGCAAATCCGACTCTGGGTGAAACATGATGCCACCGCACCGGCACGATGCCGCGCGTAATGCCCGGATCGCCATTGAAAAGGGCGCCCTCGGGAGCCGCCCCGACTACCGCGGATTGCTCCCCCACCTGGAAGCTGGTCCCGCGATTCAAGGGATCAGTGGGCGGGGTCTGAATGTCCCAGCGCACACCAAGGTTGAGCGTCAGGCGCGGGAAGATTCGGAAGTTGTCCTGGAGGAAAAGCCCCGTGCTCCAATTGTTCGTGTAGCCGGTCACCGGGGCGTCTTGTGAGACAGAGGTCGGCAGACCCATCACGAAATTTGCGAGCGCCGGAACTGCAACAGTCTTGCCCGACACGGCGTCCTTTATGTTCGTGCCATTGAAGCCAAACACGCCGTAATTGTTCAGCAAGGTTTGTTGAATGTCCTTATCGAGAGTTTCGTCACCTCCAAAAGAAATCGAGTGTCGGCCGCGGGTATAGCTGACCACGTCCCGCACGGAATAAAAATTCGAGCTGGCGACGGGCCCGGCGATGGCGCTCGCTGCGGTAAAGAAGCCCGTCACGGAGATCTGCGGCAGCGAACGCGGCCCTTGGACGGTGAACTCCGAGCCAAGATCGCCCAAGGATGTGCCAGGCAGGTTTAATCGTCCCGCCATATTGCGCGTGTAGCCGAGCCATAACTGGTTCGTCAGATTGGACTTGGCCGTCCAGGTATCGCTCACGTTCACGTTTTGCTGGCGCCAGGTGAACTGCTGCACGTCCCATGGGACGTTGCCGTTGGGCAGACCGGTGGTGGAATTCAGCGGAGGGACCAGATTGTTTCCGCTTGTGTAGAAGTAGCTTCCCCCGAGGCGCTGGTTGTTGGTCAAGTTGTGATCCACTTTGATCAGAAACTCATCCGTGTTGTACGGGCTAGGGGCCACGGCCTGGAAGGCGCCACCGCCCGCCGTGGGAACATTGGGAAAAACGCTGGAAGCGAACAGCTTCTTGGTAACGGGATCCAGCAACGAAGGGCAGATCACCGTTGGCGAACCGCAGGTGTACTGGCTCGGCAAGGAACCGCCAGCCGGGAGAAGGGCAGCCATATTTCCTCCCGCCTCCGCCGCTGTGGGCAATGTCGCGCCGGTGAACAGGAAGCTGCTGAGCTGGCGCAGACCCTGATAGGAGCCAAAGAAGAAGGTCTTGTTCCTTCTGATGGGGCCGCCGAAAGTCCCGCCGAACTGCTGCCGTCGCAAAGGTGGAGTACCAAGCGTCGAGTTCCACGGAGCGGCGTTCAGGGCATCGCTCCGCCAGTAGTCGAACAGCCCGCCGTGATAGGCGTTCGTGCCAGATTTTGTAATCACGGTTATGACGCCGCTGGACATTTTTCCGTATTCCGCGTTGTAGTTGTTGGTTTCGACGCGGTATTCCTGAATGGCATCCGGATTGGGAAGAATGTTGCCCGTGTTCCGCAAACCCGTCATGTTGATTCCGCCGTCGAGGTAATAGCTCACCGATCCTGCCCCGCCATCCACGCCGCCGTTAATGAAGGTTCGCTGCTCCGGGTAACCCAGGGTGATGACCGGATTCGGCTGGCCCGGATTGAAGCTGCTGTTCTGAACGCCGGGTGTGAGCTCCAGCAATTCATACGCATTGCGATTTACGAGCGGCAGGTTGACGACTTCTTCGTTCTCGATGGTGCGCCCGATTTCCGGGCTGGTGGTGTCCACCAGCGGTACACTTTCGGAGACGGTGACCGTCTGGTTGATGTCTCCCAACTGCAACATCGCGTCTACACGCGCGGGAACATTCACTTCCAGCACGACACCGGGTCGCACGAATCTCTTGAATGCCTGGGTCGCGATTTCCACCCGGTAGTTGCCGACCGGAAGCAATTCGATGCGGTACTCGCCCTCGGCGTTGGTTTGCGCCGTTCGCGAGAGGTTTGTATCCGTGTTGGTTACCGCCACTTGAGCGCCAGCGATCGTGCCGCCGTTCGCATCAGTCACCCGGCCATAAATCGTGGTCGTGGTGAGTTGCGCCCGCAAAACGTCGGGAAACAGCACGGCTACCAAGCAGAAAACCAACGCCACTCCCAATTTTCCACGCATGGGCTTCTCCTATCGTTCGTGCAGGGCACCTCTGCACGTCTTTATTACAGCTTTTGCGGCACCCCGCCTCGCCGGACAGTGCGTACCATATTATGAGACTGCATCCCACTCCCCAAAAAGTCCGGAAAAAAGCCCGGCTTTCGCCGGGTCCCTCACACCCTGTTAATTCGCTGCGCCCTGCAGCAACTCTGCCGGGGCAGCCTGGTAACCCAATTCGGCGGAAAGCTTGCTCGCCGCTTCCATCAACGCTCGGCCGATCTCCGGCACCCGCTCCCTGGTCATGCGAAACGCCGGCCCGGAAATGCTCATGGCCGCCGCCAGCTTTCCACTATGCGAACGCACCGCAGCTCCAATGCAGCGCAGCCCTTCCTCCTTCTCTTCGTCGTCGATGGCGTAGCCCCGCGCACGTACCGCCTGCAACTCGGCTTTCAGCTCGCCAGCCGTAGTGATGGTATTCGGCGTAACGGCCTTCAGCCCCCACCGGCGCACGATCTTGCTCACCTCCACATCCGGAAGCTCTGCAAGCATGGCCTTTCCCACCGCTGTGCAATACGCTGGCGCCCGGCTTCCTACCGTACAAGCCGTGCGCACGCTGCGCTGCGACTCGACCTTCTCCATATAGAAAACCTGCCCCTCGTCGAGAATGCAAAAGAAGACAGTCTCTCCAAATTCGTCCTGCAGCCGGTCAAGATAGGGTCGAGCACGTCCACGAAGATCGAGCCCATCGATCGCTCGGGATCCCAACTCGAACAGTCTCAGCCCCAAACGATAGCGCCCGGTATCCGGGTTCTTGACCACCAGGCGGTGCTGTTCCAGCACCATCATCAGGCGGTGCACCGTGCTTTTGTGGAGCTTCAGCGCCGGGCACAGTTCCGCCAGGCTGCAATCGCTCGAGCTGTTTGCCAGTATCGCCAAGGCCGCCAAAGCGCGGTCGAGAACCTGGACCTTGTACGGGGAATTCGTTGTCTTAGATTGTGGCACGCGTTTCATATTATGGGATTGCTTCTGTTTGTCAAGAAGAAAAATCGATCGTTGGCATCGAAACACCCTGTCCGAGTCGGCGGCCTCCGCCCACGGCAGGCATTTCCGACCACCACCAACCGAGCTTTCGCCTATAACAACGGGCCGGAGCAACTACCTGAACTGAGTCTTTGGTGAACGAAGCCGGCATCCCGGGACGCCATCGTGGGCGGAATTCGGTGCATCGGAGCAAGCGTGGGTTGAGTGGCAGAACGGATGCTTCCCGAGCTTGCTCCAACAACGCTTAACTTGTGCCGGGAGGCGGCGCCTACCTCAATCTGATTGCGCTACACGTATGGAGAGTTTCCTGTTGGCCATCGTGATCCGACTCGTCGAGCGTGATGCGGGAATCTCGGGCGAACTCGCGAAGCCCTGGCGGACCTTAGACGCCGAAAGGCTTCGTGCCCTTACTCCGTGAAATCAGGCCGCATCCATACCGAATCTAGTACGCATATGCCTTGAGGAACACGAAAACCACGACGCCGGTGATCGAAACGTAGAGCCAAATGGGGAATGTCCAGCGTGCGATTCGGCGGTGCATCGCGAACCGGCCCGTCAGCGAGAAAAAGAACGTCGTGAGCACCATCGGCAGCGCGACGATCGAAAGGATTACGTGGCTGGCCAAAATGGAAAGGTACAGCGTGCGCACCAGGCCGTGGCCGGGGAAAATCGTGTCGCCGTGCATTGCGTGGTTCACGATGTAGCTGACGAGAAAAACGGATGAGAACGCGAAGGCCAAGAGCATGCTCGTGCGATGCGCTTCCTTGTTGCGATGTTTGATGAAATACAATCCCACGCCTAGGGCCATCGCGCACAATCCGTTCAGAAGCGCGTTGAGGGCCGGCAAAAACATCCAGCGCCCGGCGAAACCAGCCGAAGCGTGGTGGACGTACAGCAGCCACAGCAAGAATGACACAGCAAGGCCGCTGATTGCTACGATCGCCCCAACTACCGGGCGCGAACTAGATTCAGCCTGTTCCATCCTGACGATTAAATCATAAAAATCCATCCGGAAGTCACATATACCCGTCCGAAGATGGGCCGTGACGCAACCACATTCAGCGCAGCCTCAGCACTTCGCGTCTAGAAACGCGCTTCTAGATAGCCGGTGAGCTGTGTATCTGAGGATTGCGGAGGAGTCGTCCATTGGCCATCCATCTTGACGCATCGAGCGTTATCGTCAAGATGGCGCACGATCGACAATCCACCTAGAGAATTCGTGTCTAGTGCGGCGCTGATTGGGGTGGCCAGACAAATGGCACGTCCCGGCCAGCGTTGATCTCGACCGACTTCGCAAAATCAATGCGTTCGAGGGGCAGGGAGTTTTCGCCGCCATACGTGGTCCGGTAATGAAATTCGCCGTCTCGAACCCAATAGTCTGTGAGGCCGTACATGGATCCGTCCCGCAACTGCAACAACGTGATCGGGCTCCCGGGTTTCACGCCATATTGCGATGATGTGGTGCTGTCGCTCGAGTCTGGTGCCGCGTTTGTCGGGTCTGAAATCGTGCGCTGATACGCCACGGGCTCGGCTGGAGACCAGACCGCTGGGTCGGGTTCCGTCCCGCCTCTAATCCAGTTGCCATCAAACGCCGAGCCATAAGAAGGCAAACCGGAAAACCAGCCAAAGAAAAAGGGATCAAAAAAGAAGCCGTCGCCAGAACAGTTCCAACTGTTGCCGAACCGGAAATTAGGCTCGAGCCATCCGTCGAGGCATCCGCCAGAGCCGAAAGCTCTGCGCCGGAGGAAGAAACCGATGGGGGGCCTCGAAACGGACCGATCCTTCGACCGGCGGTCCGACACCCGCAGGACGGATTCCGGCGTCGCAGAAGCTCTTTCGTGCTCCGTTGGTATGGCGGTCAGGGACGCCGCGCTGGCTCCTTGGCCGCGATGTCCAAAGAGATGAGCGAAAGAGCGCCCAATCGAGTGTCCAGTCGGTTGACCTGAGGAGTGCCTTGAAGAAGATCCCCGCGACGAGTGTCCACCGTGTCCAATTGAGCCATGGCCGCCGGATCCACCGTGTCCGCCCGCCTGCCCGCCGACGCACACACAAGCCGATGTCATCGCCAAGAGTCCTGCGAGGATGAGCGTCGAGGCGCGACCTGCGTGCTTCATGACGAACCGTTCCCCCTAGCAGACAGCGTACTCCAGAGTTTTTTTGATTTCCACTGCCCAGGCTACGACGGCCCGAAGGCACTCGGGAGTCGAGACGAATTAGTCCCGGCCCTCCACTAGCGGGCGCGAATTGGTCGGCAGGAGAGGCGCTGTCAAGCGAACCGCCACAATCAGTACTTCCCGTGAAAAACGGCTTGGTTGATATCGGGCCAGAACTCTTTCACAATGTTGAACACGCCGTCCAAGGCGATTTGGGTCACCCACTTTTGGCCCGTCTTGGTCCAGGTGCGTTCTCTCGACGGATAATACAGGTCCGATATTCCCGCGCCGGCTCCGTTGCCCACGATTTCGGACAAATTGAGAGTTCGAGCCCCGGCGTCAGTGCGGGTGACAAGCAAACGGCTGACCGCATAGCCTGCGCGCTTGAAAAAACCGCCGTGTCCGAGCGTGTAATATCGCGGGTCTTCGCGCGTTACCGAAGGTACGATGGCTTCCGTAAGATAGTTGCCAACGGCCTGGTCGGCCACAGCATGCCAGTAGTATCGGCCAAATCCTTTGGCGCCTTGTCCGAATTCCGGGTAAGACTTATTCGCTTGGCTCGCACCGGCAATCATGCCCGCGGAGACAAAAGACGAATAATCGAAGCTGTCCTGCGTGGCCAGCCAGAACTTATCCTTCAACGACATGGGAGGCAAGTGCGTGTCGGCGCTCACAGCCCGGTAGTTGGGGAAAATCCAAAAAATACGCTTGGACTGTTTGACTTCGGCGACGCTTCCGAGCGAACTTGCGTCAAGAGTTGTGCTCGTGCCAGTCGATTGCGGCTGCTCTTTCGAATCGGACTCTGCTTGCGGCGAAGACACTGGCTCGCTCACGGCCAGCGGTTTCGGCGCAGCAATGGGCCGAGGCGCATCTTCGGATAAAGTTTCCGAGAATGCCGTGGTAGCCCAAAACAGGAGGGCGAGGGCCATCGCTGCGCAAGCGTTCCGGGACACGTAGAGACCCTGGCCGAGAGATAGAGCGCGCCTGGCGGGACGGAACGGAATGGCCTTGGGAAGTCTGTTTGGGAGCATAAGCGTTTGATTCACAATTCTCCTGTATCGGTTCAAATTCAGCGGCAAAGAATCATGAACAGAGAGCCGCAGGGTTTTTGCGCATGGCCGTGGATCATGCCCTCGACATTTTTGCGACCAACCTGGGCACAAGCCTCCGGGGGATCAAACGCTGTGCGAAAACGCTGAACTTATTGAGAGCTCCGGGAACCGTCAGGCCGCCGCCGTTAGCCAGCGCTCGCAGTGCCTCCTCGACGACTTCCTCTGGACTCTGATAGATGGCAGCCCATTTTCCTTTAGCCGGCTGCGCCGAGTCTCCGTTCTGATTCTTATGCAACCTTCCCGGGCAGACCGTCACCACGGTTACGCCATCGCCGCGCAGTTCCTGTTCAAGGGCGAGCGAAAAGGTGGTCAGGAAGGCCTTGGTTGCGGAATAGGCGCTCGCAAATGGAATGGGCTGAAAGCCTGCCGTCGAGGAGATATTGATGATGCCCTTTTGCTGTCGCGCCAACATGCCCGGAAGAAGACTGTAGGTGAGCTCAACGACGGCTTGGTTGTTGAGTCGAAGCATCTCCAACTGCCGGGGAAGGGCCAGATCGCGGAATTCTCCGCGAAGACCGAAGCCGGCGTTGTTGACGAGCAGGTCGATTGGAATACCACCCTTTGAGAGCTGTTCTGCCAGGACCTGGCCAGCGCCGGGGGAAGATAGATCAACCTGAATAGCCACTACGGCGACCGGGTTTGAGCGGCGCAACTCGGATGCGAACGTATGGAGAGGTTCCGGAGAACGGGCGACGAGAACCAGATTGTAGCGGCGTTCCGCGAGCGCGCGGGCAAAGGCCATTCCGAGCCCGCGGGAAGCACCGGTGATGAGAGCGAAGCCGTCGTGTGCCATTTCAGTCTCTGCCCAGAGAGCGGCGCACGGATTGCGGAAATCGGGTATCGAAAACACCGTCCCAGAAACGGGTGGTGATGCCGTAACCCTTGTCGATGCCGCGGGGACTGTGGTGGTACAGGTGGTATTTCTTCATGCGTCGGAAAAGAGGGAACCTGGAACTGGAAAAGTGCAGCGCGTAGTGCAGCCATTCTTCGCTGACGTAGCTTTGTACGACACCTGCGAGCACGACGGGCGCGGTATAGACGGGAAAGAGAAAGCTGACAGGAGCTGCGACGAAAAACAACGGCAGAATGTCCTTCAGTTCGCCGCTGATGTGCCTTCCATCGAAGGGGCGCATATGATGATCCCAGTGGAGAGGGTCGAGTCGTTGATGCAGGAACCTCCGGATGACGCCTTTTCCTGGCGGAAAACGGCCATGCAGTACATAGCGGTGGAAGAGATACTCGACGAGCGTCCATGTCGCGCAACCCACGGAGAAGAAAACCACAGCGGTCCAGGGATGCGCTGTCGAAAACGCGATCACTAACACCAGAATGGCGTACAGAGTGTAGAACACGGTCAGCGGGTAGAGACGATAGCGGGCCAGAGCGGCCTGACGCCGCTTGTAAGTCTCGAAGGGAACTTCGATCGGGCGTTGCTGCTGCGGGGCGGCTGTGAGCTGGGACATTGATTTCCTCCTACTTTCGTGACCGCGGTCGGGGAGAGCTATTCAAAGCTTCCGGTTACGCCCTGGAAGCCGTTCATGGCTTGTTTCCAAAGCCACTTCATCACGCGAGCCGCGCTGTAGCAGTACGCGACGTTGTACCCCAGCGTCGAAAAGCAATTCGGCTCACAGCCTTTTTTCATCTCCGAGAGTTGCTGGACGTCGAACTTCTGATTACCGACGGTGCCCCAGTCGTACGACGCGTTGTACAGCGGAAAGCATGGAGCGAGTGTCCCGTTGGTTCGAATGATCAGCCAGTTCTGTCCGGCGCGGCATCCCCAGTGTTCGCCGACTCCGCGCATAAAGCCCTTCATGTTCTGAAGGCGAGGAATCGAATCCACCATCTTCCATCCCTGGCGCTGCTTATCGATAAGCCAGTCGAGAAGTTCGTCCACCGCAGGAAAGTCTTCAGGCCGGATGTAGGTGTCGTTTTCGTGCAGATGTTTGAAATGCCCCTGCTCCATCATGGGAGCCTCATTGATGTGGAAAGTGATAGAGATCCCATTTTCGTGGGCGATGGTGGCGAGTTGCTTCACGTCATCGATGTTGGTGCGGCAGATGTTGGTGTTGAAAAAAACCGTGTAGCCGTAGCGGTACTGCCGGCGCACGAGGTAGTCAAAGTTCGAACGCACGTGCTCAAAGGCTTTCGGAAGCCCCGGTTTTTCCTTGATCGCATCCACGGCGAAGTTAACGGTGGCAATGCCCGCATCCGCAAGACGGTCGGTAACTTCGGGCCGCAATAGTCGTGCGTTCGTCGCAAGATAGACCCAGAAGTCTTTCTTGGCGGCGTAGTAGATCACTTTGTGAACGAAGTCCGGGCGGAGTAGCGGTTCGCCCCCCGTCGGAGCGAGCACACGGCATGGCGTGGATTCGAGCCAATCGATGGCACGTCGCGCTGTATCCTCCGTCATGCCTTTAATGCGATTGTCGTACGACCAGCAGTAGTGGCAGTCCAGATTGCATTTCCACTCGGTGAAGAGGTAGGCAATGATGGGCTGAAATTCACCCGGCAGGATGCGTGATTTGAAATACGGAAACATCCAGCCGCGCATGGTTTTCAGGACCTTGGAAGCAGGCCAGTGTCGCTTGCCCGTCTGGAGAACGGTCTGGTGTGCGGCGATATCCTGTTCGTCGAGATCGTGAAACAACTCCGGATATTGAGGAAACACGGGTGCAGGCAACGTCTGCGACTTCGTCAACGTCGGCGGGTTAGGCGACGGTTTGTGCGAAGGCTGTTGCAGGAGCTCGTGCAAGGGCACATCGAGCCGGAACGGCTGGCTGGGCAGAGTAGGAAACTGATGCAGTTCGGACATACGATCTCCTCATGTTCTTGACCCCCCGAGCTGGGTGCCGGACGGCCGACGATACTTTATTTCGCGCTTCACCTTTCGGGGCTTCGATGCTTGATCGAGGCCGAGCGGCACAAAAAAATTCTCAACGCCGTCGATCACCGTTCCGAGGCACGAGGCGGAGTCGAAATCACTATCCGCGCGAAAATTTGTGCCCTCTTCTCGTCGTCGTACATCTAAGTGTCGAGACGGGCACCGAAACTGCCTGCGCCCTTGGCGCGCAGGGGCGATATGTTGGCTCGCCATCGGCTCAATTCACCTGCGATTTTCTTGTCTGTTGCCCCGCCCGAACGAGCGTGCAGGGGTCGCAGGATTTGTCGCAGAATCGGGGGAAGCAAATCCAAATGGCGAGCTCGGCTGCGGGCAGAGGTAAAGGCCGAAGCGGTTGTGGCGTCGATCCGGACATGGACTCTCCTCGCCCGATACAGTGCATCTCGCTTTCCAGTTCGAAGGACGTGCCAGGTGAGCCTATTCGCGAACCAACGACTTCTCTATGCCACGCAAGGGCAAGCAGTTAGGGCGTACCGGATCCCGAAGTACGGGAGTCGCAGGTTATTTCCTGCCGTTCGCCACCGGCGAGTTTTCGTCATTGCCGTCAATTCTTCGTCAGTATCTATCCGGTTAGGTGACAGGTGTGATGCGGCATTTTGACCAAGACGACCAAGTCTATTCTGTTCAAGCGGCGGCTCTCACTGGATTGGACTTGCGGGTCCGGCGAGACTCCCGTAAATGGAAGCCCGAATGCACTGAAGCCCTGAGAACGCTGGTCGCAGGGGATGATGACCTTCAGAAATTCCAGCGCCGGCAGGTTGAATTGATGTCCGCAAGTGCTATTCATGCAGAAGCCTTTCCCGTTCCGGTGTTTCCAGAGGGCGTCGACGTGCACTGGGAAACGGAAAATCGGATGGTATGGAATGAACAGCAGAACACGCGCGAAGAACGCGAGCTGGTCTACGAGGTCAGTTGGATTCGAGAACTGGGCGTCTGGCGGCGGTTTTTATGTTCGCAGCAGAAGGTGAAAAGCTGAAGCCACCATGCGATGCGTAGCGCGCGGATTCACCAATACCATTCGTTGCATCGGAAGCGCCTGGCTCCTGGGGACGACGCTCCTATGCGCTACACAGCTGCCGGCACAGGAAACGACCGAGAAGCGCGGCGCCGTCAAAGGAACGGTGTCGCTGGCCAATGCACCCGAGCAAGGCGCGGCGCCCGAAGGCATATTGCTTGAACTGAAGCCTCTCGGTGATGGTTCGGTTTCGCTGACAGCGGAGACCGATGGAGCAGGGAACTACGAATTCCGGGATGTACCGGGCGGTGACTACCTTCTTCAACTCCAGCGAGATGGTTTTGAGCCCTTCGCCGCGACGCTTCACGTCCAGGCGGGAGCGTCCGTTGTTCAAAACATTTCGGTCAAGTTGACCCGGCTCACGCAAAAAATCGAAGTGCAGGAACAGGTTGAGCCACTCTCGACTACTTCTTCCAGCGCTTCCAAGCTAACCGAAAAACAGCTCTCCGGTTTGCCGCTCGCTGAAGAGAATTTTAAGGAAGCGCTGCCCCTAACCCCCGGAGTAGTTCGCACTCCCGAAGGAAAGCTGAATTTCCGTGGCTCAGGCGAAGATCAGTCCATGCTCCAGGTGAACGACGCGAAGATGACGGACCCTGTGACGGGCTCGTTTTCAATTCCCGTTCCTCTTGATGCGGTGCAGTCGGTGCGCGTCGAGCAGACTCCCTACAGCGCCGAAAACGGTGGATTCTCGGGCGGCCTGACGTTGGTGGAAACGGTGCCCCCGCCGGAAAATTGGAAATTCGGCGTGCGCGACCTGAATGTTAGCGTGCGAGGAAAGAACGATCACGTTGTCGGCATCTCACGGGCTACGCCGCGGGTGATCTTTGGCGGTCCGCTGCTGAAGGACAAAGTAAGCTTTTCCGAAGTGTTTGAGTACGACGTGATCCGGTGGCCGGTGCGCGGGCTGGCCTGGCCGCGCAACGAAATCAAGAAGCAGGGATTCACTTCCTACAGTACGCTCCAGGCGGTCCTTTCTCCGCGGCAGGTCATGACCGCGACATTGAATGTGTTTCCGCTGAGAACGCAATTCGCCAATATCAACGCGCTCGTCCCCCAGACCGCTTCTTCGGACTACGACCGCAAAGGCGCCTCCGCAAGCCTTTCGGACGTCTACAGCCTCCCCTCAGGTGCGCTGTTCCGCATGGCCCTGACGTATACCCGTTTCGACAGCAACGCGCACGGACAAGCCATCGAAGCGATGCTGCTCACGCCTGAGGGCTGGGGAGGAAGCTTCTTCAACTCCTGGGCGCGGTCTTCCAGCCAGGTCGAAGCCACTCCCAACTTTCAGTTTCGCTCGAAGAAATTCCTTGGACAGCATGAAATCCGGATTGGCGCCGACGTGAATCATCGGTCATTTCGTGGCAGCAGCAGGTCACAGGATGTCCGCCTGCTGCGTGAGGACGGCAGTCTGGCCGAGCAGATCGGGTTCGCCGGGCCAGGAGTGTTGGACGCTTCTGTAACCGATGTGGAGGAGTTCGTCGCCGATCATTGGATGCTCAACGAGCGCCTCGCCGCGGACCTTGGAGGACGATTCACCAGCCAGACCGTCGGACGCACCGCAGCTTTTGCTCCGCGCTTCGGCATCGCGTATTCCCCGGGGAGAAACCAAAAAACGATCCTCCGTGCGGGCACGGGACTGTTCTACGACCGCGTTCCGTTGCTGGCGGCAGACTTCCCTGGAAATCCCACGCGCCTCCTCAGCGAGTACGACCTCAATGGCCAGGCAACCGGAAACGAAGTTGCGTTTGAGAACGCATACATCGCGAACGGAAACGGCTCCGTCACGTCGCGAATTCGTCATTCGCCGAACACCAGCGCTCGCAGTTTTGTCAGCAGCGCGGAAGTGGACCGCGCGCTGTGGAGCGGCGCAGTTCTAAAGCTGGGCTATCTTCACAGCAGCACCATTGACCTGTTCGTCGTTGACCCCGTTACCGGAGCTGACATTCCCGGAACCGCCCGACCGGCGGGCGTGTTGGGCCTCTTCAGCACAGGGAGAGAAAACTACAGCCAAGCGGAAGCAACGCTGCGGTTCCATCCGGTCAAGCAGAGCGATCTGAACGTTTCCTACATCTGGAGCCGCTCACGGGGAGACTTGAACACGCTCGGAGACCTCTTCATCCCGTTCGAGCAGCCGGTCATCCGTCCGAACCTCTACGGTGTTCGCTCTTCGGATGTTCCAAACCGTGTAGTTGCCTGGGGAACGTTTCGCCTTCCCTATGCGTTGATCCTTGGCCCGGTCGTCGACGTCCATACCGGGTTTCCTTACTCCAAGGTAGATGAGCGGCAAAACTATGTCGGCATTCCGAACAGCCAGCACTTCCCGACCTTCTTTTCCCTGGATTTCCAGGTCTACCGCGACTTCCGTATTCCGCTTGTACATAACAGCGGCTCACGCAAGATCCGTCTGGGACTCTACATGATCAATCTCACGAATCACGGCAATTTTAATCAGGTCTATAACAACGTCACTTCGCCCCAGTTTGGCCAGTTCACCGGGTTCGAACGCCAGAAGACGGCCTTTCTGCTGAGCGTGGTCAACTGAGAGGGCGGTGTGAACTCCCGCTGCCGGCATAATGCAAGGAGGCAATTCTTAGCCATGAATATCTCGCGAATGACCTATGGGGCTGCAATCGGCTGGCTGATGCTATTTGCTCTCGGGCTCGCGCCACGGGCCGAGGCCCATCAGAGCGCTTTCGTGGCCAGCGAAAACACAAAAGGTAATGCGGATTCCTCGCTGGGCGGCGATCCGGCAGCAGGCGAAATCGTGTCGAAAGTGCTTGCGGAAAACGAACGCCGGAAGGAGTCATTGCAGCGCTACACGGTAGTCCGCACATACGAAATCCGAACCCACGAAGGGAGAGTCGACGCCCAGACCGTCGTCCGCATGGAGTATCGCGCACCTGATGTGAAGACGTTTGAAAAAACTTCGGAGAAAGGGTCAGGGATTGTTCGCCACATGGTTTTCGACGGCCTGATGAACAGCGAGATGGAGGCGTCGTCCGGGAAGCAGCATCACGACGCTGCACTAACGCCCGCCAACTACCAGTTCTATTTTGTCGGGGAAGAGGATTTGGGGCCGTACCACTGTTTTGTGCTCCAGGCTGTCCCCAGGCGAAAAGACAAATACCTGTTCGAAGGAACAATCTGGATCGAGAGCCACGATTTTGCGGTCGCGAAGATAGACGGCCGTCCCGCCAAAAAACCGTCGTTCTGGGTCAAACGTGCTGACTTTATCAGGCAGTACCAGAAGGTGGATGGATTCTGGCTGCCTTTGCGCGACGAGACGCAGGTGGATGTGAAGTTGTATGGTAAGAGAGTCTTCACCATCGATCATGGTCAGTATGTGATCGAGAACCAGTGGGAGGACAAAGCCAAAGTCGAGTAGGGGGCAACCAGCGACTCCGCTGCTGCAGCCAACAAATACGTTCACAAAAGGAGAAGGTCCATGCCATTCATAACTGTCGGCAAGGAAAATTCAGGGAAGATCGATCTCTTCTATGAAGATCACGGCACAGGCAAACCGCTCATCCTGATCCACGGTTGGCCTCTGAGCGGACGATCCTGGGAGAAGCAAGTCCCTGCTCTGCTCGACGCCGGTTACCGCGTGGTGGCCTACGACCGCAGAGGTTTCGGCGACTCCAGCAGGCCGGCGTCGGGCTACGACTACGACACTCTCTCGAAAGACCTTCACGCGCTGATCACCAGGCTCAATCTGCGCGACGTCACGCTGGTCGGGTTTTCGATGGGTGGCGGTGAAGTGGCCCGCTATCTGGGAAACCACGGGTCAGCCCGAGTGAAGCGGGCAGTCTTCATCGCCGCGATCCCTCCGTTCTTGCTCAAGACACCGGAGAATCCGGAGGGTGTGGACGGCGGAGTATTCGAAGGAATCAAGAAAGCCCTCGGCGCGGATCGCCCGGCGTTCCTGTCTCAGTTCCTCGAGAATTTCTACAACGCGGACATTTTTCGCGGCAAACAGATCAGCGAGCAAGCGATACAGCTCAGTTGGAACATTGCCGCCGGCGCGTCCCCCACAGGCACCCTGGCTTGTGTTTCGGCCTGGCTGGAGGACTTCCGCAAGGACCTCAAGCGCATCGACGTTCCTACGCTGGTCATTCATGGCGACGCCGACCGGATTCTTCCGCTTTCCGCCACCGGAAGTCGCACGCCCGGGTTCGTCAAGAATAGCCAACTCGTGGTTGTCCCGGGCGGCCCGCACGGCCTGACCTGGACCCACGCAGACGCAGTGAACCGAGCTCTCCTGGAATTTCTTGCCCAGGAAAAACCAGCGCGCAAGGCCGCACGAGCAGGTAAGTAGCCCACTCCCCCGCCAGGTATGCGTTGGGCTCGTAGCGGATGGCCAGAGGCTTATCGAGCCGGCCGTCCGAGGCTCCGGCAAGATCGACATCCCCGTCACAACGCCGGCTTTGACAACAGCCGCTCGGTACACGAAGAACTTCCGTTTCCGCATTTTGTCTCCTGTTGCGCGAGCAAAGGAGGAATCAAGATAACGAGAGACCTGGCCCTCCAGCTGGCCCCGAACAAGATCACCATCAACTCAATTGCGCCCGGAGCGATCGAAACTTCCATCCGCGCAGAACTCTTGAACGATCCAGCGAAACTGAAACTGCTCGAAAATATTCCGCTCGGAAGGCTCGGGAAACCCGAAGATGTGGCAGGTATCGCCGGCTTCCGTGGTTCAGAGGATTCCGATTACTTCACGAGAGTCACGATCCTTGTCGAAGGCGGCTTGTTGTGGAACTGCCAGGAACAATGGACAATCAGGTCGCAGTGAAAAGAAGAAACGAGGTTGAAGATGACACCGACAAATGGACAGATGGCCAAGCCAATCAGGATGGTGATCGCGGATGTGGATGGAACGCTCGTCACGCAGGAGAAGGTGCTGACGAAGCGGGCGGTCGAAGCGGTCTTGCGGCTGCATGACGCCGGGATTCAATTCAGCGTCACCAGCGGGCGGCCTCCGCGCGGCATGGCCATGCTGATCGAGCCGCTGAAGCTGGTCCAGCCTCTGGCGGCGTTCAATGGCGGAGTCTTGATTCAGCCCGATCTTCTGACCGTTGTTGATCAGAATTTCCTGCCCGAGGGAGTGCCGGAGCAGGTCATCGAGGCCATCGAGAAGCACGGTCTGGATGTGTGGATTTACACGGCCACCGATTGGTTCGTGCGCGATGTAAACGCGGCGCACGTAGCCCGCGAACAGTGGACCGTGAAGTTTCCGCCCAAGGTGGTCAAGACGTTCGACGGGCTGCTCGGCCGCGTCGCAAAAATTGTCGGCGTAAGTGACGACCTTGAAGGCGTAGCGAAATGCGAAAAGGACGTTCAGCAAGCCGGCGGCACGCATATTTCGGCGGCCAGGTCGCAGCCATACTATCTCGACGTGACGCATCCGCGGGCTAACAAGGGCGAAGTGGTGCTCGCGATCTCCAAGCTGCTCAACATTCCGGCCGAAGAGATC
>Ga0210384_10002442_pt1 | contig 22673 bp, 20 predicted proteins | sample IncBWH2MmetaG_FD_160574 | JGI IMG/M metagenome (GOLD analysis project Ga0210384, IMG submission 160574) | Forest soil microbial communities from Barre Woods Harvard Forest LTER site, Petersham, Massachusetts, United States - Inc-BW-H-2-M | ecosystem: Environmental > Terrestrial > Soil >...
ATACCTCTAAGGTCCACGAACAGAGGAGAGAGCACCGGATCCTTGCGGTCTGCGGTTCCGGGATAAGGATCATCGGGCGGACGTTTGGGATCCATGGGTTGCAACTCGCCGGGGAATCCCTCCAGGGCGAAAATTTGCCGCGAATCGCTGGGACGGCTGAAATCAGTGAGCACCGAAAAAGCTCCGAGCGCCGCCGGCAGCGGAATGCCCAACTGTTTGAGGCGGACAGTGACCTCGCAGGTCAGAATCGCTCCCGCCGACGTGCCGAAAATTCCGATAGCGCGGGGATTGTAGGTTTTCAACAATTCCTTGTAGACCGCGACTACGTCTTCCACCGCGGCCGGGAACGGATTCTCCGGCGCCAGCCGGTAATACACGGAAACGACCTCGATCTTGGTCAGGTTCGAGATCGGAATACCCTCGACCAGCGATCCGGAGTCGGAAACAAATCCTCCGCCGTGCAGGTTGATCAGCACACGGCCGCGGTTACCCTCCGGCATAGTCAGCGGGGTAATGACGTCGGTCCGAACCCCTGCAATTTTGGTCTCTTCAACGTTCACCGGGTAAAGCTTGCGCGCCTCGGCGGAACCTCTGGCGCGCCATGCATCGGTGGAGATGCGCCTTTCGGAAAGCGTCTGCGGCGAGGATTTCCTCTCCGCCAGCGAAGCCAACCACTTCTGCGGCTCCGGGCTGATGGTAGAGGGCATGGGAACCACACGGATGACGTGGGCCGTACCGTCGGAGTCAAAAGTGGCGGAGTCTAACTGCGGAGCCGAGGCAGACTGCGCCGACGCCCGCAAACATATTGCGAGCCCAACCATCGCGACGCGACAAAAATAAGCGAACCTCATGGCGACATTTGTAACAGAGCCTGGAGAATAACGAAACGGAGGCCGCAGGAAAGGTCACATGGGGCAGGTCACAGCTGGGAAAGGGAACGATTAAGGACGGGCGTGAATGGAAAGAGCTCGGGTAGAAAGTGCACGGCTGGGGAAGGGCATAGATGAAAAGGGTACATCTGGAGTTGGGCACGGATGGGAAGGGCACGACTTCAGTCGTGCCATCAAGACGATAAGAGACCTGCGGCTTCAGCCGCTGAGGTTCGCTCTTCGGCCAGCGACTGCCAGGATCGTAATGGCCCAGCCGCTCTACGCCAGCGTGTACTTGCCTCTCTCAATTACCTTCTGCGCGATCTGCTGACCCAATTCAATTGTGTTGAACGGCTCGTGCTTCGCCAGGCGCCGCAAAATCGCCAGTTGCGTGCGCAACATATCGCCCTCGGCCACCGCCGCGATCACCTTCTTCGCAGCCGATTCGATCTTGTCCATCGCCTGCGTGAGATAGATGCGGGTCATGGCAATGGGAAGCGCCGCCGCAGCTTCACCTTTACTTTCCACCATCTTCTGCGTACGCAGCACCGCGGACTCCATGGCGTAAGTCTCGATGACAATATCGGCGATTGCGCCCATGACCTCCTGCTGATCCTGAATTGCCTGCATATATTTTTGCGTGGCTGATCCGGCGACGAACAGGCCCAGTTTTTTGGCTTGTGCCACCAGCTTGCGCTCGTCCGCCAACGGACCATCTAATTCTTCGCCCACGCTCGGTCCGGCGAGAACTTCGTCCATCAACTTCTTGATCGCCGGCATGAGCGCCAACTGTCCCGTCATGGCCCGCTTCAGCAGAAAGCCGGTGATGATCAGCCGGTTGATTTCATTGGTGCCTTCGAAGATGCGGTTGATGCGGGCATCGCGGTAAGCGCGTTCGGCAGGATATTCCTCGACGAAACCGTAGCCACCGTAGATCTGCATGGTCTCGTCGACCACGTAGTCGATCATCTCCGAGCCCCAGACTTTAATGATCGAACACTCCACCGCATACTCCTCGATGGCCTTGCGAGTTTCTTTGGCCGCGTCGGCACTCGATTTATCGACTTCGGCAAGCGCCACATCCATCATTCCTACCGTGCGATAGACCAGCGCCTCGCCGACGTAAATCAGCGTTGCCATATTAGCCAGCTTCTCGCGGACCAGGCCGAAGTCGGCAATCACCTTGCTGAACGCCTTGCGCTGCTTGGCGTAGCCGATGGAGTTTTCCAGCGCCACCCGCGCCCCGCCCACGCACATGGCTCCCAGCTTGAAGCGGCCAACGTTCAGGATATTGAAGGCGATGACATGTCCCTTGCCGATTTCGCCCAGCACGTTCTCCGCTGGAACTTTGCAGTCATTCAGGATCAACGGGCAGGTTGAAGATCCGCGGATGCCCATCTTGTGTTCTTCGGCACCGATGGAAAAGCCGGGAAAAGTCCTCTCCACGAGAAACGCAGTGAACTTCTCGCCGTCGACCTTGGCAAACACTGTGAACAGGTCGGCGAAACCAGCATTCGTGATCCACATCTTCTCGCCGTTCAGGATGTAGTGCTTGCCGTCGGGCGAGAGTTGAGCTTTGGCGCGGCAGTTGAGCGCGTCCGATCCGGAAGACGCTTCCGAAAGCGCATAGGCGCCGACGATCTCCCCCGCCGCCAGCCGCGGCAGATACTTCTTCTTCTGCTCCTCGGTGCCAAAATAAACGATGGGCAGCGTCCCGATGCCGGTGTGTCCACCCCAGGTCGTTGCGAACCCGGCGTACTTGGCGATGTGGTCGGCGATCACCGCGGCGGTGACCTTGTCCATCTCCAGGCCGCCGTAGGCCTCAGGAATTTCGGACGAGCTCAGGCCCAGGTCGCCGGCTTTCTTCAACAGATCGCGGGTGACGGAGAAATCCTTGTGCTCCATCTTCTCCGCGTTAGGCAGAATTTCGTTGACCGCGAACTCTTCCGCAGTCTGCCCGATAAGCTGGTGCTGCTCGGTAAAATCTTCGGGAGTGAAGACTTCATCAGGCTTGCGCTCCTCAAGAAGAAAACTGCCGCCGGAGATTTTGGTGGCGGGAATTGCTGTGGTGGTGGCCATCGAGAAACCCCTTCTAACCACCAAGGACACCAAGTAACACGAAGGAACCTAGAACTTTGGTTTCCTTCGTGTTACTTGGTGCCCTTCGTGGTTGATGCCTTTACTTCCAACCCGTACCGTTCACGAAGCGCTTCAGTCCATCTTTCAGATGTGCAACATTTAAGTTTATAAGCAGCCCAATGGATTTACCACTGAGTTTAATGTACGAAAGGATTTGGGCCTGATGGACAGGGGAGATCGCGTCGACGGATTTGACCTCGACAACGACAAGGTTCTCGACGATCAGGTCCATCCGATACCCCAGATCGAGCTTGACCCCACGATAGACCACGGGAAGACCTACTTGGGCTGAAGTACCCTGCGTCCAAAAGTTCATATTGCAGGCAAGCGAGGTGTGTGCTCTCCAACAGCCCAGGTCCAAGGAAGGAGTGAACCTTCATCGCTCCCGTAATAACAGCATGACTGACATCTTGAGAAGTGAAATTTCTACTTGCGGTTGCTGCCATGGGCGGGAGACTCCTAGGGAGGAGTCTTTGCCGAGAGCAATTCGACGGCAAGGTCATCCATCACACCAGCGTGTGACTTCCTTCGTGCTACTTCGTGTCCTTGGTGGTTAATTGATTTTGAAGCTATCCTCTATGACAAATTCTCAAATATCCCCGCTGCGCCCATGCCCCCGCCTACGCACATAGTCACCATCCCATAGCGTGACCCGCGTCGTTTCATCTCGCGAATGATCGACGCAGTCAGCTTGGCCCCGGTGCACCCCAGGGGATGCCCCAAAGCGATCGCTCCGCCATTCGGGTTCACCCGCGTAGGATCGAGGCCGGCCTCTTTGATTACGCCCAAGGCCTGTGCAGCAAAAGCTTCGTTCAATTCGACCACGTCAACGTCGGAGAGCTTCAGTCCCGCGAGTTTGAGTGCCTTGGGAATTGCATAGACCGGCCCCAGCCCCATTTCCTCGGGCTTGTATCCGGCGGTGGCGAACGAAACGTAGCGGACGAGAGGCGTGATGCCCAAGACCTTGGCGCGCTCGGCTGACATGACCACCGCCGCAGCCGCGCCGTCGGACGTCTGCGAGGAATTGCCCGCGGTCACAGTCCCCTTGGCGTGAAAGACCGGCTTTAACGCCAGCAGGGCTTCGAGCGAAGTGTCGGCGCGCGGGCCTTCGTCCACTTTGAAAACGATTTCCTGACGCTTGGGTTTGGACCCATTCGGAGTAGTGAAGCTGACCGGCACGGGCACCGTTTCATCTTCGAACTTGCCGGCTTGAATCGCCGCCAGCGCCTTCTGGTGGCTGCGCAGCGAGAATTCGTCCGCGGCCTGCCGCGTAATCCCCAACCGCTGTGCCACTCGCTCAGCGGTAAGGCCCATGGTGAGATAGGCGTCGGGGTAATGATCGATCAGCCACGGATTAGGCGAAATCTTGTGCCCACCCATAGGAATCATCGACATCGATTCGGTGCCGCCGGCGACGATGATTTCGGCGCCGCCGCTCATAATGCGCTCCGCTGCCATGGCAATCGCTTGCAATCCCGAGGAACAGAAGCGATTGATGGTAATTGCCGACACTTCGACCGGCAGCCCCGCTCGCAGTGAGGCAATGCGGGCAACGTTCGTGCCCTGCTCGGCTTCGGGCGTTGCGCAGCCGAGGATGACATCTTCGATCTCCTTGGGGTCGACCTGCGGCACGCGCTCGAGTGCGCCCTTGATGGCAATTGCGGCCAATTCATCCGGGCGGGTGGCGCGCAACGTGCCTTTGAGGGCGCGGCCCACAGGTGTGCGAACAGAAGAGGCAATGACGACTTCTCTCATATCAGGTTCCAGTGGCTGTACTGAACAAGTCTAGCACTCAGCCATTGCGCCAGACGCACGCCCAAGAGCGACAGCCAAACTCTTGAGCACCAGGATATTAGATGCTTTCGGTTTTCGATTCGCATCTAGCCCGGCTCTGAGCAAGTTCGGCCTCGGTTCCATGGCTTAGTCCCTCAAGCCGGACTGACTAACTGGGCGCATTCGTAGATTTGACTTACGTATACCGTATCGTTACACTATACGAAGTGATTAAAAGTTTCCAGCATCGCGGCTTGGAGAAGTTTTTCCGTGCCGGATCGAAGGCTGGGATTCAACCGAAGCACGCGGCCAGGCTTCGCTTACAACTGTTTGCCCTCGACAACGCCAAACGCCCGGGCGACATGAACGCTCCAGGGTGGAAGTTGCATCCGTTGGCAGGGCAACTGAAGGAGCACTGGGGCGTCTGCGTCAGGGGGAACTGGCGCTTGACTTTCAGGTTTGAGGGCGAAGATGCGATCCTCGTCGATTACCAGGATTACCACTAGGAGTTAGCTATGCCGATGCACAATCCGCCACACCCGGGGCTAGTCCTCCGCGAGTATCTTGGAGATATGGCTGTGTCCGCCGCCGCTGCACATCTGCGAGTCACGCGTGTGACCCTTTCGCGAGTGCTCAACGGTAAAGCGGGAATTTCCGCCAAGATGGCTCTTCGCCTGGGTGCCGCACTGGGAACGTCTCCCGATCTTTGGATCAACATGCAGGCCCAATATGATCTGTGGCGAGCCCGGCGGGGCCGGCAACCTGCTGTGCGCCGCTTTCCGCATCTGGCTGAGCCCGTCCCATCAGAACGAAATCTAGACGCCTAGTCTGCGAGCGGGGCGGCGCTACTCCAGCGTCACCGACTTCACCAGATTCCTGGGATGATCTACGTCCAGACCCTTTTTTACCGTCATGTAGTAGGCGAACAACTGCAAGGGCACAATTTCCAGAAGTGGCAGCAGCAGTTCGGGCGCTCGCGGGACAAAAATCGTGTGATCGGCGAGTTCGCGGAGCTCTTCGTCGCCCTCGGAGGCAATCGCAATCACGCGCGCCGATTGCTGCTTGAATCCCCGAATGTTGGCCAGATTCTTTTCGTGGCGCAGCACCGATCCGGAATCGTCGCGGTCGCAGGTCGCAATGATCACTACCGGCAGGTTCTCGTCGATCATGGCGTTGGGACCGTGCTTGGTTTCGCCCGTGGGATAGCCTTCGGCGTGAATGTAGGAAACTTCCTTGAGCTTGAGCGCTCCGTCCATGGCGACGGGATAATGAATGGCGCGGCCCATGAACAGAAAGTCTTCTACCTTGTAAAACTTCTCCGCCAAACGCTCGCAAGCTGAAGGAGCGGACTGCAGCAAAGTCTCAACTTTTCCCGGCAGATCAAGTAATTCGCGAATATATTCCCGCCGCTGCTCCTTGGAAAACTTGCCCCGGATCTGTCCGAGATATAGCGCAAACAGATATAGCACTGCCATCTGTGCGGTGAAGGCTTTCGTCGAGGCGATGCTGATCTCCGGCCCGGCGTAGGTATAGAGCACGCCATCGGCTTCGCGCGCAATGGTTGAATCCACGACGTTCGAGATGGCGATAGTGCGCGAGCCTTTGGCTTTCGCTTCGCGCTGGGCGGCTGTAGTGTCAGCGGTTTCACCCGACTGCGTAATCACGATGGTGAGTTCGCCGGGCCCGATCAGCGGATTGCGATATTCGAACTCGCTGGCGTAATCCACATCCACCGGGATGTTCACCAGGTCCTGGATCATGTACTGACCCGCCATGCCGGCATGGCGACTGGTCCCGGAGGCGACGATGTTGATGCGGCGCAGAGAGCGAAGTTCATCGGTGCTGATGCGGACGTCGTCCAGACGCACCACGCCGTCTTCGAGCGACACGCGCGGCGCGATGGTATCCCGCAAGCCCTGCGGCTGATCGAAGATTTCCTTCAGCATGTAATGGGGAAATCCCCCCTTGTCAGGCATTCCAGTCTCCTTGGATCGGGATGTAAGTATCAGATTCCCGCTCCACCAATGATCGTCCTTCTGACTTCGCCCGCTGGACTCAGCACCAGAATATCCGCCCGCCCGCCCGGTTTCAGCGAACCAACCTGATTCAGACTGTTGCCGCTGCCGTTGTTCAAGCGCACCACCCGCGCCGGGTTCAAAGTTGCAATTCGCACCGCGTTTTGCAAATCCCATTGGGCAAACTTCATTACGTTGCGCACTGCCTGGTCCAGGGTGAGGACGCTGCCCGCCAGGTTTCCTCCGCTCGTGCACCTGCCGTCCTTCACTTCCACTTCGAGCGAGCCCAGGTGATAGCGGCCGTCGGGCATGCCAGTGGCGGCGGTGGCGTCGGTGATCAGCACCGCAGCTTCCGGCCCTTTCGCCTTCAGGAACAGCTCAACGATCAAGGGGTCCACATGAACTCCGTCGGCGATGATGTCGGCGGACAGCCGCGGGTCAGTCAACACTTCGCCCAGAATTCCAGGATCGCGATGACCGAGCGGCCGCATGGCGTTGAAAGTGTGCGTGGCATGCCGACCGCCCGCGGCCATTCCGGCGCGAGCCGCATCCAGGGATGCGTCCGAATGGCCCAGGCTCACGCTGACTCCCCGCTTGGCCGCCTCCTTGATGACTTCTATAGCGCCTGGCAATTCCGGCGCAATCGTCATGACCCGAATATGGCCGCGCGCCGCCTCCCAGAATCGCTCAAACGCGCCCAGCGAAGGCGTCAACAAATCAGCTGGAGGATGCACGCCACGGCGACACGGGCTGATGAACGGACCTTCGAGATGAATTCCCAGCGGTCGTGCCCGCTGTGTAAATGATCCGCGTTGTGCCGCTTCGATCGCATCGGCCAAGCGCGCCAGAGCGGACAAGGTTGCATCCAGCGGAGCCGTGACAGTAGTGGGGAAATAGCTGCTTACGCCATGAGATGCAAGCTGCCGCTCCACCTCCGGTAACGCCTCCGGTGAGGCGTCCATGACATCCCGCCCGGCGCCGCCGTGAATGTGTATGTCGATGTAACCGGGCGCCAGGATTCCGTCGGAGAAATCGAGAACCCGGCTGCCCGCCGGTGTCTCCCGGCGCGCCCGCGACGCGACCTCCACCACGGAACCATCTTCCACCAGCAGCAACGGCTGCTCGATGCGCTCCAGAGGCGTGAATAAAGTTGCGGCAGTGATCGCGATCATGGTCAGGCAATGCTATATAGCAAAGCATCATACTATAGGAAATTGGGATTGGAACTTTTGCATATAAAGGGCAGGTGAACGCGAGTCTAATCCGGCAAGTTCACGGGGATCTGCAGAAGCCGGCGTCCGGTTTCCCAACCGGCGCCGGGTGCTATACTTTTAGCGGTATCGCGCCCCAGGCCCAGTCTTTCTTCTCTTCTTTCGGCCAGCGCGGTTCCGGTGATCGCGTCCGTCGATCTTGTCGGGGAGTGGCTCAGCCTGGTAGAGCACCTGGTTCGGGACCAGGGGGTCGGAGGTTCAAATCCTCTCTCCCCGACCACTACATTTCAAATCGCGCACACAAGATGTCCCCCTGCTTGCGATGTTTTTGCGCGGATGCCGAGGATTATTGTTTTAGACTCTACGCTGCCTTGCCCGAAAGACTAAGGAAACCCCATATGAAAACGGCAGTCATCCCCCTATTTCTTGGCCTTTCCGCCGTCATGCTTGCGGGATGCGGAATGCCGGCAAAAAACACAAGCCTAAATAGCAACGTCGACAACAGCAAGACGACCGCGGAGGCGCCGACTGGTGACGCCCTGCTCGCACTCGACAGGCAGGCTAACGAAGCCTATATCAAGAGTGATTCGAAGTTCTTCGAGAGAATGCTTAGCGACAAGTTCGTTATGCGCGAAGGCGGCCAGCAAATGGACAAGGCGGCGGTTATCAGGATGATCGCCGCCAATCAGTGCGATGTCAAAGACTGGAAACTTGAAGACCCGCAGATGGGCAAGATCGATGCGGACACGTACGTGCTTAGCTATAAAGGAACGTTTGACGGAAGCTGCACCGCCCCGGACGGGAAGTCGATGAAGGTTCCAAGCCCGATCCGTGCTGCGACTGTTTGGGTTCGAACCGGCGACACGTGGCGGGCGGTGTTCCACGGCCAAAATCTGATTTTCGATCCTAAGAACCTACCGCCCGCAAAGGCGGGCAACCAGGAGAAGCCGACGAAGGACAAAGCCCCGACAAAGCCAGCCGCCGACCCAAGCACCGCCGCTATGATGGCGATTGAAAAGAGCGTCTGGGAAGCCTGGAAAACAAAGGACGCCGCGAAGCTCGAAGACCTGACGACAAAGGACCTTTCGTTCCAAAACATATTCGGCACATATTTTGCCAACAAGGCGGACACGATAAAAGACTGGACCTCGGCACGATGCGACATCAAAAGCGTCAGCGTAACCGACGGGGTAGGCACATTGCTCTCGCCGACCGTTGGCATCCTCAGCCGTAAGGGAACCGCCGAAGGAACGTGCGACGGTCAAAAGTTCACGTCGATGCTGGTGTATGGCACGTCGGTTTATGTAAAAGATAGCGACTCGTGGAAACTGGCGTTCAGCCTGAATCGCCTTGATTAGATAACGCAAGAGGGAGCGGAGCGACCGTACCCGTCAGCGGCCCCTTGGCGGGTGGCCCACTCAAGCCTTCTTTTGGCTTGAGTGGGGCAATGGCGCGCCGCGCCGGGGCCTCTGATCCGTAGATAGATGGTAATGCCCGACCATGTCTTTACGCAGACGCAGATTTCGAAACTGCGGCGGACGCGCTTCCACACGGCCTAGAACGTCGGCTTGCTTGCGGCCACGAATATCGGAAGAAGATGGTGGCAGCTGAAGGTCACGAAGTGAATCTTTCCGCATTGTTGAATTCATTTCAGTCTCCAAGGCACAAGGCTCGGCTAGGCCATGCTAACGGCCCCACTCAAGCCAAATGACGGCTTGAATGGGCCACCCGCCCAATCAGGCCAAGGGCTGCGATAGAATCGGTCGGCGCAAACGGCGCAGGAGACGACGATGGCATCAGTGCTGATTACAGGGACGAGCAAAGGAATTGGTTTCGAGGCGGCACTGGCTTTTGGCCGTGCCGGCCACAAAGTCCACGCCACCATGCGCAACCCGTCGCAGTCTCCGGCGCTGGCTGAAATGGCGGCGCGAGAAAAACTGCCAATCACAGTTTCGATCATGGATGTGGACTCGGACCAGTCTGTCGACCGCGCCATCGCGACAATTCTCAAAGACGATGGTCCGATTGAGGTGCTCGTCAACAATGCCGGTATCGAGGGGTCGGGCTCGGTGGAAGAGCTTCCAATGGCCGCCTTCCGCGCAGTCATGGAGACGAATTACTTCGGAGCGCTGCGTTGCATTCAGGTTTTGGCGCCGCACATGCGGCAACGCCGGAGCGGATGCATCATCAACGTGAGCTCGGTGGCCGGGCGCATTGCCAGTGCGCCCCTCACGTCCTACATGGCTTCGAAGTGGGCCCTGGAGGCGTTGAGCGAAGGACTGGCGGGCGAGATGAAGACATTCAATGTCCGGGTCGCGATTGTCGAACCCGGCATCATAGATACCGCCATGGCGCGGCGCATTGGAGACCCACCGGACCATTCGCCGTACCGGCAGAGCAGGCGATTCGCTTTGCTTTTTGAGGCTTCCCTGAAAAATCCGGCACCTCCTTCACTGGTGGCACAGAAGATCCTGGAAATCGCGGAGAGTGGAACATGGCAACTCCGCCATCCGGTAGGACCCGACGCCGCTCCCTTCCTGCAATGGCGCAATGGAATGACGGATGAGCAATGGGTGGATCTGAACAGCAGCGACGACGAAACCTGGTACCGCCGCATCCAGAGCGACTTCGGCCTGGATACTCGACCGAAGAAGTAGAGGAAGTTAGAACATCGTCTGCCACCCTCCGGATTCTTGGGATACCCGTAATACATTCTGTATTGTCTCTGTGATCGGCTAGACTTAGCTCCTTCCCATGCCGCTTTCTGCCGGCGACAAACTCGGGCCTTACGAAATCCTGGCCTCCATTGGCGCAGGCGGGATGGGACAGGTGTATCGTGCCCAGGACTCGCGTTTGAATCGGAACGTCGCGATCAAAGTTTCTGGCGAGCAGTTCAACGAGCGCTTCGAGAGTGAAGCCAAAGCGATTGCCGCGCTGAATCATCCCAACATCTGCCAGATCTACGACGTCGGCCCGAATTACCTGGTGATGGAATACATAGACGGCCTGCCGATTCTTGACTGTGAAAAGCCGCAGGCTCTGCCGCCGGCTGAGGCCCTGCGGATCGCCCGGCAAATCGCTGCCGCGCTCGAAGCCGCCCACAGCAAAGGCATCATTCATCGCGATCTCAAACCTGGAAACATCCTCGCGACCTCAAGCGGCGTCGTAAAGCTGCTGGACTTCGGACTCGCGAAACAGAGCGCTGGCGGCCTGCCTGAGGGCGAAACCCAAACCATGGGCGTCGTCACCCAGGTGGGCACGATCATGGGCACCCCGGCGTACATGTCGCCAGAGCAAGCCGAGGGAAAGCCGGCCGACGCGCGCTCCGATATTTTCTCATTTGGGGCTGTGTTTTACGAAATGCTCGCGGGGCGACGCGCCTTTTCCGGAGGTTCGTCCGCCGCGACTATCGGCGCTATCGTTCACAAGAATCCCGACCCGCTCAACGCGCCGCCCGCGCTCGAAGCGATAGTGCGCAGGTGCCTGTCGAAATCTCCGGACGGCCGCTTCCAGACGGCAACTGATTTGCGCCAGGCGCTCGAAGGAGCCTCTGTACGGGGCATCTCCGGAAGCAAACGGCGCAACATTTCTATTGCTTTGACCATTGCCGTTAGTCTGCTGGTGATCGGTGCCGTCGGTGCCTTCGTTTATCTGCGAGGCGCCAAGGCAGGTATCGATTCAATCGCAGTTTTACCTCTGGAGAATCGAAGCAACGATCCCGATGCCGACTACATCTCCGATGGCGTCACGGAAAGCATCAACAACAGCCTGGCGCGTTTGCCCAGCCTGAAGGTGATTCCGCACAGTGTCGCTTTCCATTACAAAGGGAAAGCTACGGATGTCCAAAGGGTTGGCGACGAACTGGGCGTCCAAGCCGTGCTCACGGGCGACGTCAGGCAGCGCGGCGACAATTTAACCATCGACGTCGAACTCGACGACGTTCGTAACGGCAAACAGTTATGGGGCGAGCGCTACAACCGCAAGCTGGCCGATCTGCTGGCGGTGCAGAACGAAATCGCCCGCGAGGTTTCTCAGCGCTTGCGCTCGCAACTCTCCGCCGAGGACCAGCAAAAGCTGACCAAAGGCTCAACCGACAATCCCGAGGCTTATCAGCTCTATCTCAAAGGCAAGTACTACACCAACAAGCTTTCTAAAGACGGATTTGGCAAGGGCATCGACTACTTCAACCAGGCCATTGCCCATGATCCAAACTATGGGTTGGCCTACAGCGGTCTGGCCTACAACTACATCAACCAGGACGACTGGTTTATGCCTCCCAACGAAGCCGGGCCCAAGACCAGGGAGGCGGCCGAGAAGGCGTTGGCTATTGACGAGTCGGACGCCGGCGCTCACCTTTCGCTGGCCATCGAAACTCACTGGTATGAGTGGAATTGGGCTGCTGCGGAAGGTGAATTCAAGCGGGCCATTGAACTAAATCCCAACAATGCAGAGGCTCTCGGCTACTATTCTTGGTTCCTGGCGCCGATGGGGCGAAAGGACGAAGCCCTAGCGCAAGCCAAGCGATCCCTGCAAGCCGATCCCCTCTCTTCGATGGCGAACTTGTTCGTCGGATCAGTTCTGGTCTTTAACCGGCAGTGGGATCCGGCGATTGCGCAACTGCGCAGTGCCATCGAGCTTGACCCGAATTTTTGGTTTACTCATTGTTTTCTGGGCCGGGCATATGAAGGAAAAGGAAGACTGCCGGAAGCGATTGCCGAGTTTCAGCGCGCGCTCGAACTGGAGAAGGACAATGCCGAGACCTGGTCCAGTCTTGGACACGCTTATGCGTTGTCGGGGAACCGGGCCGAAGCGCAAAAAATATTGGATCACTTGAAAGAATTGTCGGCGCACACTTGGGTCGCGCCTTACAACGTCGCCGTCATCTATGCGGGCCTGGGTGAAAAAGATGAGGCATTCGCCTGGCTCGAACGCGCTTACAAAGACCGGTCCTACTATCTGGCCGAGTATCTGACAACGGATGCGCGTATGGACAGCCTCCGCTCCGAACCGCGCTTTGGTGAACTCCGGCGGCGCGTCGGACTGCCAGAGTGACGCAACCTGTCCGCCGCTCCTGTCGGCCGGGCTGCAAAATTCGGCTGTACACGGCGACGCCATCATGGCGAATTTCTTCGGCAGTTTGTCCCAGCCGAGGAGAGTAAACCATGGGATTGTGACCGCGTTTCTTCAACGCCGAAGACAGATCTCGAACCACCACCTCGGTGCCGCTGCGGCCGGCAAGTATTCGGTTGGTAATGAGAATGTTCAATACGGATGTCCTTGCGTACAGGTATGCCACAGTTGCGGCGATATTGAAAGCAAAGGGAAAGGACCTCGTTCCGAAACGGGAAGCTTGGCGCCGGGCGAATCACTTCCGGTTTTGCCCGTCACTCGGGCACAATACCGACGTGTTGCTCCCACAATTGGATCATCGCACGGTCGCAGCCATCAGCATTGCCGGGTGCTGTCTGGACGTGCTGGGTAGTCTCTATCTTGCTTACGAACTGCTAGGCGGACAACACGGGCCCCTGCGGCTGGTCACGCGCGCGGTGACTTACTCTCTGGTGTTCGGCATTGGCTACGGCGTTGGCCTTGGACTTTTTTTCGGCGTGGTCTCGGGCCTTGCCACTGGCATCACCATTTCGATAGAAATGAATCGTGCAGCTCGCGGCCTTGATCACTATTCCCTGGCCTGGGAAGGATTGTTCAGCGCCATCCGCGGGTTGGCATTCGGCGCGGCGCTGTACAGAACTCTGGGCCTCGAATTTGCAGTAGCTTTTGCCCTTCTGATCACGGTCGGCACCACCCTCACATACTCCCGGGGCATGCGTCCCGCTATCGATTATGTAGCGGCTCGGCGTTCACGCTTTACCCGCCGCCAGTTCAGGGGAACTATCATCCGGACCGTGGGGTACACGGCCGCGGCACTTGTCTGCAGTGCTCTAGTGCATCAGGTGGGTCGCGAGTGGATATTTGCGATCCGGGTAGGGGTTGTGACCGGTTTTGCCACCGGCATCGGAGCGATGGTGAATCCCTACATTGAGTACTATGCTGACAACCTGCCAGAACGACGGCTTGGAGCCTTTGGCCTGGGGCTCATTCTTTGCGGCTTTGTTCTGCAATCATTTCAGTATTGGCTGGCACTGCTGAATGTCCGTATAACCTAGCCGCGCGTGCGAGTTATTCGCAGTCGCACACTCGCCAGCTTCTACATTCAACTGCGCTTCTCAGAAAAAATCGTAGTACAAACGGAACCACGGACTCTTGCGATGTTCCCAATCATGCTTTCTGTTTGTCTCCAGCAGTATCTCTTGCTCCGTCCTCTCCCAGGTTGCGCTAGCCGCTTCGGGTGAGATTGAAGCAAAGTCGACGCCGGAGAGGCGCTCTACAACGTCTTTGTGCGCCCGGTTGAATGCCCGAATTAATGCCGATGGTTCTTGTGCTTCCACCGTAGTAAATACCGAGACTTTCAAAATGTTTAAGTGCACCACAGCCCTGCCCAGCCGACTGGGGCACGGTGGGATGCTTCGACTATACATGTCCCCGCCCGCGGTCTGCATCCCCAGTTCCCGGACGGCTCCTTTTTGTCCACTATGCTTGTTTCGGGTGTACGGTCACCAGGCTCCGCGACAGGGATCAGCCTTACAAAGAATCTTCTCGATCCCGTCTGTAATCTGGTATGGCAGGGTGTTTAAGGAGAAACAGGAATGTTTCTAACTCTGGTTGCTATCGGCGCCGCGGCGTTGTGTGTGTTGATCGTAATCTGGATCAAACGTGCAAGGGACAGGAATGAGATCGAGCAGCACAGCATCGCACCCGAGGCCCTTCATACATTGTTGGCCTCAAATCCGGAGGTCATGGTTTTTGACGTTCGCCAACCGCTCGACCTGTTAGCGGATCCTGAAATCATCGTCGGCGCAACCAGGATTCCCCCAAAAGACCTGCTGGAGAATCCAACGCTCATTCCGAAAGAGAAAGAGTCGGTCGTCTACTGCACCTGCCCCGATGATAAAACCAGCCGAGTCATCTCGCGTCGAGCTCGGGCGCTGCATTTTTCGCGGATACGATTCCTTAAAGGTGGACTGGCAGGCTGGAAGGCGAAGGGTTATCCGGTAAAGCGCTACGATCAGCCGTTCCACCTCGACAGTCGAACCTAGCGCCCGTGCCCGACAGGCTGCTTCTGCCATAGAGGTCCGTGATGTGGCTAAATGCCGTAGTTCACGCCACGGAGCGCGTCCTGGTAGGCTTCACGGGCTTCGGTGGCTTTGGTGTGCGCGTCGTGCTCGGTAAAGTGGGCGCTGTCCCACTTTTCCATGGCAGTCATCGAATGGTCGGGAATGGCTAACGCCTCTTCCGCGCGAATGGCGTTAACCCATTCGTCGACCGCCTTTTTGTAGGCGATGCGCAATCGATCAAGATCGGATGTGCTCATGCCACCGCAGGTTAGTGCCATTCCGTAGGCTGGTCAATCGAACCGGCGGAATTTAACCGAAAATTAACCTTGAGTAGTGAGCGCTCGGCCGGAGACCTTACCAAATACGATGGGCGTACACTGTCCCGGATATGAAATGCCGCGCTGCGCTGCCCGTCCTGCTTGGTCTTAGCATGTTTTGCTGTGCCTCACTCGCTCAATCGGTGTCCCTGGTTCGTGTCAACGGACAGCGGATTAACGATCATCTGAAGGCGCTTTCAAAGTTCGGTGCGAATCCACAAGGCGGGGTGAGCCGGGTTGCCTACTCCGAGGCTGATCTGCAGGGACGCAAGTACGCCGTCGGCCTGATGAAAGATGCCGGGCTCGATGTCCACATTGACGCCGCAGGGAACATTGTCGGCACTCGCGCGGGCACCGATTCGACGCTTAAGCCGATCCTAGCCGGCTCTCACATCGATTCCGTTCCCATGGGCGGGAACTATGACGGCGACGTTGGCTCGCTTTCCGCGATTGAAGTTGCGCAGATTCTGAAAGAAAAACAGATTGCGCTGCGCCATCCGCTCGAGGTCATCATATTCGCGGATGAAGAAGGCGGCACTGTCGGTAGCCAGGCCCTGGGCGAAGGCCTGGAGAGAGGCAAGCTTGATCGGCTATCGCAAAGCGGCAAGACAATCGGCGACGGCACACGCTTTATCGGCGGCAACCTCGATCAGCTTTCCGCGGCGCAGCGCCAGCCGGGCAGCATCGCGGGATATTTCGAACTGCACATCGAACAGGGCGGGCGGCTGGAGCAGGAAAAAACTGATATCGGCGTGGTGGAAGGGATTGTGGGCATTCTTGAAAGTGAGGTCACCATCGAGGGTTTTGCCAACCATGCCGGCACCACGCCGATGGACCAGCGGCATGATGCTCTGCTCACGGCCGCGCGCTTCATCGAGAAAGTGAATCAGGTGATCACCAGCACGCCCGGCAGGCAGGTCGGCACGGTGGGATGGGTCAGAGCCGAACCCGGCGCCTACAACGTCGTTCCGGGAAAAGTTGTGCTGGGGCTGGAAGTGCGTGACCTGGACGAAAAGAAGTTTGTCGGCCTGTTCGATCAGCTTCGCGCCGAAGCCGACGCCTTGGGCAAACTCAATCAAACTCGTTTCAGCTTCGCCCCGCCCGTCATCATTCATCCCGCCCTGACCGACAACACCATGAGAAAGCTGATCGGGGACTCGGCCAGGTCGCTCGGCTTCTCAACCAAGTCAATGCCCAGCGGCGCCGTACAGGATGCCCAGGAGATTTCGCATATTGGTCCCGTGGGCATGATCTTCATCCCGAGTGTGGGCGGAATCAGCCATTCCCCGAAAGAGTTTTCGCGTCCGCAGGATATTGTGAACGGAGCAAACGTTCTACTGCAGAGCGTCCTCGCCTTTGACGCGCGCTAGACCGGTGTCCGCTGGGCTGCGCGTTATAAAAGACTCGATGAAGAGCGGCCGCTCTGAGTAAAATACGTAGATTGCTGGCGTCGTGGAGGTGTGTATGCGCCGGACTGCCTCGCGGTTTTTCCTGCTGGTCATTTGGTTTTTCGTGCTTCCCCTGCATCCCCAGGTCGGAGCGCCGCTAGGCCGCTGCGGACCGCGGCCGCCCGATCCGGATTGGCCGCAAAACCAGTTACCTGTCGGCCAAGTGTCGTTAGACAGGCAGACCAGACCGGCAATAGACCCAGTAAGCCTCGAGCGTGACGCTCGGGAACTTGCCGAGCTTTCCGCTTCAATTCCCGCCGACCTGGAACGGGTGAACCGCGGCCTGCTGCCCAAAGACGTTCTGGAAAAACTGAAGCGGGTGGAAAAGCTTTCCAAGCATCTGCGAAGCGAACTGACGCGTCAGTAGAAAGTTGGCGACACCTCGTCATCAGACCTAAGGATGCCGGCTACTGATTTTCGTCGATCGGAGACATTTCCGGGGCGATGGGCGGGCTAGCCTGGATGCGCGGACTTGCCTCCACTCGTTCATCAGAATTTTCTTGAACGCGGGCAGGAGACGCCGCCAGTGGTTGGGACTCGAGAAGGAATTCGTCGGGATCTTCGAAAACAGGCGGGACATAGTCGAACCCGTATCGGTATCTCGGCATATGGAGCCTAGCCAAGGATGGCGGTTGGGCGCTTTTCGCGGTTCTGAAAGTTACCGTTTGAGCGGGCTTCGGGCCCGATTTAGATTGGTCACTCTGTTGAGCGATCGCGAGAATTGGCGCCTGAAGCAGAATACCCGCCACTATCAGCCTAGCGACTAGAGTCCTAAACGCCCGCATGACGTTCCCTCCCCAGTAGATCCGCCTGTTTCTTATAAACCCTAATAGGAGGGAAAGTCTTCGTTACCTTGAGGTTACGAAAGGGTCAGGCAGGGCGCTTCTCGGTCTTGGAGGGAACCCCTTGCACTGGTTTCCTGGGAGCGCTAGCTCTTTCCTGATACCTGATGGCGGGCAGAAACACGGGCCGGTAGTGGCGTCGCTTGCAGTTATGACATCTCATAAACCGGAGCAGGAACAATGTAGGAATTCTTTCCCACAATGTTTTGGGGGAGGAAATGTAAACCTCCAAACCACCGCAATACGGGCAATTCTCTACACCGATTCGGCGCATGTTCAACACCCCCCGGGACTTGTTCGGACCTAAATGCTTGGATGTCCTATCGCGTGCTTGCGACTCAATCGGTGTTTGTTTTCTTGTCGCACCTAACGATTTTACCGCCTAGGACTCGAAGGGCGAGAGTCGCGGACGACAGACTACTCGCGAAAGACAAACAAAGCGCCTAGACCTTTGGAAACACCCATACCACGGAAAAGTTGCCCAGATATTGCTTTGACGGTCAATAAATTCGTCCTGAGAATAGATCGGGCCCTTCGGGCTAACCCACTGTCATTAATCGCAGGGATAACGAACTTGTTTAGTCCTCGTCTAAGCGTGAGATATGACACTGTTTAGATATCGCCGATTTTCGGGCTTAATCGCGCTAGCGTTTTGCCTCAGCGCCATCGCTCAAGGTCAAACCGCGAACCATGACTGGGCCAAGGCAGCGCCCGCCGATAGTGGCCTCTCGGAAGCGAGACTCCGCGCCCTGAGTGCCGCCGTCCGCTCCGACGAGTTTAAGAAAATTGGAAGCATCCTGATCGCCCGCCACGGCAAACTGGTCTATGAAGATTACGTGGAAGGCGATGCCAACAGTCCGCGCGACACCCGCTCAGCGACCAAAAGCATTACCGACGTGCTTATGGGCATCGCCATCCAGGAAGGAAAGTTGGGCGGAGTCGATGCCAAAGTATTTGCGCTACTGCCCGAGCGTGCCGCCCGGGTTCAGAATCCAGACGCCCGCAAAGCCGCGATTACGGTCGAGGATTTTCTCACCATGAGCTCGCCGCTGGAGTGCGACGACTGGAACGACGCTTCCCGCGGCAATGAAGAGCGCATGTATCTGGTGGAAGACTGGGCGCAATTCATTCTGGATTTGCCAATTCGCGGGCGCATGCACAACGGTGAACAGGTTGATCCCCCGCCTTATGGCCGCTATTTCAGCTATTGCACCGGAGGAGTCTTCACCCTCAGCGAGATTCTGGGGAAGTCGACTGGAATGAGGGTGGACCATTACGCTCAACAGAAATTATTCGCCCCGCTCGGAATCACGAACGTGCAATGGGTCTATTCCCCGCTAAACATCCCGCAGACTGGAGGAGGGCTCCGGCTGAATAGCCGCGACCTGTTGAAGATCGGCCAACTCTATCTGGACGGCGGCCGCTGGCAGGGGCACCAGATCGTGAACCAAGAATGGGTACGGAATTCAACCCGTCCACATGCGCGCATTGACGACAGCACCGAGTATGGATACCTGTGGTGGCTCAAGTCATTCAAGAGTGGGGAAAAGAGTTATCCGGCTTTCTTTATGACGGGGAATGGCGGCAACAAGGTCGTCGCGATCCCGCAACTGGATATGACGGTGGTGATCACCAGCACGAACTACAACACCCGCGGCATGCATGAACAGACAGAAAAGCTCTTGACGGAATACGTCCTGGCTGCGGTCAACTAAAATGTAAGGGCTCGAAGTTGGAGCCGCAAATGGCCACGAACATCCAGGCAACTCACCCACCGGAAGGAAGAGGCATTCAATCGCTTCCGGGAAGGCCGGCTTCTCCACTCTGGTTGCGGGTCGCCTTCTGGATTTGCATCGTCATTTCTGTCGCGGTGGTGATACGTCGTGTCTATGCGTTCATGTTCCCGCCGCGGACTGCTCCGCCGCAACTCGCGGCGCTCGATGCCCTCTTCGCGTCGCATATGACGCTGACGCTGGCGCACATTCTGCCTGCATTGGCGTTTGTGCTGGTTGCGCCTTTTGTGGTTTTCCGGAAGTCTGCCCAGACAGTTTGGCCTGAGCGCCTGCTGTTCCCGCTCGGCCTGATAGTCGGACTGACCGCCTATGCCATGAGCGTGTATTCGGTCGGCGGATGGGTAGAGCGGTCCGCCGTGCTGTTGTTTAACACCCTGTTTCTGTTCTCGTTGTTTCGTGCCTACAGGTTCAGGAGTCGCGGCGAGGACCTCCTCCACCGGCGATGGCTGCTTCGGGCGATCGTGATTCTTCTGGGCATCGCCACCACCCGGCCTGTCATGGGCGTATTTTTCGCCACCAGCCGTCTTACCCATTTTGAGCCCAGGCAATTCTTTGGCTGGGCCTTCTGGATCGGCTTTTCGATCAACACTCTGGTCGTTGAGCTCTGGCTGCGTAAAGAGCGCGTCCCGCACTAACCGAAGTCGATCCGTCTCCATCGATACTGTCCTAAATTTTATGGACCACGAAGGACACGAAGTTGCACGAAGGCGCGATTTTTATGGGTTCTCGTCGTGTACCTTCGTGTCCTTGGTGGTTAAATTAGGAAACTACCCATCCATCCCCAGACTTGCTTGTCCACGAATCGAACCAATCGCAGGCAACGAGGCGACAATTACAGGTCATCTCAGTGCCGACAGGCTGGCGACCGAAAATAGCGCGCCGACCGCACGGCTGGCAACATGGTTCACTGATCGACAACGGGCGGGAGAGCAAACAAGGTGTAGAATTTTCTCGTTTTTCAAATCAAAAAGAAAAAATCTCGGGGCGGATTTTTCTTTGGAGACAGCATGAAAAGAATAGTTGAAATTCTTGTGATCCTGCTGTTATTTTCCGCCGCGGCGTTGGCGCAAAAGGGCGGCGGTGAACATGGTGGAAATCCAGGCGGCGGTCATGGCGTAGGGGGTGGAAGCATTCCCAAACACGGACCTCCTCCTTCGCGGGGCGCTGCTCCTTCTCACGCGGCTCCTCGCCCGGCACCCGGCGTCCAGGAGAATCGGAACTTTGCCGACAAGAACGGGCACCCGAACGCTCCTCACGTTCATTCCAACGGCAAATGGATTGGGCATGATACTGGCCGCGATGACGTCCACTATCATCTCGATCATCCCTGGGAACACGGACGCTTCACAGGTGGCTTCGGCCGCGGCCACGTTTGGCGGCTTGCGGGAGGCGGGCCTGAGCGCTTCTGGTTCGGCGGCTACTACTTTGGCGTGGCCCCATATGATCTTGCCTTTTGCAATGACTGGCTTTGGGACTCCGACCAGATCGTGATCTATGAGGACCCCGACCACGAGGGCTGGTATCTTGCGTACAACCCGAGGCTGGGGACTTACGTCCACGTCCAATATTTCGGAAACAGTTAGAACCTAGATGTCTACCGACCCGGACAGTTCCCCGGTTCCCAAAACCGGGGACTCCGTAGTTCGGTCCAGTGTGGATTGCCTGCTTTGTTGGCCACGATGTTGTCGACGACGCTGCGCCCTCGCTTGCGCACTTTCGCTCAAACTTCGGTAACTTTCGCCGGAGTTTTACCGGTCTAGAATCTCTTCTGTGGCGAGAGAGCGACCGGTTGCATGAAGCAGCGCAAAACTCCAACGGCTAAGTCAGCGAAACCAATTCAGGGATGGCAGATCGAGGGTCGCGAGTGGTGGCTATGGAGTTTGGCCGTCGTCGTCACTGTGGTTCTGACCTTCGGAATCGTCTCCCTGACATTCTTCCAGCTGCATCCACCCACCGAGGGCAGCTACTGGCTTCAACTCAAGGAATGGGTTCGAGGGTTAGCCTGTGTCGTCTTGCTATTCGATATTTACACGCTGTATCAGCACATGCAGTTGCAGCGAATTCGGCGCCGCCTGGCGGAACGCGACCAGTTGTTTCAGCTGATCACCGAAAATGCGGCCGACATGATTGCGGTGGTGGATGGCGCCGGCCAGAGAATCTATAACAGTCCGGCATATGAACACGTCCTCGGCTATTCATCGGAGGAGCTGAGAACCACTTCCTCCATCGACCAGGTTCATCCCGATGATCGCGCGCGCGTATTGGAAGCCGCGCACAAGGCGCGTTCCACCGGCCAGGGGCAGCGGCTGGAGTATCGGATTCGCCACAAAGACGGCACCTGGCGCATCCTGGAATCCACGGCCAGCGCGGTGCGCGACCCCAAGGGCAAGACGGAAAAGCTGGTGATCGTGAACCGCGACATCAGCGAGCGGAAGCGCGCGGAGGAGATGCTGGCCCACAACGCCTTCCACGATGGGCTCACCAACCTTCCCAACCGGGCTCTCTTCCTCGATCGATTGCAGAGGGCGTTCGCACTCTCCAAACGGCATGCGGATTATGTATTTGCTGTCCTGTTTGTCGACATCGACGAATTCAAAGTTTTTAACGACAGCCTGGGACACACTGTCGGCGATGAAGTCTTGATTCAAATCGGCCAGAGACTGACAGCTTCGCTGCGAGAAGTGGACACGATTTCGCGGCCGCACCTGACCGAATCCGCAAAAGATGACACGCTGGCTCGCGTTGGAGGCGACGAATACACCGTGCTGCTCGAAGATATCCGCAACCCAAGCGATGCCATACGGGTGGCGGAGCGCCTGCAAAGCAGGCTGTCTGCACCGTTCGCGGTCCACGGATACGAAATTGTGATCACTGCGAGTGTTGGCATCGCTTTAAGCTCCGCCGCCTGCGCTCATGCCGAAGACCTGCTTCGGGATGCCAACATCGCCATGTACCGGGCCAAACGCACCGGCAAAGCTCGGTGCGAGGTCTTTGATACCGCCATGCATGCCGGCGCTCTCAGGCGTCTGGATCTGGAGACGGAACTTCGCAAAGCCCTGGAACTGGGAGAATTCAGAACTCACTATCAACCCAT
>Ga0210384_10002443_pt1 | contig 22666 bp, 25 predicted proteins | sample IncBWH2MmetaG_FD_160574 | JGI IMG/M metagenome (GOLD analysis project Ga0210384, IMG submission 160574) | Forest soil microbial communities from Barre Woods Harvard Forest LTER site, Petersham, Massachusetts, United States - Inc-BW-H-2-M | ecosystem: Environmental > Terrestrial > Soil >...
CGCCCGTAGGTAGCCATAAAATTGATCACTTCAGGAGTGACCATCTCTGCCGCGATCATGAGATCACCTTCATTCTCACGATCCTCATCATCGGCAATGACGATCATGCGCCCTGATCGCAACTCCGTAAGCGACTTCTCGATCTCGGCGAACTTCACTGCTTGGGCAAGAGGGCGGCGCTCATCACTGCCGGACATATCCGAAACTTCGCGCGAAACTTCGGACGCAACAAGTAGCTCCACTGCGCTAGGCCACTGACTAGACATATGTGCTCCGATTAAGGCCAATTCTTCCAATCATTCACATGATCGTGAGCGAATGCCCCATCCTCTTCTTCTTGGTCCGCAAGTACGACAATGCATAAGGACTCGGCGGTGCTTCGCAGGCAATCAGTTCGATCACTTCGATTCCACCCTTTGTCAGTTCCTCAACTTTCTGCGGATTGTTTGACATCAGGCGGACCTGCTGGACCTTAAGTTCATGCAAGACGTCCACGGCCAGACTGAAATCACGACAGTCGGCGTCAAAACCCAGAGCTTCGTTCGCTTCGATCGTATCGAGACCCTCGTCCTGCAGGGCGTAGGCTTTCAGCTTCGCCATCAGCCCGATGCCACGGCCCTCCTGGTGTAAGTAGATGACTAGACCGAATCCTTGTTCCGCAATGGTGGACATCGCGACTTCCAGCTGGCCTCGGCAATCACAGCGTAGAGATCCCAGTACTTCACCGGTGAGGCACTGCGAATGAATGCGCAGCAGAGGTACTCCGTCTTGCAGATCGCCAAGCGTCATCACCAAGGCAGTTTCACGCTCTCGTTGTGCCTTGTTTGCTTGTTCAAAGCCTGCTCGTTCAAAGCCGATCAAGTCGAAGACGCCAAAAACCGTAGGCAGGTGCGTGGAGACCACCCTACGGATGCCGCGATATGGTGCGCTCTTATCCATGCTGTTTCAGTAAGCCGTAATCGCTCCTCACATCTCTCAGTCGGTGCAATTTCATCTCCATCACCTTTGCAGCCAAACTGCTCTGAAAGCGTAAGCAAATAGATAACTTGGCTGATCTCCTCCGAAGAGGGTTCCCTGCTTCCCGGTGACAGAGTGTCACGCCTTTGACAGCGGCTGCCGTATTCGCTTGCCACTGTCAGCAGGTTCCTATCAGCAGTTCCTGCTGCAGCACCCAGTCCGCTTCGATTGCAGAGCCAGTCGGTGTGGCGACCGGGTTGCTTCCCCATACATCAGGGAGACAAGTTATGACCAGCATCGACGCGGCAGGTTCTCAAGTTTCTGAATCCGAGATCTCAGCGACACTTGTTTCCCTACGAGAGCGTTTTGAGACCATGCGCCGCGATGCAATTCAACGCGTGCGCGGCCGCCTGGGCAATTTGAGTCCTGACCAAGAGAACGCTATCGATTCGCTCAGTCATGGCATCATCGAAAAGGTGTTGCAGTCGCCAATGGCCATGTTAAAGAACGCGAGCGCAGGCAATCAGGCTGTCTTTGTTCTAGAGACGGTGCGCAGAATCTTCAATCTGCGAACGTAAAGAATTAAGAGCCTCCTGACAACTTCTCAGAAAAGTGGTTATTCGGGTGTGCGGCCAATGGCATTCAGGAGTTCGTCGTTGGCTTGCAAGAAGTCCAGTTGCGACTGCAGTAGGAGCGCCTTAGCATCATACTGTTGGGCAGTTGTGTTTGCCGCCTGCGAATTCAACGCGGCCCCTTGCAACAGTTTCTGCTGCATTACGCGGTTAGACTCGTCGCGCAGAGCCACGACTTCTTCGGAGACCTTCAACATCTGATGCGTCCGGTCAAGCTTGTTGTACGCAGTTTCAACCTCAAGTTCCACCTCATCCGTCAGCTTCGCGAGGTTCTCTTTTGCTTGAGACAACTGCGCCTGACGTTCGCGGACTGTGGCCTTCTTGCGACCCGAGTCGAACACGTCATAGCCGAAGTGAACACCGAAAGTACCGAAGTTGCGCGCCAGGAACGGAACATTTTCCTGGTAACTGTAGCGGGCAAAGGCCTCAACATCGGGGACCCACATATCCGTCTTCGCCAAACGGACCGCGGCCTGGGCTTTCTGCACCTCCGCACGAGCCGCAAGGACTTCCGGGTGTGAGGCCATGGCAGTGCTAACACATTCCTCACGCGGACAACTCTCCTGAAATTCAGGAACGGCAGGATCCAGATCCAAGGCGGTGGTTAGTGGCAAGCCCGTCAAGTCGTTGAGCTTCAGCTTCAGATCTGACAGCTGAAGGTCGGTAGTCAGTATTTCTTGCTTGGCTTGCAGCAATTGCGCGCGGCTGTCGATCAAGTCTTGTTCCAACGTACTGCCGAACTTCACCTGCTCGACGCGCTCGCCCTGAAGATCCTCGGACGCTTTTATTCGGGCCTCAGTGGCGCTACGATGCGCCTGAGCAATCAGAATCTTGTAATAGACCTGATGGACCGCAAGCGCAACGTCGTTTCCCGTAAGTTGTGCCTTCGCGCGCGAGGCCATCAACTCGGCTTGGGCCAAAGCGTTTTCCCGTCTGATCTTGAGCAGAGTTGTCAGCGGTTGGGTTATCTGGGTTCCGCTGGTCGTAAAGTTTTTGCCGCCCTGGTTGAGGATCGAGTTCACAGGCGGAATCGATGTTCCCCCGGCGACGCCGAGGCTACCGGCCTTAATCTCAATCAACTGAGAATCTGTCACGTGCATGAAGCTGCTGTCATTCCGTATCGACGGAAAATACGAACTCTTCGCGGCCTCCTTCGCGTGCTGTTTCTCCTCAACTGTGTAACTGGCAATGCGAACGTTGTGGTTGTGGTTGAGGGCCAATTGAACGGCTTCGTGCAGTGTGATGTGGCGGGGAGGCGGCGCATTGCCTGTTTCCCCAGCCTCCGCAAGGCAGGGCGAAAAGGCGACCGCCATTAGTTGCGCCGTTAGCAGAAAGAGTGCAGCGTTTCGTTTCATTATTTGGACTCCCTCGCGGAGGTTGGTATCGGCTGTTGCGCGCTCAGTTCGCCATAGTCCAACGGCGATTTGCGCAGCAGTGCGACAAAGATCAATGCACATGCGCAACTCCAGGCGATCAGCAGGAACCCGTCGTTAATGCTCAAGCTGTATGCCTGTAGACGCAGTCGGGCCGCAATCAGATCGATGGCGCGCGCTCCTGCGGCGGCCATGCCGGACGATTTGGCGTAAAGACCTGCTGTCAGGGCATGAACGTTCTGGCTGGTGATCCAGTCGCCGCCGCTGACATGGAGTCCCAGGAGGTTCGAGTGCAGCTTTTCGCGTTGCGCCACAAAATGGCCCATGTAAATGGCACCCGCGGTGCCGCCGAATATACGGATGACGTGAAAGAAAGCCGAGAAGGTCAGGACCCACTCAGGTTTTGCCAAAGCCCCCGCGAAGATTGCTTGCAGAACGATGCAACCGACAAGTCCGATGAAAGCAAAACCCTGCCCGACGCCGGTGAGCAACTCGGTGCGGTAGAAGTTCTCGGAGGCCCAGGTGCTGCTGTACTGAGAATTCAACCAGGCAGCAAAAGCAGTACAAGCAAGGCCGATGGCGAGGAGGAGACGGGGATCAAATTTGCGCAGCAAAAGCAGCGCAGCCGTGAACGCGAGGGGAATAAGTGGGACAGCGCTCCAGATGATCGCAGGTCCAATCTGGTCCGCTTCGAAACCGCGAATGGCCAGCGCCTGCGGGACCAGGATAATGGTTGTGCAAAGGGTGAAGCGGAACCAGAAGAGCAGGCTTCCCAAGAGCACGGTGTTCCATTTCAGCAAATAAGGCAACGCCACCAGAGGATTGGGACCGCGTAGCCTCCGAACCAGCGCGCACAACAGCAAGAACGCCCCGGCGGCGAACAATGCGTTGAATACTCCGGAGCGCCACCAGTCGAGCCTCTCACCTTGTTCACAAGCGGCCAGCAACACAGCGAGGCCCACGCTGGCATACAAAAATCCTGCGAAGCTCGGCGCGTTCCCGGACTTCTTCGCCGAAGGGGTCTTAGGTATCCCGTAATAGATACAAATCATCATCACGGGCGTGATCAGCGCCGAATTCCAAAACATCCAGTTCGAAGAAAGATTGTCTCTGTACCAGCCGTAGAGCCAAGGCGCGATGTTTACCGCACCGTCCACGAAAGTGGCATACAAGGCGATTGTGAAAGGAAGGTATCGAAGCGGAATGTTGCGAAGCGCGAACGTGAGTGTGAGTGGATAGAACGTGCCGGAGGTCAGGCCACTCAGAAGCACCATTGCGATCACCAGGCTGTAACTGTGGACCAAGGGCAGAAAGATAAGCAGCACGGTGAAGAGGGCGGCGGCTGTGAGCAGGATGCGCCGCGGTCCCATCAGGCCGCCGAGATACACGGTGAAGGGGCCGATAAACATCAGGCCGATATCGAAGGCAGTGCCGATCCACGCGCCCTCGTCATAGCCGAATCCATGGACGCCCCTGAAATCAGGCAAGCCAAGGGAGATCATGCGGCTGGTGAGCGTGACAACTCCTGCACCCGTAACTACGCCCAGAATCCCCAGCAGCGGCCTGGTCGAAACCTCCGAAGGTATTGCGGCGGCGGCAGCGCGCGCGATCTGTATAGGAGACGGCCGAACTGTGATGCTCGAAGCTGCCATATGTTCTAGCTCACTGTCTCGTGCGCACAGTTGCAATCACCGAAAGTCCGGGACGCAGTGTCGTCGCGAAAGTTGAATCGGCCAGTGCGATCTTGACAGGAATACGCTGTACGACTTTCGTGAAATTGCCAGTGGCGTTGTCGGGGGGCAACAGAGCGAACTGTGATCCGCTGGCTGGTGCGATCTCGACCACTTTGCCGCGAATGACCTGCCCGGGATATTCGTCGATGCGAAGTTCGGCAGGGTCGCCGACCTTCACGTTGGTCAACTGCGTTTCACGGAAGTTCGCCTGCACCCATTTCGTGACAGCAACGAACGAGATCACCTGCGTGCCAGGAGAGACAAGTTGTCCGGGCCGAACTTGGCGTTCGCCCACAGTGCCGTCGCCCGGAGCGTAGACCTTGGTGTAACCAATGTTCACCGACGCTACCGCAAGGTTCGCCTGCTTCGCGCGCAGATCAGCCTGAAGTTGCATCGCCTGCGATTCGAGGACAGCTTTGCTGCGGCGCTCGGCTTCAGCAGCGAGTTCACTACTGCGCAACATAGTTCGGGCCTGATTGAGATCGGCGTCACGACTGGCAAACTGACCTGAGAGGTTACCCTCCGTAGCGACGGCAGCCTCCAAGTTCTGCTCGGTCGTCGAGCGAGTCTGATACAGCCCTTCCTGGCGTCTGCGTTCAGAACGAGCACGAATCAATTCAGCCTGCACCGCTTCCTTTCCGCCCTCGGCTGCGGCAATTTGCGCCTTTCCCTGATCGATACCCGCCAGCGCTTTATCTATGCGCGCATCCTGCAACTGCCGTTGGCGAAGATTTTCCTCAATGCCGGCACGCGCAGCCGCAACTGCGGCATTGGCTTGATCCACCTGGGCCCGATAGTCATCGTCCTGCAACTCGACGAGGAGGTCGTCCTTGTGAACCTGTTGGTAGTCGGCCACGTCCACTGCGCGCACGATTCCCGCCACCTTGGTACTGAGCGGGGTAAGGTCGCCGCGAACGTAAGCATCATCTGTAACCTGGTCGACCTTGCCACCTTCCCACGCATTCCAGTTACGTGTGATCGTGATCAAAACAGCCAAAGCGAGAATCACCACGAGAATTGGCGTGATGTAGCTCTGCCACCTGGCGCCTCGCCGAGGAACCGCCTCATCTGTAACGATCTTTGGCGGCAACGGTTTCGATACGGGTGTCGCAGATCCGGGGGACACTGGCGAAGTGGACATTAAGTTTGCTCCTTGAGTGTCAAGGGATCTCGAAGCGCGAGAGTTCTCACGACTCAAGTTGGAGCAACTACAGTTCCACTCACGAAGACGAACACTAACCAACGCGAATCGCAGCCTTCTGCTCGCAATCGGAACAAAGTGTTTTCTTCTTGTTGAAAAAACCGATGGCCCACTCCAGTTCCGTAACGCGCCATGTCACATGACACGTGACACTTGACACCGTGTGCCACTGGACTCCGCCGTGCAAGCTGGTCTTCTCGGAATTCCGGCTCAGCAGCGGTTAATGGCCGCGGCGACAATCCGAGACCCGCTCCGGTTGAGAGGTACACGATGTCGCTCGATTGGAATCGTGCATGCTGGAGAGTTCACGTTGTCGACAATGCGGGCAGCACTCGCGCCCAAGTCTAGTTTCGCTGTAAGGAAGGAACCCGTGAACCAAAAGAAACTTCTCGTGATCACTCTGATGTTAGTCGCATTCGCAGCGACAAGTTCAGCATTGGCGCAGAATTCGTCGTCGGCCAAGAAGGACGCGGCCAAAAGCTCGACCGCAGACGACGCCTCCAAACTAAACCCCAACGACTTCTTTGAACTTTTACGCAAAGATATAAGATCCCAGAAGAAGCAAATCATCGCTGAGAATATGGACTTAAGTGATGCTGAGGCCGAGAAGTTTTGGCCGGTCTACGATCAATATGCCGCGGAGCTCTCGAGAATCTACGACACGAAACTTGCCCTGCTGAACGACTATGCCGACAACTACAGCAGCATGACGGGTGAGCAAGCCGAGAATTACATCCGCAAGCGCGCTGAGGTTGAACAGTCAATTATGCAGCTGAGATTGAAATACATGCCTGCGTTCCGCAAAGTGCTCTCCGGCAGGGAAACCGCATTGTTTTATCAACTCGACTGGCGGCTGGGTTTGGCAATCGACGTAGAACTGGTGCAAGTGCCGCTAATCAATCCATAGTCGATACAGTTCTGAAGGCATTTCGTAATGATGATGCCTCCCGCATGGAATGGCTCGCCATGCGGGAGCCTTTTTTTGCGGTGCTTTTGCTCGGCGTAATATCTATCCGGAGACGGGCTCAGGAATCTTCGGTTAGCTGGGTTGAAAGGACAACTGATTTCCTGGTTGCTCGAAACCGCTACTGTGCCATCTGTGCCCTTTTTGACCAACAACGGTACAGGATGGTTCGTGCGGTAGACACGCCAGACGCGATGTTCCACTACCTTGGGCGGTGACGCCGATCTCAGTTCTCCTTTGTCGTTTTCTACGTCAACATCGACTCCGGCATTTGCTTCCGCACGATCGGTCCGTTTTATCCTCCATGTACGCGCCAATACTCCTTCTCGCTTTCGTCCTCGCTTTCGTCTGCGTCGCGTTTGCGTGCAAGAAGCCAGAAGACAAGTCTTGACAGGGCGATACGTAAGGCGAATAAGACTAAGATGGCCAGTGCTAATGCTAGCCACTCGCCCGCGTGAGAACCGAAAGCATCGTGTCTGAACCAGTTCACTACAAACTCCTTCAATCAATAGCGACAACGAGCTAGAGGCAGAGATACAACCTCAGCACTCTAGCGAAGTTACTTGAACCACAGTGCCTCCACTGTCAAGCCGCCGGATTTGTTGATCTATCGAATGTTTAATTTCGCTCAGCTGCCGTTGGGCCAGTCGCCACGTCCGCAGGGATTGGACTCAGTAGCTTCTCAATCGCCCGTTCCATGGTGCGGTTCATTTCAGAAACCACCGCTTGGACATTGTGCTTATTGACGTCTCCGACTTCCGAAACAGCGTTGGTCCACACGGTCGCGCCCGTAGCGAGATTTGTCATCTGGGCGGAGATTGCGACTTCAACCTTGACGCCACCCTCGTAGTCGATTTCCTCGAGCTTCTCCAATCGTCCGCTAAGCACGTATTCGATGTCGGGGCGACCGTCGTAAGACTTGACACGGGCGAATTCTCCGCTGGCGCGAAGGCGCTCGATTACTGAGTTGGTGACGAACTCACAAGGGTTGATCGCCCAACGGTCGTACGCATAGAAGCCGATTTGTTCTGGAGATGGCTTGTACACGATGGCTCCCTGTCTCAGGTAGGCCGGCGCCCGGAATTCACGGATTGCCACCACGGCGTGCGCGTTTTCTGCAGCAGGCGGATCCGGGGGCGCCGGCAGGTTAAGAGTGTAGTAGTTTGGGTACCTCACCCTTCCTCCACAGCCGGCCAGGATCACGAGAGCTCCCAAGGAGAAGACAATCGTCGTCAGAGTTCTTGTCATGTTCATCCGCCGGAGCCGTGCGCCGAAACGTGCGAGGACATCCGTCCTTTCATTCAATCGCATTATTTTGGTACCTTCCTATCTTCGGGCTGTTTGATCCGAATCAGGCTCCACGGGCGCTGTTTCACCGACTCGGTCAACTCGTCCAAGTTTTGTGTTGCCGTGCGCAAGTTTTCGATTGTGTCATCAATCTTGTAATCATTTCCTCGTACCAGCACCTGCATGTCAGCCAGCAATTGTTTGGCTTGCAGCAAGGTACTCTGCAAATCAGCCAGATCCCTGCGGATTGGCTCGCGTACATCGCTCACGGTGCCATTCACGTTTTGAATGGTGTCATCGGCGTGCTGAGTCAGCGCATTCAACTGATCGGTAAGACGATCGATCTTGGGCCGTTCAGTCGCCAGCATTTCGTCGACGTTATCCAAGACGGCTCGAACCCTCTGCTGATTGGGTTTCCCGGTTACGGCATTCAAGTTGGCAAGCAGACTGCGCGCATCTCCGCTGATCCCCTCCAGTTCGCCGCGCGCCTGCGTGATCAAACCGTTCGCGTTGTCCGCCACAACGGCCATCTTGCCGGCAATCTCGTCCAGGCTGGCGGCTTCCTGTGATGAGATGGTTGAGCCCGGTGAAAGACGTCTGGCGTCGTTGCCGCCTGTCGTAATGGACAGTGCGGCTTCACTCATCACGCTGACTAGCCCCAACTTGGCTACGGACTTTTCGTTTACAGGGGTGTTTTGTTTCACATCAACCAGAATTTCAATCTTGGTAGGATCCGACGCGGCGGGCCGTACCGCCGTCACCTTTCCTACTTTGATGCCGCCAAACAGCACCGACGCTCCCGGCTCCAGCCCACCGGCGTAGCGAAGGTACGTGCGGTATGGTACGGTGTGTCCGTTAAACTCCGCATGGATGAGGTAGATGAGCGTGAATGCCAGGATCGAGAAGCATCCAAGGACAAAGGCTCCAACCTTTGCTGGTGTGGTCACGGGTATGTCTCCTGATACTGCATATACTTTTCGAAGTACGCGGCCACAGCCGGCGCTTTCGCTGCGTTTTCGGGAATGCGATCGAGAAACTGGCGCACGCGCGGATTTTGGCTTGCTTTAAGTTCATCTTTCGTGCCGACCGAGCTGAATGAGCCCTGGTACAACATGGCGATGCGGTCGGCAATGCGGAACGCGCTCGGCAGTTCGTGAGTGACGACAATGACTGTCATTTGTAAAGCTTCCTTGAGCAGCAGAATCAATTCATCGAGTTCCGCCGCGACGATGGGATCAAGCCCGGCCGATGGCTCATCGAGCACGAGGATTTCAGGACCGAGCGCGAGCGCGCGCGCCACGGCCGCGCGCTTCTTCATGCCACCTGAGAGTTCGTTGGGAAGTAACTTGCCAAACTCCGCGAGACCGACTGCGGCCAGCTTCATCCACACCACAAGCTCAACGATTGAGGGTGCAAGCCGTGTGTGTTCACGCAGCGGCAAAGCGATGTTATCTTCGACTGTCAGCGAGTTGAACAAAGCCGCGCTTTGAAAAGCCACACCGATCGAGAGGTGAACCTTCTTCAGGTCGGACTCTGAGCAACGCGTAATATCCACATCCTTTACCTGGATGCTGCCCGACTTGGGGCGCTCCAGCCCGATGATCTGACGCAACAGAGTGCTCTTTCCGGACCCACTGCCGCCCAACAGCACCATCGTCTCTCCGTGCTCGATGTCGAGATTCAAACCGTTGAGCACGCGGCGACCGTCGTATTCAACCACGAGATCACGAATGGAGATGATGGGCATCAGGGCTTCACCGTGAAATAAAAGATTGCAGTGAAGACCGCATCCGCGACGATGACGAGGAAGGTCGACTTCACCACCGCACCGGTGGTGGAGCGACCGACCGAATCGGGGCCTCCGCGGACACGGAACCCTTCCAGGCACCCAACGTGGGCAATGATGGTGGCGAACACCACGCTCTTGATCAATCCCGTGATCACGTCGCGCAAGGTGATCGAGTTGAACACATAGTGGACATACAAAAGTGGGGCCAGGCGGGTGCTGAAGAACATGAACAAACCTCCGGCCAAAATGCCGAAGAAGTTCGAGATGATGCTGAGGCACGGGACCGAAATCAAAGCTGCCAGATACTTCGGTGCGAGCAAAAACTCGACCGGCTCCAGCGCCATGACGCGGAGGGAATCGAGTTCCTCGGTGACCTTCATGGTCCCGATTTCAGCCGCGAATGCCGAGCCCGATCGTCCGCTCACGGCAATCGCTGTGAGCAGTGGGCCGAGTTCGCGCGTAAAGCCGACGGCGACCAAGTCAATGACGTATTGCATAGCCCCAAAGCGGCGCAGTTCAGACGCTCCTTGCATTGCGAGAATGAATCCAGTGCAGATCGCCATCAAAGAGACCATGGGCATTGCATCGACGCCGATTTCCAGCATCTGCCTCACAGTAGCCTGCCAACGGTAACGATTTCCTACAAAGGGTAGCGCTCCTCCGATGGCCCGCAATGTGGTCCAGAGCTGAATATTCAGACTTCCGACGTAGTCGAGATGTTCGATCGTTCTTTCGCCGACGCTTTCGAGAACATTGGTCAACAAGATGCCTTCTGTACGCAATTGCTGGCTTCGAACAGGGCCAGTACTCCCGTCACCTCGAATAGCCGGAGCACAGGACCCCCGAGTCCCTGCAAGCAAAATGTCGTCTGGTGGTGGCGGGCGATTCTAAGAGCTTCGACCAAGGTCGCGATCCCAGACGTCTCAATGTAGGGAACACCTGCTAAATCCACGGTGATCGCACGAGGCAATCGTTCCTCGGACAGGATCGCCAATAGGCAATCACGAAGGTCGGGCGAGGAATCCACATCGATGCGGCCGTTAAGGCGTACCAGGGCATCTGATCCACAGTGATTCACTGTGATCGAGATGCTGCCGCTTGAAACGAGCGGAATCTGTTTCAAACTACCCTCCAAACTCTCTCTCTCTGGTTTGACCGCACAATCCTGAGTCATGCCTATGCCCTTCAGGGCAATCTGGTGTTTGCATGCAGCCTTCCACAACAACGCATAGCGAGGAAGATCATCTGTTTTGCTGACGATGACTGAGCGTCTTTGTCCAAGAAGTGGACCAAACCACAACGCCTGACGGCCGTAGGCTGGTTCTAACTCCAAGTATTGATGGCTTCTATAGCAGTCCAGTAACCAAATTCGCGCCCACCGATCGTTCTTGCCATTGGCAAGACAAGTGCTTTGCATCGCAGTGGGCACGGTCCCTGATGTCACCTGCTATGACGTTTCTGTCAAGCATGAGTGACACAACTTAAGTCCCTTTACGCGTCGCCGCATCATGGTCTCGGAAGATCGTGGCCTTGGAGTCACCAGCCATGACGTGTCTGTCACAGTGACTGACACGCGGCCTAAATGGCGTTTTGCGAGCCACGGGTGGTGTTAGGAACACCGCGAGTGCGCTGCACAGCTTCAGAGCGCAGGCAATCGGGATCGCGGCAGTGGAATTGCTAGAGGAATCTAAACAGAGTAAGCAGCATTGCCCCGACGGCAGGGCTGCGATCGGAGAACAATATGGATCGTTTTGTTGTTTCACGCAGTCACAGCGAGGGTTACTACCCAGACCGACGCCATGCTTTGTGGCTCTCGACTGTGGTGATTTGCTGTAGCCTGACTGCGTCAGCGCAGAAAATAACTCAGCGAGGGGACACGAGCGCACCATTCAGCACTCGGGCGACTCATCTGCTGGGATTCGCGAACGCGAAGAATAACAGCACCGGGACATTGTCCGTTCAGGACGATTCGCTGCAATTTCAGCAGAACGGGAAACCTGGCACACAAGTGAAGATCGGTTCTGTTCGGGATGTTTTTCTGGGCGGCGAAAGCAAGCAAGTCGGTGGATTGCCGATGACTCTGGGCAAGGCCGCTGTCCCGTTCGGCGGTGGCCGAGCCGTCAGTCTTTTTGCCCACAAGAAGTACGACACCCTGACTCTGGAATATGTGGACGCTGATGAAGGAATTCATGGTGCGATCTTCCAGTTAACAAAAGGACAGGGCGAGCTTGTAAAGAACGAACTGATAGCTAAGGGCGTAACCATCAATTCCCGCAAAGATCAGTCGACGAAAGAAAGCGCTACGGAGGCCAAGCATGAAAACAAGTAAATGCGGTTTATCGATCGTCTTTGTGATCGCGTTGGTGGCGGTCATCCTTGCACTTCCTGGAATGCTGCCCGGCCAGACCGCGGCTGCGAAGTCCTCTGGTGGCGATGGGACTTCCGCCACGCGCTGGAGCGTTCAAGTCGACCAGGTTGACCCTGGGAAACTGGACCTTGCCTCTTCGTTCCAAATCGCGATTTACGAGAATCTCGTGGAGGAATTGAAAAAGACAAATCAATTCCAGCAGGTGTTCCGCGACGGCGACCTGAAGGCGAGCGAAGCTCCAAATTTGCTGGTGCTCAAAACAACCGCAGAAAAGTACACGCCGGGCAGCGAAACGCGGCGTGCTGTGACCACTGTAAGTGGCGCCACGAAGTTAACTGTGCGGAGTCAACTCCTCACACGCGAGGGTAATGTCGTTTTCGAGCACACCGTGAATGGCGACGTTCGCTTCTTCGGCAGTAATTTGCGGGCTACACACAACCTGGCCCACAACATCGCGAAAACGATCAAGCAATCATCCTGGTCAGGTTCCGGGCAACCAATTGCGATACTCACCGGCCAACTCTGAGTCAGGAGGAAAACATAGATGGGCTTTCAGAGGTAAGGGGAACTCCAACAGGAGCGGACGAGAGGAGCAATTTATGCTGAGGCTAGTGGGTCTGTTTCTTATCTTTTTGACGACGTTTCCGGGTTTTGGCCAGTCCACTTCGAAGTATCAAGTGGGCACGATCACTGAGGTTAAGGTTCATCAGACTGCCGGAAGTGGCGCCTCTGACGCCGCGAGCTATGACGTTTTCGTCAAAGTAGGCGACACCGTTTACCTGGTGTTATATACCCCAGCACTGGGCGAGGAGACCGTAAAATATGCTGCGGGTCGTGACCTGCTGGTGCTCGTGGGGAAAAACAAAATTACGTATAACGACATATTGGGTCAATCGCATGACGTGCCCATAGAAAGCCAAAAACCTGCCGCGAAGCCATACCAATCCAAGTCAGTCTCGCCTGCGGGCAGAGTAAACCCCTAGTAGAGGAACTCATAAGGATAACTGGACTGCCGATCGGATCCAGTTCGCGTGTCACCAACAACGTACCCTTCGCGCTCGGCCAGACAAGATTCGGCACGGCCGCTCGAGACACCATTGCCTCGCGCACTTCACCTTTGATATGTGATGTAAGGAAGCTGTTGAAAGGTTCTGAAAGTCTCGGAAGATTTCGACAATTTCGACATTGTCGACACCCGTGTCGAACACTCGACAAAGCCAGCTTTGCATGCGTTCGCGCAAGTCCCACCGCGTCTGTCGGATGCCCTTGAATATAAGAGCGACACTGCTTTTGGCACTTGCTGCGAGAATTGCGTGACTGTCACAAGACTTCGACGTGTCAAGTCAATCGAGCGCAAGTGACATCTTGCCATTCCCTTGGGTTTCTGCTCGAACTAATTCCCTATCTCCTCGTTTTCTCAACGCGTTGTGTCCAATCGCATCCTAAGCCCGTGGTTTGGAACGCGCATTGCACTGTTCTGATGAGGAGGAGCAGCCGTGGGGACATTGATTGGGATGGCTTTGGCGATTCTGCTGTTCTTAGATCTTGGTTTCGCTCAAGGCAGTTTCCCAGCACTTGGATCAATCAGAGGTGATGTATTCACGAAGGGCACGAACGGAGACCCTGCCGTTGTGCCTGGGGCACAGACCGTCCTTCGCGGGCCTGCAATTAGGGAGACCGAGTCGGACGCACAGGGAGCATTCGCTATCGATGGCCCTCCACGGGGGACCTATGAAATCAAAGCGAAAGCTCCCGGTTTGTATGTGGCGCTCGCGGTGGAAGTCAGCGCCGGCACATCTTCCACCGTTCCAGTCGGAATGAATGTGACTGCGGTCACTAGCCCGACGTCACCGCAACTGACACGGCTCAAGGCGATGGATTGCGCCTTTAGCAGAAAGGTCCACCATGCCTGACCTCACAGCAAAACCAACCGTTTCCATTGTCGTTCCTTTCCACAACGAGGAGGACAACGTCACCGAATTGTATGCTCGGTTGCACTCCGTAATGGAAGACGTTGATTGGGAATACCAGTTTGTCTTCGTGGATGATGGGAGCACAGATCTTACATTTAAACGACTGAGGGATCTTGCCGCAATCGACCCTCGTGTCGCTGTTGTCCGGTTACGCCGAAACTTTGGTCAGACCGCGGCGCTGGCGGCTGGGTTTGCAAACTGCAAATGTGACTACGTGATCGCCATGGACGGCGATCTTCAGCATGATCCGGCGGAAATTCCCAGATTTTTGGAGAAGCTCGAGGAGGGATACGAGGTTGTCAGCGGTTGGCGCAAGCACCGCGTTGACAACCTATTGTTGCGGAAGATTCCTTCACGTTGTGCAAACTGGCTCATGGCCAAGCTCAGCGGCGTCAACATTCACGATTTCGGAACAACATTTAAGGCGTACCGCCGCGATCTGCTTTCTCAATTGCCGCTCTATGGAGAGATGCACCGATTTATACCAGCTTTGGCTTCGGCATACGGCGCCTCGATCTGTGAAATTCCTATTCAAAACAAGCATCGGACGCACGGGGTATCGCATTACAACTTGTCTCGCACCTTCCGGGTCATGTTCGATCTGCTCACCATTCGGTTTCTCCTTCGCTACATGTCGCGGCCGCTGCATTTCTTTGGCCGGCTCGGCCTGATCAACATGAGTGCGGGATCCGCCGTGGCTCTTTGGCTGCTGGTGTGGAAGGTCCTTTATCGAACCAATGTCGTGGAGCAACACGCACTGCTGCTGGTTTTTGCGGCAGTCCTGGTCCTGCTGGGCGTCCAGTTGGTGGCACTCGGACTCCTCGCCGAATTGGGAGTCTGGCAATACTTCAACCCGTCTGCGCGGAAACCATATTCCGTGTCCGAGATTTTTGATCTGCGCGCAGCTGGTGGGATTGATATCGCGTCCGAGCGGCGGTCATGAGCACGAAGGCGCTCGCGTTGGAGACGGAAGAGTCTGTGTTGAATGAGCTTCAAGATCGCTGCTGGCGCTGGCATCGGGATGCCGCAATTGCGCTCCTGCTTACGGTCCTGGCGTTTGCCGTTCGGTTGAATCACGTCGACTTTAACAGCCTGTCTGAGGACGAGTCGGCAAAGTGGGCGGCCGTTCAGGAATATCGTCACGGACACTTCGTGGGCGTCAACAGTGAGCACCCGATGATGTTGAAGGTGCTGGCCTGGGTCAGTCTGACAGCGGGTGAGCGCTGGAACCGCCTGGCCTCACTCCATCGTTGGCCCACGATGAGCCCCGAGGGCTGGCTTCGATTTCCTAATGTCCTTTTCGGCGCGGCGACGACTGCAATTCTCTTTCTGTTTTGTCGTCGCCTGATCGGATTTGTGGGGTCATTCGCGGCGAGCTTCTTCTGGGCAGTTTCGCCACTGGCGGTCGCATTAAATCGGCTTGCCAAAGAGGAAACGCCGCTCACCTTCTTCACTCTTCTGGCTTGTTACCTCTACTGCCGGGCCCAACAGGCAGATTCGGACGAGAGTGCACGCCGATGGTATGACCTGAGTGCGATTGGGTTTGGACTGGCTTTTGCCTCGCAATACATTCTTCACTTTTTGGGTTTGAACGCGCTTGCCTGGTTTCTCGCCGGCAAGATGGGACTCAATCGCGAGCCCTCGCGATTCAGCTACAGACGATTCTTCCTGGTGATATTCCTCACCTTCATTCTGGTGAACCCGGTCGTTCTTTCCCCAAGCAACTTCAGCGCTATCTTGCATTGGCTGCATCATGATGGCGTCACGCACAGTGGCTACAACTTCGACGGCACGCTCTATCTGAACTTTCCTTCGCGTCTGCTTGCCGGAGTTCCCTGGACTTTCTATTTCTGGCTCCTCTTGAGTAAGACACCGATTCCAATTCTGGTGGCCGTCATCACTGGAAGCATCATGCTTCTGCGGGACCGCCGGACCCTCGCGTCGTGCCTTTTTCTTTCTCTGGGAGTAGTTCAGCTGGCCGGGCTTTCGGTTTCTGGTGCAAAGTGGGTGCGTTATTCACTCGCGGTGCTGCCATTTCTTTTTATGGCTGGCGGTTATGCGGTGCAAGCGACCTGGGACCGCATGAGGGAAAAGAAAGTGTCGCTCGCATTTGTTGGGCTGGCCGCTGCCACTCTGTTTGCCTTGCCTTTGCTTGAATTGCGCGCGTGGTCTCCGTACTACTCCTTCTATTTGAACTCAATTGGCGGAGGCCAGAAACATATAGCCCGTTATTTTGGGCAAGATGAGGTTTCGGAGTTCGACACACGGGAAGTAGCGCAGCAAGTCTGTTCCAGCGCACACGCGGGCGCCCGGCTGGCGACCGCCAGGCCGATGAGCATGACCTATTACATAGAAAACTGCGGTCGCAGTGACATTGATGTTGTGCCCCTTTACGACCGCCATTATGTACCCCGGGAAGGAGATATGATCGCTCTTGAGCCATCCCGGCGATTCTTCGAGACGCAGAGATTCTTCGACGCTCTCGAACATTCTGGCATGTCTCGCCGTGAAGTCCGCGTCGGACCGGTTCTTGCGAGCACGATTTATCTCTTCGACTCATCCACGCCACAAACAACTGGCCAGGAGCAATGGACGCTCACTCAGCTGGGGGAGTCACCGTCTGAACTCGTGACAACAACTCAGAAGCCAGACTTCGCCAATATGAACACTGTTGTCGGGTTCCTGCGATTCCCATGGAGAAGTAAATGATGATTCGGTTTTCCCAAGATTTTAACTTCCACGCTGGCCGGTTTCTGCCCACGTTGGCTTTGCTGGCTGTCTGCATTCCGGCAGTCGCACAGCAGGCCACCGTGTCGGCCCCATTGAGCGCTGATGAAGTCATGCGGCGCGTCGTGCAAATGAACGAACACCGGGCTAATGCCCTCGAAAGCTACTCGAGTATCCGAAGCTACCATCTCGAATGCCACTGTCTATCGCACAAGAAGGCAGACATGGTTGTTCAGGCTGATTATGAAGCGCCCAATAAGAAGGTATTCACGATCGTGTCGGAGAGCGGATCGGGCACCGTGCGGAGTCGCGTGTTTAAGAAGCTCCTTGAGGCGGAGCAGGAGTCCATGCGCGAAGAGAATCAGCAGCGTTCGGCGATCACTCCTCAGAACTACACATTTCAACTCACGGACTACCAGAAGATCGGTGGGAATGAGTTCTATGTGCTCGAAGCACAGCCGTTGACTAATAACAAGTTTCTCTTTCGAGGGCGCATTTGGGTCGATGCGAAGGACTTTGCCATCGCTCAAGTCGAGGGCGAGCCAGCCGTCAATCCTTCGTGGTGGACGGTGAAGACCGACTTCACACGAAGCTACCAGAAAATCGGCAGCTTCTGGCTGCCCGAGTCAAACGAGAGCGAGACGAAGGTGCGCATTTTTGGCAGCGCAGTCCTGACTATCAAATATGAGGAATATCAAATCACACAGAGTCACAAATTAAATCCAGCTCTTGATGTGGTGGAGAAGCCCTCGAATGGACAGTAACTCGACTTTGGCGCCGACTCAACATAGCAGTTCATGGAAGGGAGAACGCAGCTGCGTTAAAGAGGATCACTTTGCTATGGCTACTTATAACGACAGTCTTTCGGAATCGGATCATTGCATTGCATACCCGGCTTTCCCGAGGCCACGGTTGCGAATTGATTCACGGATTGCCGCACTTCCGGAGCACGAGCAAGAACGGCGTCCCGTATCTTCCAGCCTGCAAGAATGGGATTTATTTCAGGGCAGTCTAGTCGTATCAGGTGCGAAGTCACGACCGCGAAATCCCTGGGCGGCAGTTGGATCGGTGACCCTGCTGTCGCTCCTCTTGCTGTCGCTAGTTGTCATCCCGCTGTTTCACACGGATACGCTGCCCAACCCGGAGACACTAACGATGTTATATGTACCGCCGGCGGCAGCGGCCTCCAGTGTCACGAGGCTTCCAGTGCCCAGATCCACTTCCAGAAACGCCCCGACAAATATGAGGATTCCTATTGCAGTGCATACGACGCAAGAAGCACCCCCTTCGCCTCCGGTGGATCCGGCGGGCGGAATAGTTGGGGGAGTTCCTGGCGGAATAGTCGAGGGAATTCCCGGTGGAGTGCTTAGCGAAGTGCTGAGTAGAGCCGGCAGTGCGCCAGCCCTTGTGAAAACGCCCGCCCCCGCGCCAAAGAGAATTCGTGTTCCCGCCCAAGTAGCCGAGGCCAACCTGGTCTACGACGTTACGCCGAAATATCCGCCCGAGGCCGGCCGTGCGCGGATTGAAGGCACGGTAGTGCTGATGGCCGTGATCGGCAAGGATGGCACCGTGCACGATGTGCGAGTCGAAAGCGGTTTGCCACTGCTGGCGCAAGCCGCTGTCGATGCGGTGAAGCAATGGCGCTACAAACCGTATCTGTTGAATGGAGAGCCGGTTGAAGTCGACTCCCACATCACAATTAATTTCACACTCTCCGGAAGTTAGGGATATTAACGATGCGCAGCAACACAAATGCGAACCTTAACCGGCCTTTGAACGTACCCTCGAAAACGAGACACATCTTGGTGCTGATTGTCCTGAGTGGAATGGTACTTGTAGGATCCGCTTCCGCACAGTCCACAGTGGATGCCAATACAAACTCAGGAACTGTCCTCGGTCAGGTGCTCGATGTCAGCGAAGATCCAGTTGCCAATGCCAGCGTAGTGCTTCAAAGACCCGATGGCGATCATGCCACCGTTGTAACCATGGACGACGGCTCCTTTGCATTTCACGATCTCACTCCAGGAGTTGCCTATCAGCTCACTATAGAAGCCCAAGGATATGGAGGCTGGAGCTCGTCGGTTACCGTCGAACCCGGGCAGGAGAAAACTTTAACCGATATCAAACTCCGCATTTTGGCTGTGCAGCGGGCGGTTACTGTGAGTTATTCCTCGGAGGAAGTTGCTGCCCAGCAGCTCAAGGCGGAAGAGCAGCAGCGCGTTCTTGGTTTTATACCTAATATTTTTGTCACTTACGAACCTCACCCCGAGCCCCTCACTGCAAAGATGAAGTTTCACCTGGCTTACAAAGGTCTCACCCACCCAACTTTCTTCGCCTTCGAGGCTGCATGGGCCGGCGTTCACCAGGCCACTGATACGACCGATTATCGCCAAGGTGCAAGAGGATATGGCGAGCGGTTCGGCGCTAACCTGGCCAGCGGCACCAGCGAAGCCTTGTTTGCCAACGCTATTCTGCCTTCGCTCCTGCATCAGGACCCTCGCTATTTCTATCGTGGTTCCGGGACAAAGGGGTCTCGGGCTTGGCACGCAATCTTGGCTCCGTTTGTCTGTCAAGGAGACAACGGCAAATCGCAGCCGAATTATTCCCAAGTCGGTGGCAGTTTGATTTCAGCTGCGCTTTCCAATACCTACTACCCAGACTCGCAGCGCGGTCCTGGGCTTGTATTCACAAATTTCGGGACTAGTATGGGGCTCCACGTCGCCCTCGGTCTGGCCCAGGAGTTTATCTTGGGCAAATTCACAAGCAAGCATAAGCACCAATAAGGTATTCACGCGACAGATCACTTTATCCGAGAGAGTGTAATTGGATGGTCCCGACGTGGTTAGGTGCAAGTCGGACAGTCGCCCGAATTCGGTCGGCTGTGCGTATGCGTTAGAGAAGGAGAGTCAATGGCGTTGCTGGTTGCCGCGCGCGATGCGAAAGTGCTGTGCCTCATTTATGCGGCATCGTCGTCGGCATACGGCGATGCGCCAACGCTGCCGAAGAGTGAGGACATGGCTCCCAATCCGCCTATCTCCTGGAAGCCCCGAGCGAAGCTCGTGGCCATGCAAAACTGAAAGCGGAGATTTGTTGATCCAGGTGCCGCCTGCCACGTCCAATGATATGGCCACCGTGGTGGCCTTGGTCGTTTCGAAGGGAGGGAATCCTGCAGCGGGTGCGAATCGTAAGAAACATTGGTCTGGTTAGTTTGGTCGCCACCACCCTGCTTCTCTGCTCCTCCCAGTCTTTTGAGCCGGCGCCGAGACTGTATCGGGCCAAGCCAGAGGACGTGCCGCCGTGGGCGGAACAGGGAAATTTTCGTTTCATCCGGCTGGACGGCGGACGAATCGAGAGCTGGAAGGCCGAGCGGACCTGGTGGGGCAAAAAGTTCAGCGCCGAAGAGAAGGACGTGCTGACCCACATCTATGATCGCGATTTCGAGCAAATGCTCGGCTTGCTCAAGCAGGCGGAGTTCAACTGGATCTGGGTCACCTGGAGCAGCGGCTGGTCGCTTAAGGGCGAGGACGAGAACCGGGAGAACCTGAAAAAGGTAATCGCCCGCTGCCATGAGAACGGCATTCATGTCTCGGCCTACCTCTCGGCTTCCAACATGTTCCGCAAGAGCGCCTACAGCGACGACCCAGAAACGAAGAAATACGGCCTGTGGATGCACGATATCCCCATGTTCTACGCCGGCCCGACCAAGACCGAGCTGCATATCTCCTGGGAGCGCCGGCTGGCCGACGCTCGCAAGCCTGGCTGGCGGGCCTACCTCTTGAAGAAGGCGGAGCTGGCTGTGGACGCTGGAGTGGACGCGATCATGTGGGACAACATGATCGGTTACAACGAAGGCCTGGCCCAGTTGCTCGACGACACCCAGCGGATGGCGGAGCGGAGGGCGCGGGAGACCGGGCGGCCTAAGGTCATGGTTTATGCCAATATTCATATTCCGCCGGACCGGTTTGCGATGAACGACATTAACGAGGTGATCTGGGAGGAGGACGGCAAGGACACTCCGGGGGTGTGGAACGGTAAATGGCAGGTGGACAACGCGCGCAAGATCAAATTCTTGAGCGGCGAGAAGCAGCCTTGGCAGCCCCTGAAGTATGAGAACGACCTTTACCACTGCGGCCCGCGCGAGCGCTGCATCCCCAGCCCGGCCGAGCAGAAGCTTTCCATCGCCGAGGCCTATGCGTTCGGCGCGGCCACCTCGCGCAACATCGAGGGTCGATTCCTCTCCGCGCTGATCAAGGGCGAGCCGGAGGCTCAGGAGGCCTGGAAGGCCATCGCTCAATACAACCATTTCCTGGTCGAGCAGCGGGAGCTGTATCACCAGGCGGCGCCGGTGGCGCGGATCGCCTTGATCTCCGCGGAGCCGCTGAACCCGCTGGCCGACGAATTCCTCAAGCAGAGTGTCTTTTTCGAGACCAAAGTGCTCGCGCACCTAGACAAAGGAGTCCCCCTGGCCCGGTTCAAGGTGCTGGTGATGCCGGCTGACCTGCCCAAGCTCAGCGCCGAGCAAAAGGCCCGGTTGAATACGTTCACCGCCGGCGGGGGCGTCATCATCAGGGCCGGAAAGGCGGAGCCGGAAATTGCGGCGCGCGCCGAAGCCGCGGCCGGAGGGCCTCGCCTCAGATTGGAGCCGCGCGGTTACGTGCTGGGCCAGTTGACTCGGAAACCCGACGGTCGGACTTTGATCCTCCACTTGCTCAACTACGATCACCAGGCCCCGGCAGAGAACGTCAAAGTCCGGCTGGAGCTGAGCGGGCTCGTCCAGGACCTGAGCCGCTGGGAGGTGAAAGCCCTTTCGCCGGACGCGGCCCAGCCTCAGTTCGCTGGCCTCTCTCTGCACGGGAGCGTCAGCGAGTTCACTTTGCGCCGGATCGAGCACTATACCGCGGTGACTCTCACGGCCGGGGCGGGGCCGTAGTTTTATCGAACAGCCCGGTCTTCCTGTGTGACTGCCTGCTCTTTCCATACAGCCGTACCTGAACCAGCGCCCAGAAGGACAGACTTCCTCGTCGGCGTAAACGCTGACATTTTGATCCTGCAGGAGGTGGATCTCAACGCACGACGCACGCACCGCCTAAATATCGCCGAAGAGATCGCCCGCAAGCTGGGAATGAGCTATGTGTTCGGCCGCGAGTTTGAGGAGTCGGTCCAGGGATCGAGCGAAGATTCACTCGCGAAATCGGGGAACCCTCCACGTTACTTTCCGTTCCATCGAAGCAGACGCCTTCGCCGACTACGCTTTGCCATTCCTTCTCAGCACGGTATTTGGCGACTCATTTGCTCACTATCTCTGCATCTGACGCGCGGGGCCGCAGACCCTTCTAGTGAGCGCCCTCCCAAATACGCTCCTGCGGTCCCACGCTAAAGTTTCTGTTCATGCGTTCAGCCAACGCATTGTGGCACATGGATTGCAATTGAGATCTGCAACGCGAAATGAGGTATGAAGCTCAGAGCACTCGTCTTGATTTTTACACTGGGGTTGGCCACAAATGGATTGACACAAGACGCTGCCACTGATGTTGCGAAGGGGGTTAAAGAGGCAGGCAAGGCGACAGAGACGACTTCTAAGGACGCTGCTCGCGCCACAAAATCGGCTACGAAGGATGCGGCGCACACCACTGACAAAGTAGCCACAGAGACATTGAAAAGG
>Ga0210384_10002444_pt1 | contig 22655 bp, 21 predicted proteins | sample IncBWH2MmetaG_FD_160574 | JGI IMG/M metagenome (GOLD analysis project Ga0210384, IMG submission 160574) | Forest soil microbial communities from Barre Woods Harvard Forest LTER site, Petersham, Massachusetts, United States - Inc-BW-H-2-M | ecosystem: Environmental > Terrestrial > Soil >...
GAACCCTGATAACGCAGAAACAGCAGCCTCCAGTCGACCTAACTCGAATGCGGCTTTGTCACGTGCAGCCTTTAACTGCGCGAGTATGTCCATGTATTCCCCCTCGGGTTGGGATTGTAGCAAAATGGGGATGGGTTTCTAAGACTAGCGGCAGAAGGCGCCTTGGTCAAGAATGGTGCCGGGAACAGGAGTCGAACCTGCACGCCTTGCGGCACACGGTCCTAAGCCGTGCGTGTCTGCCATTCCACCATCCCGGCGATCCTCGATTTCTCCTATTGTATCGCCTGGCACATCAACGAAGACTGATTCAATTTGAAGGATAGACGAATCGCTCGGGATTTCGGCTGCGGGCTCTGGCTACGCTACACTGTCTAGCCTATGGCGAATCCAACGCAGCCCAACATCAAGCTGGTCAATCGGACGGATTATCGTGAGAGCTACGCCAACAGCGTGCAGGTACGAGTGAATGTCTGGGATTTCTACCTGGTGTTTGGCACCCTGCAGCAGCAGAGCGAAACCCAAGTTGAAGTGCAGAACTTCCAGGGCATTTATCTAAGCCCGCAGCAGGCCAAGGCGTTGACCGCCATCCTGCAGCAGAACGTGGCCGGTTACGAAAGCACGTTTGGCGAGATCAAACTCGATCCGCGGATGATGTCGCCTGGGCCGGTGCACTGAATGGCGTCCGGGTCGCGTGCCACATTCTCAGCACCACAATTGAAGCCCGTACTGGTTTTCGCGGTGCTCTTTCTTGCTGTGTTGGTACTGCATCTGCCGCTCCTGCGTTTGCCCTACTTCTGGGACGAGGGGGGATATTACGTACCCGCGGCCCACGATTTGCTTCTGACTGGAATTTTGGTCCCGCATTCAACTCCATCCAATGCGCACCCGCCCCTGGTGATGGCATATCTGGCTGCGTGGTGGAAGATTGCGGGCTACTCCCCCGTAGTGACCCGTACGGCGATGCTGCTGCTCGCGGCCTTTTCTCTGCTCGGTGTCTTCCGACTGGCGCAAAGAGTCGCAAATACCGAAGTCGCATGGGCTGCGACGGTGTGCACCGCAGTTTATCCGGTATTCTTTGCGCAAAGCTCACTCGCCCACTTGGACCTCGCGGCAGCCGGACTGACCTTCTGGGGCTTGCGCTCCTACATGGACAAGCGTCTTACTGCAACGGCGGTTTGGTTCTCGACGGCTGCGTTGGCCAAGGAGACGGCGATCCTGGCTCCTCTGGCTTTGTTTCTATGGGAGTTCCTTTGTCCTTTGATCACTCACGAGGAGCAGGGTGAGCCCCTTTGTCTGACTCAGGAGCGCAGTTGGAAATCTGCCTTACTTCTCTTGCCGCTAATTCCGCTTGGATGCTGGTACGCATATCACTACGAACGCACCGGCTTTGTATTCGGCAACCCTGAATTTTTCCATTACAACGTAGAAGCAACTCTGCATCCTCTGCGCATCGTGCTCGCGTTGGGACTTCGGATATTTCAGGTGACGGGATATCTCAATCTGTATGTGCTCACATTGGCGACGCTGTTGGCGATGTGGCTGCCGCCGCTGCATGACGGAGACCGAGCCAATGGAAAGCGCCCGCGAATTGCGCTGGCGGTGCAATTTGCGTTTCTCTCGGTAGTCGTAACATATGCGGTGGCAATGGCCCTGGTGGGCGGGGCCGTGCTGGCGCGTTACATGCTACCAGTAGTTCCGCTGGTAATTATTGTCTGCGTGTCCACCTTGTGGCGCAGGGTGCGGTTGTGGCGAGGTGTGGTAGCGATTGTGGTGCTGGCATTCGTAGCCGCGCTCTTCGTGAATCCTCCTTATGGATTTTCCCTGGAGGACAATCTCGCCTATCGCGATTACATTCGGTTGCACCAGGACGCGGAGGACTTCCTTGAGGCACGCTATCAGAGGGCAAGGGTGCTGACCGCGTGGCCGGCGAGCGATGAATTGACCTGGCCCTATCTCAGCTACGTGACACGGCCGATGCGAGTTCTCCGTATTGAAAACTTTACTGTCGAGCAGGTCGTGTCAGCTGCCGCGGTCCGTTCTGGCTTCGACGTGGCGCTGGTGTTCTCCACCAAATATGAGCCGGTCCATCCGTTGCTCGCTGGCTGGGAACGATGGCAAGAGTGGAAGACTCGTTTTTTCGGGTATCACCGAGACGTGCCCCCGGAGGCCGCAGCCCAGATCTTCGGGGGCCGATTGGTTTACAGTCAGAAGCGGAATGGACAGTGGGTGGGTGTAATCGAGATGGAGCAGATCGTGGAAGCGCGGAAGCGCTAGTGACGATATCGGCGTCTACTTGCGGTGTCTAGGCTTTGGATGTCAATTTGCCATTAGGTGGCAAGAGTGGGTCTTCACCACGAGCCACACTTCGCGTCCGGGCTGAAGATACAGTGAATCTCGGGCCGCCAGGGTGAGATGCACTTCCATCTCCGCACCACAATCTACCTTGGCCACGACGATCACGTCGCGTTGCGTAAGGGAAATGATGCGGCCTTGAATCACATTGCGTGCACTCAGCCCGGCTGGCGAGACGGTGGCCAGCAAAATATCGCCCGCGCGGATTCCGACGCGGAGTACCGAACCTACTTCCGCCCGCACCAGCGGCGTTTCCAACTCAACTCTGCTGCCCACAATCTGACAGGTCATGGTGCCACGATCCGGATGTGCGGCGATTACCGTCGCGTCAAAAATATTCTCGAAGCCGGCCAACTGCGCGACGGTTTCCTGACGTGGAGCCGTCATCACTTCATGAGGCGTGCCCTGCGCGATAATCCGGCCATTTTCCAGGACCAGCACTCGTTCCCCCAGGGCGAAGACTTCCTCGCGACTGTGGGTCACATAAAGGATCGGAATACGATGGGCCTGGTTCCAAGCGCGCAAGTCATCGATGATCTTCGACTTGGTGGAGGCGTCCAACGCTGCCAGTGGCTCGTCGAGCAGAAGGACGCAAGGATCAGTCACCAGAGCGCGGGCCAGCGCAACTCTCTGGCGCTCGCCGCCGGAAATCTCGGCGGGCTTGCGACCGCGAAGCTGCGGGATGCGGAAAGATTCGAGGATCGCATCGGTTCTCAAACGCTTCTCGTTTTCATCTAGGGCGGCAAGTCCATACTGAATATTTTTGTCGACACTGAGATGAGGAAAAAGCGCGAGGTCCTGAAAGACGTAACCGACCCGGCGGAGCCGCACCGCAACGTTTATTCCCTGCGCATCGTCCACAAGAATCTGGCTCCCAATTGCGATCTGGGCCGCGTCGGGTACGGTTAGTCCGGCTATGCAATCAAGCAGCGTTGTCTTCCCTGCCCCGGACGCGCCAAAAACGATGGTGATGCCTGATGGAATAGTGAACTCCGAGTTGAGTTCGAAACCATCGGCAAACCGCTTGCGAACTTGTACACAAAGAACTTCCTCAGGCTCGACCCGGGCAGCAGCGTTTTCAGAGACCAGTCGCATAGAACGCAAAACCACGAAGGACACAAAGGTACACGAAGGAAAAGCCAATAAGCATGGCTGAAGCTTGCCTTATGTTCGAGCAGGTGAGTCAACAAGCTATTTCCACCGCCATATCACCCATACTCTGCGGTTCAGAGCGTACACCAGCGACAGGATCGCAAATGAAATCATGAGCAACAGCAGCGCTGTCACATTGGCGGCGGTGAAGTTGAAGGCTTGCACCTTGTCGTAGATATCGATCGAAACTGTGCGTGTAACGCCTGGGATATTCCCGCCGACCATCAGCACCACCCCGAATTCTCCCATAGTGTGAGCAAAGCTTAACGCCACGCCGGTCACGAGCCCGGAGACGGATAAGGGGAGAATCACGCGAAAGAAAGTCCGCAGCCTGGAGGCGCCCAGGGTTGCTGAGGCTGCGATCAACCTCGGATCGATTGCGGAAAACGAAGCAGCGAAGGGCTGCACCGCGAAAGGCAAGCTGTAGATGATCGATCCAATGACCAGGCCTTCGAAGGTAAACGCCAGAGTGTGGCCGGTCAGAGTTTCCCACCAGCGGCCGAGCGGACTGCGAGGGCCGAGCGCTACCAGAACATAGAAACCGAGGACGGTGGGTGGCAGAACAATGGGTAGAGCGACCACCGCTTCGGCCAGAAACTTCCAGCGCCCCCGCGAATAGGCAAGCCAGTAGGCAACGGGCAGCCCCAGTACCATCAGGATTGCCGCCACCAACAGCGCCAGCCGAATTGTGAGTGCAAATGCCTGCCAATCCATGGAGTTGAGTTCTTCGTTCCCGCGCGAACTAATATACGTAAATGGGAGACTGGAAGTCACATTCTCTGCGAACTTCGCGATTCTTCGCGAACTTTGCGGTTAAAGGTGGCTTGGCTGAGGCGAACACCAAACTTCGAACCCGCAAAGGACGGCACAACAGCGACGCCGGGCGACTGTGATTCCCAGAACGGGCGTTTCTGACTGGCAGCATGTTCGCGGATCACAACGGCAGCAGACCTGCCAAGGCTACTCTCGAGCCAAAGGAGATGCGACCAATGGAGATTCAGGAGGCGTTGAGGATCATGCGAGCACTGGCGAGTGGAGTGAATCCGCAAACTGGGGACGCCCTAGAAGCTGATTCGGTTTGCCGGCAGCCGGAAACCGTCAAAGCTTTGAACCGTGCCTTGGGAGCGCTCGCCCAACTGGAGCAGCGGGAGCGGGCTCGGCCGGCCAACGCGGGCAGGACATGGACTCGAACCGAAGACACTCAAGTCTGCGAAGAAGTCCGGCGCGGCATCGACTTCCACGAAATCGCCAAGACTCATAATCGCACGGTGGGATCGATAGTGGCGCGCCTGGTGAAGCTGGGAAAGATTGCATCGCTCCCAAACAAAGCAGCCTGACTAAGACTCCTGTCGTCAATACCAGCAGCGCTCCGCCAGGGTGTCGCAGCGAGCTCAAGAAGGCAACGAGGTCCGCTTCTTCCTGTGGCGTGAAGATGACGCCAAAGCGCCCTTCATAAAAATGGACGACGTCTAGCAGGCTCTGAGCCGACCCGTTATGAAAATATGGGGCGCGCGCGGATAGACCGCGCAGAATCGGTCCCTTGATCTTGCCGACGTGGTCGAACCTGCCATCGATCAACGCCTGTCCGAGGTCGCTGGTCGTCTTCTCTTCGCCCGTGACCTTGCTGCGAACCGTGATCTTCGGCAGGTAGGTTATGTCGAGGCCTCCTAAGTTAATGGACTGATTTGCCGGGCTGGGGTCGCCGGTGCCAATATTCAAGGGCGTGGGGAAGGAATGGTTGCCAACAGGTCTAGGCCCTGGGTCGTATCGAATCGCTGCTGCACATGGGGAGCGGAAACTGACATCCCATCGCTCGGCTGATGACAAGACCCGCAGGATCGGCCGTTTGTTCCCATGCTTTGAAAAAACGGCCCGGTCAGATCAATGCCGCCGGCTGTGCTGTAAGTGCTCGAGGTACCGCCGGGATTCGGGAAATGTGCCCCATTAGGGACGATCGCAGGGCCTCGCTGTCCACTTCCCGCAACCGCCAGAAAAATCAGCATTGCGGTACAGATCGCCTTGCACTTTAGGGTCATAGGACACCCCTGGCCGGGAAAATAGTGAGCAGCAGCCTATCCGGCCCTCTATACACTAATATCGAAAACGGCAGCGAAAAGACGACACTCAGCAGCGAAATACCATCGACGGCTCCACAGTCTTCGGCGAGGTCCTGTGGCGAGGGCGCTGGTGGGTTATTCCAGCGACTTTGGCTCGGAGTGATTCTTGGGGCTTTTCTTGTCGAGAATCGCTACTAACTCCCGGGCACAAGCGGGAGTCTTCACCTTGCCCAGTCGGATGATGTCTTTCGCAGTTAGCTTCCGACCGTATAGCTTTTCGTTGGCGCCGCCGTCGGAGCGCAAGGTCGAGCCTTCCAGCGAAATGCCCGCGAACAATCCTTTGGCGCGGGAGTAAGAGAGAATTTCGGCGTTCATGACGACGTCGGTGGCGGCTTCGCCGGAGCGTCCCTTCGGGCCAGCAGCAGCAGAGGCATCGGCGCCAAGCTTGACTTTACTGCTCAGCAGCGACCGCGCCCCTTTGGGATTCATCACCAGCAGGACGAAATCGGTGGCTTCGCCGCCCAGCTGAAAGCCGATGTTAACGCCTTCAAGCGCGTACATGGCGGGCGGTCCCCACGGGCCGGTATAGTGTTGTCCGCTGCGGCAGATCATGACGCCCCGGCCGAAGCTACCGCCGATTCCGAATGCGCCCTTCTTAACTGAAGGTAAAACGATCAGGCATTCGGCTTTGTCCAGCAGGTCCTGAGGAATGTCGTCGGGGATGTTGAGGATTTCTTTCAGGACTGCCCCAGACTCTTTCACGCGCTCCTGTTCCTTCTCGTTGTCGGCAAAGGCTACAGGTAAACAAGCACACGCCAAGAGCAATGCGAGAAGGGTTTTCATGAACTGTCTCCTTTTGGGCCAGGTTATCTTAAGTAATATTCTGCTCACCGACAACTAATGTAAACCACGTGATTTCAGCAACTGAGAATTGCTGGCGTTACGTCACGATGCTCTGTCGTTGAACATCGATCGCTGTTCACGACGGTTCTGATCGGCCGATGACTGAATGACATCTCGGAGCCTGCGCTCATGGTTTTCATCGATCGCAACAAATCGGAACGGCTGCAGGGAGTCTGAGACCGAAGGCAACATTTCTGCTGTGCCAAGTACTGTCCCCGCGTCCGTCAGGAACATCAATTTGACTTGAGACCCTCGCTCGAGGGGGTTCGACAAATTCAGCAGTCCGCCGGTGATGGAAATGACTTGCAACTTGCCCCGTATGCGGCGTCCATTCTGGAAGCGAAGGACGGCCGGAGTCGTATGTGCAAACTGCATTCGCGGCGGTCGATTATGGGCTTCGGACTGCAACAGTTGAGTCACCCTTTAACCCATTATGTTCCCATGGTGGGAAAATAAGACGTTACCGAAGGACCTGACCAAAGAATTGCAATCATCCAAGCATGCGGTGTGGACTGCCGGGGTCACCGATTACTGCTGTCGGCAACCGATTTCACCGATTGAGAGCCGCTGTAAAGCGCAATTTTTGGCCAACCAATCCGCTTCGTGCCGGAGACATCAATGCTCCCCCTGCACAAGGCACTCAATCCGAGCGCATCCAACGAGGCTCTTTACTAAACCTCGCCATCTGCTTAAGATCACACGCAACGTGACAGGAGGGTCTATGTCTCAACCCAATTGGCGCGAGCTGTACGAAGCGGCTCTGCTGGAATATAACCCGACCGAACTAGATAAACGCATTGATGCTGCTCACAAGGCAATTCATAGGCGGTTGACCCAGGATGAATACATCAGTCCCGAGGAACGGCGGAAAATCGATGACGCGCTATCAGCATTGTTTCGCCTGACAAGGGAGCGAAATGCTGGCCATGGAACATAGCGCGGCTTCCGCGTTCAACTCTGGGAGAGATTGAAGGCGAGCAACTGGCGCCTGTCAAATCAACTTTCGTGTAGTCCTCTACTATCCACCTGGCCTTCCCGTTTAGACACAGAAACGAAAATTGTGCGTTGCCGAGGGTTCCAGTCCTGGGTGACGCATGGTAGTCGTTGACTAGACGGGTCTCCCAGATGGCCATTTGCATCCCCAGGTCTTTCTTTGTTTTCGCATTCTCATTCCTAATTCTCGCCAGCGCCGCTTCGTTCGGACAGGGAGCAAAGGCCCGAGCGCAAGGCGCGCCGAGCGATTCCGACCAAGACCAGGCTGGCCGGCGCAAACAATGGTTCATGCACGGGCGCGTCGTCCCTGGACGGTCGGCGGCCTCACTGCGCTACCGCGCTCACCTGCAGAAGATGCAGTTGCGAGCCGCGCGCCTTGCCGCGGAGCGGAAGACGGGGGCCAATGCATTCTCCGCTGCCGCCGGATGGAAATCCCTGGGACCGGCGCCACTGGCATCCGATGCGACCGGATTCGGCGGCCAGGATTACAACTGGGTTTCAGGACGCGCCACGGCCGTTGCGATCGATCCAGCCGACACTACCGGCAATACGGTTTATGTGGGCGGCGCGTACGGCGGGGTTTGGAAGTCTATCAATGCTGGCCCGCTTAGCCCGAATCCTTCAAGTGCTACTTGGAGTCCGCTCACTGACACGCAGGCCACGCTGGCCGTCGGTTCCATCGCCATTCAGCCAGGCAACAGTAACGTGGTCCTTGTAGGTACGGGAGAAACTGACAGTTCGGCAGATGCGTACTACGGCTTAGGCATCCTTCGCTCTCCCGACGCCGGCAATACTTGGATTCTGACCACGCAAGACAGCACGGGCACGCGTTCATTCGCGGGGCTGGGCTTCAGCAAGATCGCGTTTAGCACGGCCACCCCTAACCTGGTAGTGGCTGCGGCGGCAGGCGCAACCCAGGGCGTGATTGAAGGCCTGGAAAATCCGGTTTCAGCGAACCGCGGACCGTACTATTCAACCGACGGTGGTCAGTCCTGGACCTACGCGACCACCAAAGACGGAGGCGTAGTTACGGCGCCTGATTCAGCAAGTTCGGTAGTTTACAACGCTGGTGCCGGAATGTTTTTTGCGGTATTGCGCTACCACGGCCTTTATTCGTCGAGCGACGGAATCAACTGGAGCCGCCTCGCCAACCAACTGGGTGGGCTGAGCCCGTTCGTTTGCCCCGCCAATCCTGCCTCGCCGAGCTGCCCGATTTATCGCGGAGAGCTTGCCGTCGTGCCCGGCCGTAACGAAATGTACGTGTGGTACGTCGACGGCAGCGACAACGATCAAGGCATCTGGCGAACAAATGACGGCGGTAATTCCTGGACCGAGCTCACTGATACCGGCATTACCAATTGCGGCGACGCTTTCGGCGGCTGCGGAACTTCCCAGGGAAGCTATAATCTTGAGCTCGCGGCCGTACCCGACGGAGCAACCGCGACCGATCTCTATGCTGGCGCGATTAATCTCTATAAATGCGTCGTCTCTAATACGTTTCCCACTTGCAGTCCGAACGTTGTGCCGGCGCCGCCTCCGGACGCCACCTTCCTGAACCTAACCCATGTTTATGGTTGTCCGCCTGACTTCGGTTCGATCGCGCACGTTCATCCCGATCAGCACGGCCTGGCGTTCATGCAGGTCAATAACAACACACAGGCCGTCATGTATTTTGCCAATGACGGCGGAATCTACCGGGCACTGGACGGCTATACCGGCCTTACGACCGGAACCTGCGGCAGCAGCAATCAATTCGACAGCTTGAATCAGACGCTGGGCTCGATGACGCAATTCGTTTCCTTCTCGCAGCATCCTAACGATCCGCAGACGATTCTAGGAGGAACGCAAGACAACGGCTCGCCGGCTACGCCCACGTCGGAAGGCGGCGGCAATTGGCAGAATGTGAACTCGGGCGACGGCGGATACAACGCGATCAATCCCAACAACCCAACCGAGTGGTTCACCGCCAACACTGATGTCAGCATTCAGCGATGCACTTCGGGCATTGCATGTCACGCGCAGGACTTTACCGAGGTGGTCAGCAACGCTACGGTGGGCGGGGACTTTGGCGCGTTTTACACGCCGTACATTTTGGATCCGCAAAATTCCGGGGAACTCATCGTGGGCACGTGCCGAGTGTGGCGGGGAACAACGGCGGGTGCGAGCTTCATGACTCTCAGCAATGACTTCGAGACCGGAGGGGCTGGCAGCTGCACTGGAAACGAAGTCAACTTAGTGCGTTCGGTGACCGCCGGAGGAATCAAGGATTCGAACGGATTCTCCAACGTCATTTACGCCGGGACGGATGGCCTGGGGCCACTACTGCCCATGGGGGGACATATTTGGGTAACAGCTAACGCCAGTGCCGGTCCCGGGAGTTGGCTCGATCGCACAGGTACGATCAATCCCGGAGGCTTCCCGATCTCCGGAGTCGCGATCGACACCTCGGACGCAACCGGCAACACCGCATACGTCACAATCATGGGTTTCCACGTTTCCCATGCGTGGAAGACGAGCAATGCAGGCGTATCGTGGACGGACTTCACTGGCAGTGCGCCAAACAGCCTGCCAGATGCGCCGGCCAACGCAGTGCTCATCGACGCCGGCTCAACTCCTGCAACTGGGACGGTGTACGTGGCTACCGACGTAGGAGTGTTCTCGAGCAGCACCGCCAGCCCGAACTGGACTGAAGTAGGACCGGCGCCCAGCAGCGGGAACGCAGGATATCTGCCGAATGTGGCAGTCACCGCGCTGGGCATGTTCAACTCTGGCGGGACGAAGAAACTACGGACTTCGACCTACGGCCGCGGCATGTGGGAATTCACACTCGTCGCTGCGCCGGACTTTGAGTTTGCCGTCTCCGATAATCCCTTGACCGTATTTGTCGGCCAGCCTGCGGTTTTCAATGGAACTCTCAAGGCGCTGAATGGATATAACAGCCCGGTCAATTTGAGCTGTGTCAATGGACCCACGTTGCCGCCGCTGGGATGCTCAGCGACGCCGCCTAGCCCCACGCCGAGCAACTCCGGCGCGACGTTCACCGTGAACGCCAGCAGTCCAGCGACAGCCGACTATGAGTTCAACGTGCATGGAATAGGGACCGATACCAATGCGGTTACACGCGATTCCCTGCTCACGCTCCATGTACTTGACTTCAATCTGACTATCCCCTCGCCGGCCAGCGTGACGGTGAGCCAATCCGCTACTTCAGCGCCGGTGAATTTCCAAGTGACAGCACTGGGATCGTTTAACGCAGCCGTGGCGCTCTCCTGCACCGGCTTACCGGCGGGAGCCAACTGCAATTTCCAGCCTTCGAATTCGGTCCGTCCGACTTCGACGACTCCGGTTGCAGTCACGATGACCGTGAGCACCAGCGCGAGCACAACTACGGGAACATTTCCAATCGCTATAGCGGCGAACGCGACGGGAGCGCCGTCGCCGAAGATGCAGAATTTGTCGTTAGTGGTCGTGGGTACGACTGGTTTCTCGATTAGCAACACTTCCGGCGCACAAGCGGTGAATGCTGGTGCGACCGCAGCCTTTACCCTCAGCGTCTCGCCCGTTGGCTCATCCAGATTTGTGAGCAGTGTGACGTACTCGTGCGCAACCGCCGGTCTGCCTCCGCTAAGCAATTGCTCGTTCAGCCCAACGCAAATCGCAGCCGGCAGTGCAGCCACCAATGTCACCCTAAAGCTCGCAACCACTCCGCCCCCGGGAGGCACCGCTCCCGGAACTTACACGATTACAGTGAACGCAAAGTCAGGCTCTGTCACTCAGACTGTGACTGCGACGATGACCGTCATTCCGGGCAGCACATTTGATTTCTCCATCTTCAATAACACGAGTCCGGTGACGATCACGGCTGGTCAAATCGCCACCTACAGTCTCGATGTGGATCCGACTGTCCGTGGAAACACGTTTCCCAGCGATGTGACTTTTTCCTGCTCCGGCTTGCCTGCGGTGAGCACCTGCGCCTTCGCCCCTACCCAGGTAGCTAGCGGTAGCGGGAATACGAATGTGAGCCTTACGATCCAAACCACCGGTGCCATTCCTGCATCCGCAAAAGTGGCGCGGAAGCTCACAGCGTCACTCTACTGGCTGTGGCTGCCTCTGCCGGGAATCGTATTTGCCGGTTTTGCCGGGAATAATTCCCGCCGGAAAAAGATCGGGGCTTGCGCAGTTCTCAGTCTCGTGCTCTTGCTCGTGATTCTCCAGGCTGCATGCGGCGGAGGCCTAAGTGGTGGAGGCTCCGCCCAGCCGGGCACGCCGCAGGGAAACTATCAAGTCACAGTGACCGCGGCAATGGGATCTCTCAGTCACAGCGCGCTGGTGACGCTGAACGTCAAACCCTGAGTCGCTCGTCCTTCCTCGTCCTTTTGATTCCGACTCACGCCTTCCGGACAGCAGTGAAGTTTGTCCTTTGGCTATCTTCCTGGGCGTCATCCCGAAATCCGGCGCGGTTCAGCCGGGTGAGGGATCTCGCGTGGAACTTACTTGGACGCGGTGCCTTTCTACACGCCGGATCCCTCGCGAAGCTCGCGATGACGTAGTGTGGCTGGAACTGCATCGTTTACCTTCCTCGACTTCGCTCCCGACTCCCAGGTATTGGTGCAGTTTGACAAGGAAGCGAGCCAAGAGTGCGATATTGCGTCGCAAAGGACGCGACGCTTCGCACGGCTCGCCCAGATCCTTCGCGGCGCAAAGAGCGCCTGCTCCAGGATGACAATCAAACTGCACCACTACCGAGTCCCACACTCACTCGCGCAGAGTGCCGCTGCAGTGTATCGTCACTAGCAACATCTTCTAAGAAAAGGCAGAATCGGAGGCACGCAGATGGGGTTTGATCTTTCAGGAAAGCGAGTGGCTGTTCTCGGCACGGGCAAGATTGGCAGCATCCTGCTGAAGGCTCTGCTGGAAAGAAAACTGCTAACGCCACAATCGACGTTCGCGACAGTCCAGCACGAGGAGCGTGCCCGCGCTCTGACTGAAAAATTAGGGATCCCGGTGGGTACGGACAATCTCGCCGCCGTCCGCGATGCTGATATCATTTTAGTTTGCGTGAAGCCGCAGGTAGTGCAGGAAGTGATCGAGCAGATTCGCCCTAATATTTCCAAGAAACAGCTGATCATCTCCGTGGCGGCGTCGGTTCACACCAGCCAGATTGAAAGAGCGTTGGCCAGCGAAATAGCCGTGGTGCGGGCGATGCCCAACACACCCTGCGCCCTGGGTTGCGGGATGACCGCGGTGTGCAAAGGGAAGTTCGCCGATGCGCAGCACGTTGAAGCCGCATGCTCCTTGTTCGACGTCGTTGGAAAAACAGTAGTCGTGGACGAGAAGCACATGGACGCGGTCACTGGACTCTCGGCCAGCGGGCCGGCATTCATCTATATCATCCTGGAATCGCTGGCCGAGGCTGGGGTTAAGGTGGGATTGCCTCGCGATATCGCCACGCTGCTTGCGGCGCAAACCACTCTAGGAGCTGCCACGGTAGTTCTCGAGACTGGAGACCACCCCGCGCTGTTGAAAGACGCAGTAACCACGCCGGCCGGCTGCACGATTGACGGCATCATGGAGCTCGAGGAGGGCAAGCTGCGAGTAACGCTGATCAAGGCAGTGGTGAAAGCCGCGCAGCGCGCCAAGGAACTGGCAAACGGGTAGACATCCATCAACTAATTTTGCGGCAGCGTGAAGTTTACCGTGATCCGGGTCTCAAATTCCCGGAGCTGGCCGTCTTGCCGGTAGGGTTTGAAGCGCCATTGGCGAACCGCAGCTGTGGCGGCAGTAGCCAATTGAGTGTCACCGCTGATGACCTTCAGTTTACGAATCCCGCCATCTTTTCCGACTAGAGCTTTTAGAACTACCGGGCCCTGAAGGCGTTGCTGTCTAGCCCGCTCGGGATAATCGGGCTCGACCCGCAGGGCGAGGTGTGCCCACGCAGTCTCTGTAGAAACCGCTACCGGATCATTACCAGCCCGAGCTTCGTTATCCGTTTTCTCTGCTGCGTCATCCGACCGCAAGCCGGCGAGCTCGGTTCCGGCGTCATGGGATTTCTGTGTCGGAGGCATTGTGTAAATGAGCTTGCCGTTTTTGTACACCGTCAATCCGCCCGGGGCGGCTCCAGCCTTCTTCGAGGGAGTAGAAAACGGATTGGCTGCCGGAGCGTCAACTGCCTCTTTCTGGAGAGGCGGCTGGGCGCTAACAACGGTCGGATCGGGAGTCGGCATTGCTTGCGGCGTGGTCGCTATTTCCTGCTCAGCAGAAGTCGCAATCGCTTGGTCTCCAGCCAGGCTTGCGGTCCTCTGCCGTCCTACTCGGCCAACCATCCAACCCAACAGCAAAGCCAGCATTACCACGATGCCGATCAGAATCCCCGTCCAATAATCTCGCCGACGGATGCTGGTAACGGGCGGCTCCGGTCCCCCGAAGAGAATTCCTGGCGAAGCGAATTCCGCCTCAGGATGCACCGCGGCGACAGTTGCTCGTAAGGGCCTAATCTCGACTGGAGCCGCTGGCTTGGCCTCGGCGTGACATAGATTCTCCACGATCCGGCGGGTTAGGCCTTCCATGATCTGAATATCGCGCTGCCCGAAGGCTGCGAGCTGCGTGGAAAAAATCTCGAAGACACCCAGCAATTCCTGATCATGGAGAACCGGAACCACCAGGATGGAGCGGACATCAAGCTCGCGACAGGCAGCGGCATCCACCCGCGGGTCGTTTTCCGTGTCATCACAGAGCTGTGCTTCTCTGGTCCGAAAGCAGGCACCGGAAAGGCCCGAGCTGGTGTTCAAACGGACACCGAGACCCGGAGCATTGACCCCGGTGGTCGCGCGACAGACCATCTCACGGTCGCGAGCCAGGGCGATGGCGGCCCCGCTGGCATTCGTTGCCAGGCATGCCTGTTCCACGACTTCATTGAGCAGCAGATCCAAAGCAAGATCGGCGGACAAGGCGCCCCCGCCATGAGACGCCAGGGTGGCGGCCAGCTCTGCCAGATAAAGCCCGGATTCGTCGTCCAGCCACTCTGGCCCACGATCGGTCGAAGAGATAGGCGGAACGCTGGGCCGGGAAGGTGGGGATGGATTGGGTCGAAATATCGGTTGAGGAGGCACTAGTAACCCTTTGCAATCAGAGGGTTGGTCGCTTACCGTCGCCGGGGCAGTGGGGCCCACGAAAATAAACTCCGGTACTAGTTCTTTTAGTGTAAGTGAGCGGAGTTTCCCCCGAAATGGGCCGCTTGTCAACAGAAATGGAGGGGCCGACGGGATCCGAACTTGCCGTATTCGGATCAATCAAATGCTCTCCAGCATTTGCACAGGCGGTCCAATCATGGTCTTATGGCCGCATTCGAAATGACGATTCCTACCGGCGCGAGTCCCAACGCGGCGCTCTCACGCTCTGACCAGTGGCATGCGGTAACCGCCAGCTTCCTGGGTTGGACCCTCGACGCGTTCGACTTCTTCGTTATCGTGTTCTTGATTGACACGTTGGCGGTCCAGTTTCACGTCCCCAAAAGTGCAATCGTTGCGACTATTGGTTACACCCTGGCCATGCGGCCTGTAGGTGCCGTGGTTTTTGGTTTGCTCGCCGATCGCTACGGGCGCCGTAAGCTGCTCATGGCGAATGTGGTTTTCTTCTCCATAGTCGAATTGTTGTGCGGGTTCGCGCCGAATTACACCGTATTTCTGCTCTTGCGCACGATCTACGGAATCGGCATGGGTGGCGAATGGGGCGTTGGCGCCTCGTTGGCCATGGAGAGCGCGCCCACTAAATGGCGAGGCATTTTGTCCGGGGTCGTTCAGAGTGGATATTCGATCGGGTACCTGCTCGCGGCCGTGGCCGCGCGCTTTGTGCAGCCAGCGTGGGGATGGCGGGCCATGTTCTGGGTGGGCGGTGCACCTGCACTCCTGGCCTTTTACATTCGATCCAGAGTCCGCGAATCGGAAGCCTGGCAGCAACATCGCGCCCCGACCATCGGAGCCATCTTGCGTACAGCCAGCGGGCACTGGAAGGTATTTTCCTATCTCGTTCTGCTGATGACGCTGATGATGTTCCTTTCGCACGGCACACAGGATCTGTACCCCGACTTTCTGAAATCAGCACGAGGATTCACGCCGGCGGTTGTCTCCTACATTGCAATTCTGTTCAATATTGGCGCTGTGCTGGGCGCCATTACGTTCGGATATGTTTCGGAGAGATTGGGGCGGCGTCGCAGCATGATTGCCGCACTGGCGGTTTCTCTAGCTGTAATTCCCGCCTGGGCGTTCGGCGGATCGCTGGCCGTGTTGGCGATAGGCGCGTTCGTGATGCAGGTGGGCGTGCAAGGCGCCTGGGGAATTATTCCCGCGCATCTCAACGAACTTTCTCCCGATGCGGCGCGGGGGCTGATGCCCGGCTTGGCCTATCAACTCGGCATCCTGTTTGCTGCGGGAACGAATACCATTGAGTACGCGCTGCGCGACCGGCTCGGCTACGCCTGGGCTCTAGCCGCATTCGAAATCACGAACATCGCATTGCTGATGACCGTGGTGGCGCTAGGTTCGGAACGCAAGGGAAAGAGTTTCTTGCGGACGGAGGAGGTTCAGAGTTCCACCACCTAGTCTATGGTTCTCGGCTTTCATTTTCGATTCCCATTTTGCAATTTCACACTTCGTTGCGCTTGGCGCTCCGCTCCGGGGCGCGGAAAAGCTGGTAAAGTATGGGTCGGAGCACTGCCATGCGCATTGCAGTAATTGGATCAGGATACGTGGGTCTGGTGGCGGGGGCGTGCCTCGCCGATCTGGGCCACGACGTTATCCTGGTGGACAACGATCGCGAAAAATTCGCGGCCTTGCAGGCTGGGCAAGTTCCCATTCACGAGAAGTTTCTGCCTGAGTTGGTACAACGCCATCGGGGAGGCAAGTTGCAGTTCTCCGATGACATAGGGGAGGCCGTTGGGGCCTGCGAGGTAATCTTCATTGCCGTGGGCACGCCTCCAACGGAACAAGGAGAAGCGGATCTTTCCTATGTGGAATCGGTGGCGCGAAGTATTTCTGGAGCTATCAACCGTTACAAGGTGGTGGTGGAGAAGAGCACCGTCCCGGTCTATACCAGCGATTGGATTCGCAAGATTATCCTGCGCAACGCGGTGGCTCCAGATTCGTTTGATGTGGCTTCCAATCCGGAGTTTCTACGCGAAGGGACGGCAGTTACCGACTTCCTATATCCCGATCGGATTGTGCTAGGGGCCGACAGCGAGCGGTGCGCTGCGGTTCTGCGTATGGTCTATGCGCCGCTCACAGACGGCAGCTATTATCGGCAGTCGGATGCGATTCCCCAGCCGGATCGGACCAGCATTCCTCCTCCTCTACTCATTACCAGCGCCAAGAGCGCGGAGTTGATCAAACATGCTTCCAACGCATTTCTGGCGATGAAGATTTCATTCATTAACGCCGTGGCATCGATCTGCGAGGCGGTGGGAGGGAACGTGCAGCAGGTTTGTCAGGGCATTGGTACCGACAGCCGCATCGGGCCGCGTTTCCTGAATCCTGGCATTGGATACGGCGGTTCCTGCTTCCCTAAGGACCTGATGGCCTTTCGCTCAGTGGCGCGAGAGTGTGGATACGAGTTCCGCCTGCTTGATGAAGTCATGCGCATCAATGAAGATCAGCGGCAACGTTTCTTGCGCAAGGTGAGGAGCGCGCTTTGGACCCTGCGTGGGAAGCGGCTGGGAGTACTAGGTCTGGCTTTCAAAGGCGGAACGGACGATATCCGCGAGTCCCCGGCGATTCTGCTGGTGCAAGCTTTGTTACAGGAAGGTTGCCAGGTGGTCGCCTATGATCCGGCCGCAGCCGGACGAGCGCGTGAGGTACTGCAATCGAAGGTGGAGTTCGTGGGTAGTGCGTACGAAGCGGCTCGTGACGCGGACGCTCTCCTGATCCTGACCGAGTGGGAAGAATTTTCCGCTCTGGATCTCGATCGCCTGCATAGGCAGTTGAAGTATCCCATTGTCATCGACGGCCGTAATCTCTACGATCCTGAGACGATGGCGAGGCACGGATTTACCTACTATAGTGTGGGCCGGCCAGCCACGGCATCGGAACCGCAGCCGCGCGCAGCCGCCGCTCGCTCGGGGAAACTCAAGAAATGACCGATCCGCGACGTGCCCTGGTGACCGGAGGAGCCGGATTCCTCGGTTCGCACTTGTGCGATGCCTTGTTGGCCGAAGGCCACAACGTCATCGCGATCGATAATTTGCTCACTGGAAAAGCTTCCAACCTTGACCACTTGCGCAACGATGCTCGCTTCGAATTTCGGCGGCTTGATATCAACCAACCTTTTGACTGTGGCGAGGTGCATTATGTGTTTCACTTCGCCTGTCCTGCCAGCCCCGTGGATTATATGGCTCACGGAATTGCGACCCTGAAAGTTGGTTCGCTGGGCACTTTTCATGCGCTCGACGTGGCGCGGAAATACAACGCAAAATATCTCGTCTCCTCTACCTCGGAGTGCTACGGCGACCCTCTGGAGCATCCGCAAAAAGAAACTTATTGGGGCCACGTGAATCCGATTGGACCGCGTTCGGTTTACGACGAGGCCAAGCGCTTTACCGAGGCCACAACCATGGCTTATTACCGTACTCATAAAGTGGACACGCGCATCGCGCGTATCTTTAACACTTACGGGCCGCGCATGCAGCTTAATGATGGTCGCGTCATCCCCAATTTTATGAAGCAAGCGCTCCGCGGTGAGGACCTGACTGTCTATGGCGATGGCAGTCAGACTCGTAGTTTTTGCTACGTGAGCGATGAAATCGAAGGCTTGCTACGCTTGGCGAAATCCTCGGAGCATCTGCCGGTTAACATTGGGAATCCGACGGAGTTCACTATTCTGGAATGCGCGAAGCGTGTGCTGGCAGTGACCGAATCGAAGAGTAAAATACGATATGAGCCGCTGCCGCAAGATGATCCTAAGCAGCGGCGGCCTGACATTACCAAGGCCAGAACCCTGCTGGGATGGGAACCAAAGATTGATCTCGAGACCGGGCTGCGGCTGTCGCTCGATTATTTCCAGAAAGCTGCAGGAGAGAAGACAATATCCGCGCAGCGCTAACGCCGATGGTTTACACCTCTACCTGGCAAGCAATCAGTTGTTGAACCTGCTCGCGCTCATACGGGCTTTTCAAACTGAACTCCACTCCCATGCCAAAGCCTGGATGCGTCGCTAGCACTGCGCCTAACACTTGCACTTTCATCTCGAGCGTGCGCACTACAATTTGGACGATGGTGCCGGCCGGAAACGGCGCTGGTGACTCCACATAGCAGCCGCCGGTACTGATGTCGCTTAGCGTACAACGGTGAGGAACTTTCTCTCCTGCGCGGTAAATGTCGGCGCCCAGGCGGCAGGCATAACGAGATTTCTCTCTGCGGTTGGAGGAGGACGCGGACAACAAACCAAATCCGGCATTGGCCCGTGTCGCCGGCTGCTGTGAAACGGGAGGCAGGCTTGGCTCAACTTTCACCTGTAGGGACAAGTTGGTTTTGATCCACTGGCTCAGTATCCGGCGTGAAGCCTGTGGCACATCGGCAAAACGGATGCCGACGCGCCCGGTAGCATCCTGCCAGACTACCTCGCCAGAGAGGCGAACCGCGGGCGCTTTTCCCGGCAACGCGAACTGAAAATACACCTTGCAACGAGGCGGCAGCTTGCGCTCTGACTGTAACGCCAGGCCGTCTTCACTCAAGTCCAGCAAGATAGCAGCAACATCTTCACTGTTAGCGTAGGCAATGGAAGCCTGCGCGTGCACAGAAACCCGCTCCTTACCGCGCTTTTCCCGCCGCATCAGGCTCCGGGCGGCTCGCAGACTACTGCCCGCACGCTCCGCCGTGACCGGTTTATATAAAACGAAGTTGGCGCCTTTGGCAAAGACATCACGCACTTGATCTCGTGTGTCGACGATAGCGATGATGAGAGAGCTCCGGTTAATGGGAGTGGAGCGCGCCGCAGAGATTAATTCGAGTGCTGCCTGCTGGTCCTGGCAGTCGACCACAAGCGCGTCAAAACGCTGCGTGAGCACGCGGGACGCAGCCAGCTGCGCCTCGCCACAGTGCTCGGCCCCGATGCTCAACTCGGAAAGAAGCTGACCAAGTACCTGAACTGCTTTTGCGTCCGCACACACCACAAGCGATCTAAGCGCCATACTCGCAGCATGTTAGGTCTCCGAGTAAGTCGCGACAAGTTACCACGGTCATCGCTGGGGAAATCGCACGTGAGATGTCAGAGTGACTTTCGTCATCTGGAGATCAACCTGACAACGGGATATGGTTGGGTTTGGCGGTTACGAGTGGGTTCCTGGTAACAAAATCTTGGCCGTTGCCGTAAGGAATTAAGCATGACGTCACGGGCTGGCAACTGGATCATCGCGGCGGGGGCGTTGGCGGTGCTTTGCGGAATTTGTGTCCTCCCCGCTGCCCTAGGCGAGCATCACGATGCCTCTCTATTGGGTTTAGGCGCATGCCTGTTGTCGATCGGCGCGTTTTTGGCTGCTGTGGGAATCTATTCGAAGGCACGAGCGTTGCAATCCACAGAGGCAGGGGAAACCTCGGGGAGCGAAAGCAAATCCTCGAATCGGCGGGCTCGTGGTGGTTGTGAGCTGTGTGCCAGCGAAACCCCTGTGATTCAGTGCCGCGTGCACCAACTTCAGTTGTGCCCCGCATGCTTGGCGGCGCACTATGACTCGCGCTCGTGCGCCTATGTGCCACCACCGCGCAAGCCGGCCAAGAAGTCGGGCAAAAGTATGGCGGCGAAACGTGGCGCCTGAAATTCGCCGGAAGAACCGCCCCTGCTGCTTCCCGTCGCCGAAGTGCCAAAGTGACCAGAGTTATTTCCCTCGATTACGTTACGTAGGTCCATCGTTGCAATCTCATACTTTGGTGCTTTGACGCCCCCCCACCCGCTCCATACGATGAGCCTTGATGCGGGCAGACCGCAGGCCCGCCGATTGACGTAGAACCTCCCTCTGATCTGCGGTTAGGAAGCCTAGCTCACCCCTGGGGCGATGGCAGTGTGGAGTTCTTCATGACCTCTTTTCATCAACTCGATGGCGGCAGAAGTCATCCCCAGAAAGGGCACATGCTATCCAGCAAGAGCCGCGGTTTCACTCTGATTGAGCTGCTTATCGTTTTGAGCATTTCGTTTGTCATTAGCGCCTTCGCGGTCATGAGCGTCCTGGGGGCCCTGAGAGACGGCCGCGTGACGACGGCCTACAACCTGACCTTGGAGACAATGCGAAATACGAGACAGTTAGCCGTCGACAACCGTAAGACGTACTTCGTGACCTTTGCCCTGCCGCAAACTGTTCAGGTATGGCGCCAGGATCAGGGCTCGCCGGCACTGCCACCTCCAGTGTTGCTCAATACGTTCCAACTCCCGTTCGACGTCAATTTCGACACCGAGCCAGGGATTCCAACCACGGCAACGACTACTCCGGACGGTTTCGGAACCGCGGTCTCACCGCTTGACTTCGATCAGGGTAGCGGCGGTGGTGGCACAACGGTCTACTTCAAGCCAGACGGCGGCGCCTACGATCTGGCGGGCAATGTCAACGACGGCGTCATCTACCTCGCGCATCCGGGTAGCCTTTACAGTTCGCGCGCAATCACCCTGTATGGACTAACTGGCCGTATGCGCGGCTGGCGTCTTTACAAAAACAATGCCTCCGGGACATCACAATGGCAGCCCAATTGATCATGAAAAATACATTTCGACATAATTCGACCTATGGCAGAGCGCAGCACGGCTTCACCTTAATCGAGGTCATGATCTCGGTGGTGGTTCTGACCGTCGGCCTGGTGTCCATGCTGGCCGTGTTCGGCCTGTCGTTGGCTGCAACGCAGACCGCCCAGGACGACATGATTGCCAAACAATTGGCAACGCAAACCCTGGAGAGCATCTTCACGGCGCGTGACACTTCGCAGATTAGCTGGAGCCAAATTCAGAACGTCGCAAACGGCGGCATCTTCCTCGATGGCTTCAACCAGATTCTTGATCCGGGACCAGATGGCTTGGAAGGTACCGCGGATGACGTGCTCAAGGCACCTTGCCCGGGGCCCAGCAAGTGCCTGATAAGTCCTGGCCCGGATGGCATTCTTGGAACCGCGGATGACGTGTTCTGGCCGCTGAATAACTACTCCCGGCAAATCGTGATCGGGCCCTTGAATGACGCGAGCGGAAACCAGTATTCGTCTCTGCGATCGGTCACGATCACCATCCGGTACACAGCCAATACGGGGACCAGAACGCCCAAGAATTACGTGATGACCGCTTACATTTCGCAATACCGGTAGAAATAAGGGTGAATATGCGACGTACACGAACAATTCGGACTCGTGGTTTTACGTTGGTGGAAATGATGATCGCCATGGCGACAGGGCTGATTCTGATTGCCGCCGCCACGCAACTGTTCACTCAGGCCTTGAATGCGACGTTCATAGTCAGCCAGCGGGCGGAGATGCAGCAGAACGGCCGGGCCGCGGTCGGACTCTTGTCCCAGGACATCAGCTTGGCTGGCGCCGGGCTCCCTACCGGCGGCGTGCAATTACCCAAGGGCACAGGAAATAACCCCATCTACGGCTGCGATCAAACGAAATGCTATGTGGCCGGCGCCGCCCCCGCAGGTATGGCGTATCCCAGCCAACACCTTGACGGAATTATCCCTGGTCCCCTCGGAGGCATACCGCTGAGCGCTGGAGGTAACAACACGGACGTGGTCACCATTGCTTACGCGGACACCACATCGTCGATTAATCAATACAAGGTTACGGCTTTCGGACCCAGCGGCACCAGCATCACAATGGCCCAGATCAATCCCGCTCCGACGGTTCCGGCCCTCAACGATCCGGCCATTGGTATCAAGGTCGGTGATTTGATCATGGTGACCAATGGCGGCTCGGCCGTCGCGGAGGTAACCGGAGTTACGGCCACGACTCTTAGTTTTGCGGATCTAGACGCTCTGCATATCAACCAGAGTACTGCGCCCAGTGGCAACATGAACGCAATCAGCACTCCACCCCCGCCCGGGCCACCGAGTACGATCGTTGTTCCCGCTGTCCGGATTCTGGTGATCACCTACTACATGGATCTTAACCCCGGGCCGGACGGAATTCGCTACACCGCGGACGACCTGCCCCCTCGCCTCATGCGCCAGGTGAATGGCCAGACTCC